>Ga0070706_100000561_pt1 | contig 43329 bp, 43 predicted proteins | sample KBSK5501metaG_FD_65476 | JGI IMG/M metagenome (GOLD analysis project Ga0070706, IMG submission 65476) | Corn, switchgrass and miscanthus rhizosphere microbial communities from Kellogg Biological Station, Michigan, USA - KBS K5-50-1 metaG | ecosystem: Host-associated > Plants > Roots >... | reverse complement strand
ACGGTGGGCATGGCTCCCACACAGTTCCGCAACGCCCTCTAAAAGTAAAAGAGCGCACCGCTTTTCCGCAAGAATACGACAGGTGCCGCACGATCCCGCGAGCAGCCACTTGGCCGATGGCCGATGGTCTCGCCGGGCATCAATGGTTCAGCCTCGCAAGAAAATCACCATATGGCCTTAAGAGCTTGGTTCATTGCAGGCGCCGCCCGCGGAATCGGCGCCCGGAGATCGCAAAGGCGGCACTGCTTGACGGTAATCAGGTTGTAGCCAGCGATCGCAAGCCAGAGGCTGTGACCGAGGCACTGGGCACATACCTTTAACAAAGACAGGAGTTCAAAAAAATACAGAAGCGTAAACTTGGAAACAGCAACTTGGAAGTCTCGGCCATCGGGCTCGGTTGCATGGGAATGAGCTTTGGCTATGGTCCGGCCGGAGACAAACAGGAGATGATCTCCTTAATGCGAGGCGCAGTCGAACGTGGCGTCACATTTTTTGACACCGCCGAAGTTTACGGCCCGTTCACCAACGAAGAACTTGTGGGCGAAGCTCTTGCTCCGTTCCGCAGTCAGGTGGTGATAGCAACGAAATTCGGCTGGGAGCCGAATCCGCAGGACGGAGGCAAGTGGACTGCCTTAAATAGCCGGCCCGAGCACATCAAGCAGGCCGTCGAGGGCTCGCTCAGGCGACTCAGGATCGATGCCATCGATCTGCTCTATCAACATCGTGTCGATCTGAACGTGCCCATCGAAGACGTAGCGAGAGCGGTGAAGGAACTCATCCAGGAAGGTAAGGTTAAGCACTTCGGGCTTTCTGAAGCAGGAGCGAAGACCATCCGCCGTGCACATGCGGTTCAGCGGGTGACTGCACTCCAGAGCGAGTACTCGCTTTGGTGGAGGCAACCTGAAGAGGCGGTGTTGCCGACGCTAGAAGAACTCGGAATCGGATTCGTTCCGTTTAGCCCACTTGGTAAGGGTTTCCTGACCGGCAAGATCAACGAAGAAACGAAATTCGATAGTAACGATTTCCGAAACATCGTCCCTCGCTTCACCTCAGAGAATCGGAAGGCGAACCAGACGCTGGTTGATCTACTCACTAGATTCGCGGAACAGAAGAAGGCAACACCTGGTCAGATCGCGCTCGGGTGGCTGCTTGCAAAGAAGCCGTGGATCGTTCCAATCCCAGGCACAACCAAGTTACATCGCCTTGAAGAAAACCTCGGAGCGACTGATGTCGAACTTACGCCCGAAGATCTCCGTGAGATTGAACGTGCCTCCTCGACCATCAAGGTCGAAGGAGCTCGGTATCCGAAATGGCTTGAGCCGATGAGCGGCCGCTGAGTGGCTTTTGAGAGAACTCGGAGAAAAAAGGAGAGAACAGTACCTCATGTGGTCGTGAAATTATGGCCCGGAAAATCAGAACAGCAAAAGACTCGTCTTGCCGAAGAAATCGCTAAAGACGGTATGAACATTCTCAACTACGGAGAAGAGTCGGAAGCGAGCCGCGTCTTAACGACATAGCCGAGCCCGGCTGCATCGAGGGCAGCTCGGGCGAAGTCAGCGTCTTCGTTGACCGTCAGGAAGAGCAGGCGCGCAGGCCGGTGCGAGCGCCGGAGTTGGCGCGCCGCTTCGATGCCGTCGAGCGGCGGCATGGTGATGTCGAGCACGATGACATCAGGATGGAGCCGCTCCGCCTCAGCGAGGAGTTCGCGCCCATCGCCCACTTGACCGACGACGACACATTCGCCGCCCAGCGCGGCAGCCGTCAGCACGAGCATTGCCGGATGATTATCAGCCAGCAGCACGCGCGGGCGCTCTGCGGAGCCGGCGTCGCGCTTCCGGTTGGCCCGTTGTTCTCACCTAATGTGGTTCGAAAATGAGCGATGTAATCGGTCAGGACCGTTTATGTTCTCAGGCCGCTACATGTAATGCGTTAGACTCTCCGATCTCGTCCCAGGGCTGAGTCCCTGGGCTAACATTTGGTGCCCCCTCGGGGCACGCTTTAGGGCGGCAGGCATCTGCTGCCGAAGCATTTGGCCAAGGGTTAGAACGGAAAACCGAAAACCGGAAACTGAAAACCGCGAGCCAAAGGCTGGCGCCTACATCCGCAACATCTTTCTGCGATACTCTTCGTCCAGGCGGTTCTCGATTCGTTCCACTTCGCTCGGTGGCATCGGATTAACATTGCCAAGCTGATGGGCTCCGATGAATATCTCGGCAGCTTTCACCGCCATCATCATTGCCACGCGCACCGCATCGATCGATTGGCCGATTGTGATTATCCCATGGTTCTGCAGAAGAATGACTTTGGGTGGTTTGCCGTGCTTTTGAGCGAAGCTTTGGACATCCTGTCGTATCCGCTTTGCTAGTGTCAGCCCCGGATCTTCGTATGGGATCAGTAAGGATTGAGGACCACAGCAAACAACCTCATCTGGAAACCTGCGTTGTTCCGCGAACTCTTTTCCGGCCGATGTACAGAGAATCTGGTTAATCGGAATCGGATGCGTATGGCCGACATAGTTGATGCCAGGAAGAGTTAAAAGATAGGCATGAAAAAACGTTTCAACTGAGGGCTTGAGGGCTGTCTTTTTGACTCGGCTGTTGAGTAAGATGTCTTCAATTTCCTGTTCGGGAATCGTTTTCCGGTCTAACGCGGGTAATAACTTGTCAAAATAGCAGCGAGTAAGCTGGACCTCCATGAGCGCGGTCAAATTGCTCCCGCTGGCTTTCACGACAAAGGTCTTGTCATCGATCTGACAGGAAGTATTCCCCTCGCCCAGAATGATAAGATTGGCACGACCAAAGTCGTGCGAGAGATCAAGGAGCGCGCCGATGCGCGAATCTGAATGTTTGGATTTCGGTGAATTTCTCAAAGGCACTTAGGTCAGGTTCAGCCAGCGTTGAAGCGTCCTAGGGCTACGCTTCCCCGCAAAAATGCACTTTCAGACCTAACTCGTGCATCGCTGTGGCTTTGGTGAACATCGCCTGCCTGGCGCCTCGTTTATCCGGTGCATACGCAACCTGAATGTGATTTGATTTGTGTTTGGCCATCATCTGATCGCGACTAACTCCTTGCAGCACCGCGTGCATGATAGGCCATTGCGATGTCGTCTGTTTCCAACGGTCATTTGTTTCCGCTTCAGGGAGTTCAACCACTTCGGCCAGACCGGTATCAAACGCCAGATCGTCTCCCTGCAAGTATACGCGGCTCCAAACGACCCAGCCGGGTTTACTTACGCCTTTACAGGTGCCACCACCGAGGCGGAAGTACATCGGTGGTTGCCGCTCGCTCGATGTGCCCTGGTACCCTCCTTTGAAATGGGCAGGAGGCGCGCCGCCGCTGATCTGAAACACCCACACATACGCGTCCAGCCTGTCATCCGAATACTGACGCCCCCATCGTAGATCGTGTAAGGTGGTTTCGGGAGAATAGCCAAGCTCACGCCAAATCCGATTGGTGATGAGCGCATCCAGTCCGGCACACTCATCAACTTCGTTGAAATGGGGAAGCGCTTGCCCAGCGAATAATTCTTCACCAGTCTCTTCATGGTGAACTGGCGGTCTCTCGACATTATTGAGCAGCGCTTCCGCCAAGTCGGACGCCGGAGCGAGATCTTTCAAGCCTTGCTGATATTGGATACCAATCGCCGCGCACCCGAACTCTTTCGCGATACGGACTGCCGCAACATACATTTTAGCCTGCTGTAGAACCTGATTTTCTGTCAGATCGGTCTCCTCGTTTGGACCGAAATTGAATTTGACCCCGCGCTCGGTAAGCCAATGATAGACCCGCCGCGCTTCTTCCTCACTGACGGTCAGCATCTTGGCATAGAGAGCAGACTGGCTGAGTCTTTCTTTGAAAACCGCCGTCGGCTGCAGGACTTCGTCGGGAACAATAGCGTTGTACATTCCCATGCAGCCTTCGTCGAAGACGCCCAAGATTGCTCGCTCCGATCGGAACTTTTGGGCAAATTTTTCGGCTGCCCTTCGTATGTGGCCAGGTATTTTTACATCCTTAAACTTCTGGACGTGCGAGGTATCGTGTTTGACCTTTTCGCCCGCGAGCCATTCCCGCAGCTTCTTTGAGAAGAACTTGTCCTTAAAATCCTCGCTCCACAGTGAGGTGTATTTGATACCAGCTTTGGTCAGCGAGCCATTCAAGTTCAAAAGGCCAACCAGACCGGGCCAGGTGCCGCTCCAATTGGCGACCGTCAAGATCGGACCCCGATGAAAATAGAGCCCGCCAAGAATATGCTGCGTGTATTGCCAAACCGCTTCGGCAACAACAATCGGCGCATCATTCGGAATTGAACGCAGAACTTCGAGTCCCATTTTTTGGCTGTCGATGAAACCATGTCCTTTCGTTTTGTCGAACGGGTGGGCGCGTTTAACCGTTCCGCCCGCGCGCTGGATCGCGCCTACCAGCGCTTTTTCCATCGCGGCCTGGGCAGGCTCACACATCTGATTCGCTGACAACCGCAGGTCGCCGTTGGCAACGAGGTAAATAGTCTTCATGTTTTAAGGGCCGGGCTTCAGCCCTTCCTGCGACGAAGTCCGTCGAAATAGACGATTACGATGATTAGCCCGCCCGTGATGACCAGCTGCCAGAACGAATTCACGTTTAGCAGATTTGCTCCATTGTTAATCGTCGTCAGGATGAAGGATCCAATCAGCGGTCCGTGCACAGAACCGATCGCGCCAAACAGGCTCGTCCCGCCAATGACCGAAGACGCGATCGCCTGCAGCTCCCAGCCTTCCGCTTGAGTAGCGTTTCCGATACCTATGCGCGCGGCCAGGAGGACACCGACAAAGGCCGCGCAAGTCGCAGACAGGATGTACGCGATGTAGAGCATCCGTGTGGTGTTTACCCCAGAGAGCCTGGTCGCTTCCTTATTCGAGCCTACTGCGAAAAGATAACGACCGAACCTGGTCTGATGCAGGAAAACATAGCCCGGAATTGCGACAAGTAACACCATCCAAAACAGATTCGGCAGGCCAAGCGGCGGCGGCAGCGGGAAATTGCCGCGAGAGAAGCCGGTGAACTGATCGTTGGTAACCGAGATTGTGGCACCGTTGGTAATGAGCAAACCAATGCCCCGCAACGCTGTGAGCGTGGCAAGAGTCATGATGAAGGGCGGCAAACCCAAACGCGATATGCCAAAGGCGTGGAAAGTGCCGATCGCTACGCCGATCGCCAGCGTCAAGGCAACCGCGATCCAGATCGGAAACCCATGTGTCAACAGCCAGGCGACAATCACACTGGTAAAGCCAACGATTGCGCCGACCGAGAGATCGATTCCTGCGGTAATGATAACAAAAGTTTCTCCGATCGACAAAATGGCAGTCATAGAACCCTGCCGCAGGAGGTTAGTGATATTGTTGTATGTCCAGAAACTCCTCGTGCCGAATGCCAACAGCACCCACATCAGAGCTAGAAGCACTAACAGTGTTAATCCCTGTAAGGCGGCAATACGGGCCTTTCTTTTTGCTGCTGCTAACTGCAGCTCTTCAGACACCTCAATCTTGCCTTCAACGGTCATTTTTTCTTCTCCCGGAAGATTGTTTTCTTACTGGGTAGTCTTATACCCCGAGTGCCTCTGTTAAAATCGTCTCGTGCAAAGTCTTCTCGCTGACAGCATCGCTGTCGTGGGTTGCCACCAGTCGCCCCCGGCGAAACACATGCAGCGTATCAGAAAGATCGTAGACCTCGGGCAAATAGGAGGAGATCAAGATGATTCCGGATCCATTGCGCAGCAACTGAGCGAACAGCTTATAGATCTCTGTCTTGGTCCCGACATCGACACCGACGGTGGGCTCGTCAAAAATGAAAAGCTGCGCCCCGTGATTGAGCCATTTACCGACAACAACTTTCTGCTGGTTGCCACCCGATAGACTCGACACTGGAGCCTCGCGCGAGGCCGTTTTGATTTGCATATCCTTGATCTGCCGATCGGCGGCGGCGGCTTCAGAGGAGGAGTTGATGACTACGGCCTTCGTCAACCGCTTGTAAATCGGCAAGTTTACGTTTAGCGATACGCTCAAATTCAAGCAAAGGCCCTGATCGCGACGGCTTTCCGGCACCAGTGCGATACCAAGTTTGAGGGCATCCTTTTCCTTTGTGATATCGACAGGCTGATTGCGCCAATAGATTTTGCCGGCCTTTTTTGGAAAACGACCAAAGAGACTTTGAACAAACTCGCTCCGGCCCGCTCCAACCAGTCCGTAGAGGCCTATGACCTCTCCCTCCCTAACCTTTACCGAAACACCCTCGAATCCTCTACCGGTAAGGCCTTCTGTGCGGAGAATCTCGACGCCGAATGGGATCTTTTCTTTGTAATGAACTTGGTCAATCGACCGCGCAATCATCCCGGTGATCAGCTTCTCTTCGTTTGTCTCCGAGACGCGCTGGGTCGACACCCATTGGCCGTCTCTCAGGATTGTCACACGGTCCGCCAGCTGAAACACCTCTTCCAATCGATGCGAGATATAGACTAGTGTCACTCCTTTATCTTTCAGGCGACGGATCAGTGCAAAGAGCTGTGCTGTTTCCTGGCGCGTTAGATAGGCCGTCGGTTCGTCAAAAATCAGAAAACGTGTTCCGCGGATCGCTGCGCGCGCGGTGGCCACCAGCTGCTGTTGGCCAATTGTAAGATCAGACAGCAGCGCCCCTCCTGCGATCTTGAATCCGAGGTCGTCCAGAATCTTCTGCGCTTCGCGCTGCATCTGGCCATGTTGGAGCAACCCGCCGCGTACCTTTTCGTCGCCGAGAAAGAGATTGGCGGCGACCGAAAGATGGGGACATAGCACAACCTCCTGATGTACTGCGTTAATGCCGAGGGCGATTGCCTCATGAGGCGTGGCCAGTGCCACCGGTCGGCCTTCCCAAAAGATTTCGCCTTTGGAGCGAGTGTGTACTCCGGTGAGCAGCTTGATGAGTGTCGATTTGCCCGCACCATTTTCGCCGACGATCGCGTGAATCTCGCCGGCTTCGAACTCAAGATTAACGTTCTTTAGCGCGTGCGTCGCTCCGAAGCGCTTATCCAGACCCTTAAGGACCAGAAGAGGCACAGCACGGGTCGCTGCGTCTCCCTCGACATTACTGCCGCCGTGTTCCGCTGGATTCATTTACTGGCTGGCGGATATGAGCCGTTCGAGCGGCGACATGCGTCGAAGCTCAGTTATTTGATTTTTGGGTTCAGTAGCTCCTGCGATCGAGAGCTATTCATGTTTTCTTTCGTGATCACGTTCACGCCGGTGTCCACTGTTGCCGAGACCTTCTCGCCCTTCGATGCTGCAAGAGCCGTTTTTACCCCGTCATACCCCATACGGAACGGATCCTGCACGATCAAGGCTGCAATGGTTCCGTCACTGAGAAACTTCACCAGTTTGTCATCCGAATCGAAAGCAACCAGCTTGATTTTGTCAGCAGCCTTATTCTCGGCTACAGCCTGGCCGGCTCCTTGACCCATGATAAGGTTCGAAGCAAAGACGCCTCGTAAGTCCGGACTGGCGGTGATCAGATCGGTCATGATATTCAACCCGGTCGTTGCCATACCATCAGCCACCTTGTCGGCGACAAGCTTCAATCCGGGGTACTTAGCAGCTAACTCCTCCTTGAAGCCCTTGGCGCGTTGGTCTAACGATCCGACGCCCGGAATAGAAGTGATCAGTGCGACGTCTCCTTCCTCCTTTCCGTATTTGGCCTTTATTGCTGCGGCAAGCGCATCAGCAGCGGCGCGTCCGCCCTGAACATTGTCGGTCTGCAGGAACGATGTGAAAGCTTTCGAATCGGCAGCAGAGTCGATGCCGATCACTTTAACTTTTTTAGCCGCCTCATCGACCGGCTTGCCGAGTGCTGCGAACTGAGTCGGCGCGATCACAATCGCCACCGGATTCTGCGAAACAGCATTTTCAAGAATACCGATTTGGCCATTGATATCCGACTCCGACTGAGCACCGAGCTCTGGCACGTTTACGTCAAGGTCTTTTCCTGCTTTACGACCTCCTGCAAGCACGATTTGCCAAAAGTTGGAGGTGGTATCCTTCACGATAATCGGGATTGTCGGCTTGTCAGCAGCCGGTGCCGTTTGAACCGCGCCGGCGAAACAGCTTACGCCGAGTAAAAAGAGAACAATTTGACGACCTAGTAATGACCTGAAGGGTTTCATCTGAGGGGTATTTTGGCTGTTGGTAAAACAGACGCCGCCGAACTTTAGGACTTCACCCGGTGGGGCGGCGCTTCCACACAGGATTGATTTGTCAAAAGTATTCCTGCCACGGGTATGCCGGGTCAGTCCAGCATAAAAGTAAAGCTTTACATCAGGATCGCTGGAAACGGCGATCCTACCACCACCGGAATTGGCTTAGAAAGGCGTAGGCAAGAACCAGCGTCACGGTCACCATCAGGAAAAATGTCACGCCGATCAAGACACAGACAAATGTCCAGTCCTCTTTGGTAACCGGCTTTCCCTGGCCGGCATACCGTTGCAGGATCTTGTAATTCCGAATATTCGGTTTGTACCAAAGGACGAAAAGATCCCCGATGAATGGGATCATCCCAACCACGCCATTGATCAGGATGTTGAGCGCCATCCGGATCATCGCGATCTTGGGTAACCGGTGTTGGACGCTGCGATAAAGCAATGCTGCCGACATGAGCGAAGTAGCATGATCGCCAACAAACGGCACTAGCCCGATAATCGGCTCAAATCCAAACCGGATCCGCGTTCCTGGAATCGCGAAGATGGTATCGAGAAGCCGAGCGACAAACGCGATAAACGGGTCGGGGTCGCCGGCCTGCGAGGCTCTCGGTCTGGCGCTGGCCTCCTTCCCTTCAGGTGGCAGCACCTCGACCTCGACAAAATTTTCGCGTTCCTCACGCATGGTCGGTTAACCGTCGACCGTCTACCGTCTTCCGTCTACCGTTTTTGGGGCCAGTTCAGGAGCACGTGGCGTAGGATCCGCACGAGGGAGGGGGAACGTGTGGGCGTGTCGGTGTGTCGGCGTATCGGCGTGCGTGACACTACCGACAATAGACCACGATCCACGATCGGTAGGGTCGCGATTCATCGCGACCTCGTGCGGCTGCTACCCCCCAAACACTCGGAATCACAGCAGCCAACACGGTTAACAGCGCGACCGAAGGCCGCGCTATCCGGGAATCTCACGCAACATCTGTGCGTTAGTCGGGAACTTTTTGAGGAATGAAAGCAGCCGCTCGATGGCCTCCGGCGGCCTGTGCCCGGCGAGTCCCCGCCTGATCGTATTGATTTTTTCAAGGTCGTGCGCCGGTAACAACAATTCTTCTCGGCGTGTCCCTGACTTGAAAATGTCGATGGCCGGAAAGATGCGCTGATCGCTGATCTGACGATCCAGCACCATTTCCATATTACCGGTTCCTTTGAACTCCTGGAAGATGAGCTCATCCATTCTGGATCCGGTCTCAATTAGCGCAGTCGCCATGATCGTCAGCGACCCAGCCTCTTCGGTGTTCCGGGCCGCCGCGAACAATTTACGCGGAATCTCCATTGCGCGAGAATCCATACCACCGCTCATTGTCCGGCCGCCGCCCGCGGTTGCGTTGTTAAACGCGCGCCCAATCCGCGTGAGGGAGTCCATTAGAACGAAGACATCTTTCCCGGCTTCCACGAGCCTTCTGGCCCGTTCAATCGCTAGCTGAGCGATGCGAGTATGACTCTTGATGTCGCTGTCATTGGAACTGGCCATGATGTCCGCCTCTGGGACTGTTCGCCGAATTTCCGTGACCTCTTCCGGCCGTTCGTCGACCAACAGAATGATCAACTTCATCTCGGGGTGATTCTTCACCACCGCGCTGCCGATATGTTGCAAAAGCGTCGTTTTCCCGGTTCGCGGCGGGGCAACAATAAGACCTCGTTGTCCTTTGCCGACCGGAGTCATCAAATCCATCACTCGCGTCGTATAACGGTCTGGCACGGTCTCGAGCCGGATCCGTTCCAGCGGGTTGATCGAAGTCAGTTCCTCAAAAACCGGAAGGTTCCGATACTGCTCTGGATCCTCGCCATTGATTAGAACCAGCTTAAACAACTGCGGGCCACGACCACCGCGCCGGATTTCACCTTTGATCCATAGGCCGTCCCGCAGCGCATGTTTCCGTACCACCTCTGGAGTCACAAAAATATCCTGCGGCGATTGAACATAGTTCCGCTTCGGATCGCGCAAGAAACCAAATCCTTTGCCCGAAACTTCGACAAGGCCTTCGCCGAAGACCGGCTCATACCGTGGAATTTCGACGACAGGCGCGGCCTCAGTCGTCCGCTCGACCGGCGGGGCAGCTTGCCCTGAGTTATTCCCTCGGCCGACTTGTTCCATCACGCTCTCCTCTTCCGCTGGCCGGAAGATCTCTGTCGCCGGCTCAGCTTGTTTCCCTTCTGTTTCCTTCATTTGAGGCTTGTCCGTAGGAGGTACAGCTTCGGTTGCCGCTTGCGTCGAGTGTTCGGTATTTTCGCCATTCCTCACCTCCACACTCTTTTTCGTTCTTTTCGGACCGGTTTTCTTAGCTGCTTTTCGTGAAACGGATTTCGTCCGCCGAGGCTTAGTCTTTTCCTCGTCCACTTCATGCAACAAAGCAGGATGCTCGTTTGTCTCGTCTGCCATAACTTCGGAAGTAATTCTTTTCTCCGACAATTAATGATTTGTCAGTTTCGCCAGCAGGTCGTCGGAGATGTCAAAATTGCTGTAGACGTTTTGCACGTCATCGTTCTCCTCCAGCGCGTCATAGAGTCTCAAAACCTGGCTGGCTGTAGCCGCGTCCGTAACCGGCACAGTCGTGTCAGGTACAAAAGTCAGTTTCTGAGCCTCTACCTGAATCCCGGCGTTCTTAATCGCTTCGCCGACCTGATACAATCTGTCATGAGATGTTGTCACTACGTAAACATCGTCATCCAGCGTCAGATCGTCTGCTCCGGCATCCAGAGCGATCTCCAGAAGTTTGTCTTCTTCGACTCCATTCTTAGAGACCGTTATTTGTCCTTTTCGTTTAAACATGTACGAAACCGCCCCTGACGCGGCTAGGTGCCCATGGTTCTTGGTAAAAACACTGCGAATGTCTGCTGCAGTTCTATTTTTATTATCGGTTGCAGTTTCCACAATGAGCGCTACGCCGCCCGGCGCGTACCCTTCGTAAATCAACTCTTCGACAGCACCTCCAGCGATCTCGCCGGTACCTTTCTGGATCGCTCGATCAATCGTGTCATTCGGCATGTTCTGCGCTCGCGCAGCTAGTACAGCTGTTCGAAGCCTTGGATTCATATTGATGTCGCCTCCTCCCGTTCGGGCTGCGACCATGATTTCCTTTGAGAATCTGCTAAAAATCTTTCCGCGTTTTGCGTCTAAGGCGCCTTTAAAACGCTTAACTTTTGACCATTTACTATGACCCGCCATAGTTCGGGGAGACCGACAATACGTTCAGAAAAGGTTAAAATTATTAACTGGCGATACACCGGCGGTCGAAGAGTCAGAAAGAAGCTTTCTAGAGGAGCTACGCCGATTAGCGTCACCGAGCGATGCTACAAAGAACCGTACCTGGACGATTTTGTCAACTAAGTTTGTAGGCTGGCAGAGGCTCTGCCGCCCTACGGCTATCCTGGCAAGGCATGGGTTCAGGTCGCGCGGGAGCGCGAACCCTACCGTAGCTTGATCTCGCTACACGACGGGTAGGGTTCGCGCTCCCGCGCGACCTGAACCCTAGACGAACTTCACCCTTTTGCGTTCGACGACGCCCGTTTTCGAGCCGTGAAATCCAGGATCTTTTTCCGGAGCCTTAAATTCTTTGGTGTCGCTTCGACGAACTCGTCGGGAGCAATGTATTCGAGGGCCCTCTCCAGGCTCAGCCTTAAAGGAGGAGCCAATTGGATTCCTTTGCCCTCACCCTGGCTACGCATGTTTGTAAGATGCTTCGTTTTACATGGGTTCACCGTGAGATCGTCCGGCCGGGAGTTTTCGCCGACGATCATACCTTCATAAATATCCTCCTGCGGACCAACAAAAAGTCTGCCCCGCTCCTGAACATTATTCAGCGCGTAGGCCGTTGACGTCCCGCTTTCCATTGCGACCAAAACACCGTTCCCTCGGCTCGAGATTTCTCCTTTGAACGGTCCGTACTCTTTGAACAGGTGCGACATTGAACCAAGGCCGCGGGTGAGGTTCACCAGATCGGTCTCGAAGCCGATCAATCCGCGAGTCGGGATTACAGCCTCCACCAGCACGCTATGGGCCTGATGGTCCATTCCAACGATCTCGGCTTTCCGGCCTGCCAGGGATTGGAGGATGTCGCCGAGATAATCGTTCGGAACATCAACATAAAGTGTTTCGAACGGTTCCAATTTGTTGCCTAGACTATCTTTCTGGTAGATGACCTCGGGACGCGAAACGAGCAATTCGAATCCTTCGCGTCGCATCTGCTCAACAAGGATGGCGATTTGCATTTCGCCGCGCGCGCTAAGAGTAAATACCCCCGCAGTATCGGTCTCCGTGAATTGCAACGAGACATTTGTCCGGCATTCGCGCACCAACCGTTCCTTCAAGTGTCTGGCAGTGAGAAATTTTCCTTCTCTTCCCGCTAACGGTGAATCATTCACCAGGAAGTTCATCTGGATCGTCGGCGGATCGATATCGACAAATTCCAATGCGGGACGTTCTTCTAAATCGGTCAACGTTTCGCCTATCGCGATTTCTTCGAATCCAGCCAGGCCGATAATGTCGCCGGCGGCCGCTGATTTTATCTCTACCCTTTCCAAACCTTCGTGGCTAAACAAAGCCGTCACGGCTGCACGTTCGCGTCTGCCATCCTTGTGCACGCATACGATTGAATCGCCAACTTTTACTCGTCCACTTACGATCCGCCCGAAAGCAAGTCGGCCGAGGTAATCGGAATAATCCAGATTAGACACCAGCATCTGGAAATAGGTTTCGGCGGCCTTTGGCGGAGGCGGAATATGTTTAATAATCGCCTCGAACAGCGGCTCCATGGTTTTGCTTGGTTCGTGGATCTCGCGCATCGCATAGCCTTCTTTCGCGCTGGCGTAGATAACGGGGAAATCGAGCTGTTGATCCGTCGCGTGCAGCCCTACGAATAGATCAAATACCATGTCCAGCACCTTGTGCGGACGCGCGTTTTCGCGGTCGATTTTGTTGATCACAACAATCGGCTGCGCGTGGTTCTGGAGCGCTTTACGAAGAACAAACTTTGTCTGCGCTTGCGGGCCATCATGCGAGTCGACCACAAGCAAAACGCCGTCGACCATTTTCATGATCCGCTCGACCTCTCCGCCGAAATCGGCATGTCCAGGAGTATCGACGATATTGACGTGATAATCATTGTAGCGGAAGGCCGCGTTCTTCGCGCGAATGGTAATCCCTTTCTCTCGCTCTAAGTCCATCGAATCCATGACCCGGTCCTCGACCTTCTGATTAACACGGAAGGTCCCGGATTGACGCAACAACTGGTCCACCAGCGTCGTCTTTCCATGATCGACATGAGCGATAATCGCGATGTTACGAATACGATCCATAACTCAAAGAGAGCCGGCAAGATGCAGCCACCCGCGCGGGACGTCAAGGAGGCGTAACGGCTTTAGGATTCGCGCGCCTTCGGCGCCGCGGTTTTCAGTTTTCATTTTTCGGTTTTGAGTCGGATTGTTCAGTCGCCGGCGCAATCCTGATTTTCGTATAACATGTTTATTATCAATAAGTTATATTTTGACGAGGCGACGCGAGTAGTGCTCTTACCCCACCTGTCCAATACAAACGCTGGCAAGCCGTTCAGGAAAAGCTTTAGTCACTGCCAAGATGAAAGTCTTGGTAACTGGAAGCGCCGGTCACCTGGGTGAGGCGTTGGTGCGGACGTTGCGGAGTGCGAAATACGAGGTGGCTGGTCTCGATGTTCTCGAGTCCCCATTTACCACTCATATCGGCTCGATCGCTGACCGGTCATGCATCAGACAGTCCATGTCCGGCGTAAAAATTGTCTTTCACGCCGCCACGTTGCATAAGCCGCACGTTGTCACACACAGAGCCCAGGAATTCGTCGATGCGAATATCACTGGCACCCTGAATCTGTTGGAGGAAGCGGTGAATTCCGGCGTCGAATCATTTATCTTTACCAGCACTACAAGCGTATTTGGCGACGCCCTGATCGGATCCTCTGGAGCAGGCGCAACCTGGGCAACGGAAAGCTCTCACCCCGATCCCTAAGAATATTTATGGGGTGACCAAGGCAGCGGCCGAGGACCTTTGCCATTTGTTTTATAGAAACCAGCGCCTTCCGTGCGTGGTGCTGAGAACGTCGCGATTTTTTCCCGAGGAGGATGACAATAAGCAGATGCGAGAAAGCTATGCAGACGAGAACCTCAAGCTAAACGAGTACCTTTTCCGCCGGGTAGATCTCGAAGACGTTGTTAGCGCGCATCTATTGGCCGCTAAACGCGCCCCTAGCCTCGGGTTTCGTCGCTACATTATCAGCGCCACCACTCCCTTCTTGCCTGACGACCCTGAAGATCTGTGGAACGACGCGCCCTCAGTTGTCCGAAAGCGCGTTCCTGGCTACGAAACCGAATATGCTCGCCTGGGCTGGCGAATGTTCCCGCGGATCGACAGAGTTTATGTAAACCAACGCGCCCGAGCCGACCTTGGCTGGCAGCCGCGATACAATTTCAGGTATCTGGTCGAGCGCCTTAAATCGGGAGGCAGATTGCGAAGTCCTTTAGCACAGCTTGTCGGCTCAAAAGGATATCACGCCGAATCGTTTCTGGAAGGACCGTATCCTGCGAAGTAATGGCCGCAGAATTTCGGCCTCAGCTCACTGCTTTCCGGTCGCCCTCTCTCGAAGGAAATCTTGACTACTGCATTCAAATTCTCTTAGGTGCTTTTCGCTCCTGATCAAACGTTCAACCCAGGCCCCCGGTCAGGAGGAAAACGCACAGAAAGACTCGATTCTCCCCACAATGAAACGCCGAATAACCGTCTTAGCGCTCATAGTTGTCGGTCTGCTCGCGCCATCGATGTTGAATATCGCTTCAGCGGCCGAAAAGAAATATACGATTGCCCTGATCCCAGGACTCACGACCGATCCTTTCTATATCACCATGCACAAAGGCGCAGAGGAGGCTGCCAAAGTCTTGGGCGTGAACCTCGTTTTCCAGGGCGCACCGGATTTCAATCCGGTTACGCAGGTTCCAGTCCTGAACGCCATCATAGGGCGGAAGCCGGACGCAATCCTGATCGCCCTCTGCCGTAAACTCGGCCAGGTGCTTCTGGCGGAATTGCGGGGAATGCTCGCCCCACATCGCCCGGTCAAGCTCTATTGACTCTTGGCTGATGTGCGGACACTCCGAGCTCTTCACTAGGACGCATGCCCAGAAGTTCCGGAATGTGGTCAGGCACGAGTAGAACGCGCCGCAGGCGGGCCCGGCGCTGGAAGCGTACACGCGCCAGGTGGCGGTGCAGCGGAGCAGGGAGGTGAACACATCGTCCGCGATCGACTTGGCTTCGTCTGCCAGGATCATCACCGGACTGTCCGGTCGCTCGTGGTAACCCTCGGCCTTGCCAGCCTCGTCAACGCTAAGCCCGATCACAAAACCACCTTCCCGCGTGCGGACCTCTGCCTCGTTAAATGTGTGAGAACGAAAAAGCGGATGACGGGCCTGAAGCCGTATCGTGTCAAAGAATTGTTTCTTAAGCTGGCTCCAGCTGGCCGAGGTGACGATGACTCTCCCCCTTGGCCAATTGAAAAGGCACCAGAGAGCTGCGGCAACAAGGACCGTCGATGTTTTGCCCGCGCCGTTACAGGCGGTCAAGGCGGTCGGATGACCGGCCTCAATGTGGCAAAGGGTTTTGCGCTGCCACTGGTACGGCCGGATTCCAAGGACACTTTCGGCAAACTCAAGGATTCCGAGCCGGGGTCTTGGAGTATCCATGGCGGCAAGCTTAGCTTTGCCAGCGATTCATCGCCAGTTAGAGTCTGTTGAACGATACTCTTGGGGTGCGAAATATGCATTAGGCTGGTGTTGGGTAGGGGCCGATCGCCGAGTGTCTTCTCGTGAGAACCGGTCGGCACGGAGACGCGATCGCATGAAATCAATCCTCAAGCAGGCTTTTAGGTAGCCAGGAGGCGTACATTGTTTGTATATAGTTAACGTCCCTCATAACCAAAGAAGCCCCCCTTTATGTCGAAAAGAATTTTGATCCCGTTTTTTTGTTTAGTGGTATTGCTTACTGCTTCGTTCTTAGCGCAAGCCCAGCTTAAAAAACCAAAAATCGGCTTTCTACCTGGTGTCGTCGACCCCTTCTATCAAGTGATGGAAATCGGAGTAAACGAGGCAGCGGCGGACTTCGGTCTCGAAGTGGTGACCCAGTATCCGCAAACCTGGGGACCGACTATTCAAACGCCGATTCTGGACGCAATGGTCGGACGCGGCGACCTGCAATACCTGATTACTGCGCCTACGGATAAAGAACAGATGATAGCCCCGCTGGAGCGCGCCGTTGACGCCGGTATTAAGGTGATCACTGTTGATACGTTCCTGGGCGATGGAGACTACGTAAACGGCAAGGTGAAATTCCCGATCTCGTACATCGGCTCCGATAACGTTGAAGGGGGCAAGATCGCAGCCCGCGCGTTGGCGAAGGTCGTCGGGAACAAAGGCAAGGTCTACATTCAGAACACCAATGTCGGGGTCAGTACTACTGAGCAACGCGGAAAGGGTTTCAAAGACGGGATTGCCGAATTCAAGGATATGCAATTGGTTGGCGAGGATTATAACCTGGATGACGCAGGGACGGCGACCCAACAGACATCAGCCAAGCTACAAGCTTATCCCGATCTGGTGGGTATATTCGGGGTTAACGTATTCAGTGCCCAGGGCGCAGGCAACGCGGTTAAGTCCGCAGGCTTAGGCGGCAAGGTACAGGTTATTGCGTTCGACGCCACAAAGGACGCTATCGAGAATCTGCGCAAGGGGGTGGTTAGTCTGGTTATCGCGCAGAAGCCGCATGATATGGGTTATTTGGCGGTGGAATTCGCGATGGCGGATGCGCGGGGTGTGACAAGCCTGCCGCGGCGCGTAACAACAGGCTACGCGGTAATTGATGCCAAGAATGTCGATGACCCCTCCATAGCTCGATTCATTTACCAAGTCGCCAAATAGGCCCAAAGGCATTCCTAGCCCGGCGGTCAGTTAGACCGAATCTATGGCACCCGGCACCCAGGCCGCAGCAACTCTGCCTGCGCAATCGGCTGTCCAGAAACAATTCATCCTTCTCTTCAGTCGGGTGTGGGCCTGGGTGTTTCTGGCGGGACTGGTTGCTTTTTTTGCAGTCAGCGTAAACATCCAAAGCAAAGGAAATGTTAACTTCCTCACGCTGCGAAACTCGCAGAATATCCTGATGGCAATCGTCCCGGTGCTGCTGATGGGACTGGGTCAGACATTTGTCGTTATTGCAGCCGGAATCGACCTTTCGGTGGGATGGATCATGGGGTTGTCATCGGTGGTGTCGGCGCTAGTTATCGTGGCCCTTGTCGAGAAGGGAATCTATGAACCGCTGGCCATTGCAATAGGGTGCCTAGCGGGTCTCGGTGCGGCGATGGTCCCGGGCTTCATTAATGGGATTATCATCGCCAAGCTGCGCATTCCGTCATTTATTGTCACACTCGGCATGTCTTTCATAGCGCGTGGCGTCGCCTTCCTATTGTCGGGTGGTAATGTGGTTGGCGGACAGCCTGAGGGCGTGCGCGACCTTGGGAATGAGTCGCTGCTGTATCTGATGTCAGGTCCAAACGGCGGGTTGTACTTCTTGCGACCACCTCCGGTCACCGGGGAAGCGCTGCGCAAATTGGATCGCATCCTGCAATGGCCGGTGGTGATTATGTTCATACTGCTGCTAATCATGCTGTTTGTGCTTCACAAAACGCAGTTCGGGCGGCACGTCTATGCGATTGGCGGCAATCGGGAAGCAGCGCTTCGTGCCGGCGTTCCGGTCGACCGGCATGTGATCGTCCTGTATACACTCTCGGCGGTCACTGCAGGAATCGCGGGCGTTTTGAGCACGGCACGTTTTTCGGGCGGTTCTTCCATCGCCGGTGATCCGCTGCTGCTTTCCTCAATTGCTGCTGTGATCATCGGCGGAGTGAGCATGTTTGGCGGCGAAGGCAGCGTTAGTGGAACTTTGATCGGCGCACTGATTATCGCCGTGATGACGACCGGTCTCGTCATGCTCAACGTGCAGCCTTTCTGGCAATATGTCGTTGTCGGCGTGGTTGTTATATTGGCGGTGCTGATCGATCAAGCGCGCGATCTTGTCATCGGCAGGATGGAAACGGGGTAGAATCTGAACAGAGCCGCAGGAAACTTTGTACGCTCGCTAGACTTATGGAAGCAGTGCTCTCCGTCAGGAATCTCGTGAAGCGATTTGGCGGGTTGACGGCCGTTAATAATGTCAGCTTTGAGTTGTATCCGGGCGAAGTCGTCGGGTTGGTTGGGGACAATGCCGCTGGAAAATCGACCCTGATCAAGTGCATATCGGGAGTCTATCAAGCAGACGAAGGCGAAATATTCTTCCAGAGACGCCGCGCAAACTTTGCGCGGCCCATCGACGCGCGCCGGGCCGGCATTGAGACGATCTATCAAGACTTGGCGTTGGCGGGCAACCTGGGTGTCAGTGCTAATATTTTCATGGGACGCGAAGTCAAGAAGAAATACCTGGGCGGCCTGATTCATACGCTTGACGAGACTTTTATGACTGCTGCGTCGCAGAAGGTGTTGGATACCCTGGAGATCCATTTTGCCAATTTCGGGGAAAAAATAGAGAGATTGTCTGGTGGACAGCGGCAGGCTGTCGCAATCGCGCGAGCGGTTTACTGGCAGGCGAAACTCATGATCATGGATGAGCCCACGAACAATCTCGGGGTAGTCGAACAACGCAAGGTGCTGGATCTGATTAATAAGCTGCGCGAGGAGGGGGTGCCAGTCATTCTCATCAGCCATACGTTGCCAGACGTTTTTGCGGTGACGAATCGCATCGTGGTCATGCACCGGGGACGCCGAGTGGCCGAGAAGCGCACCGGCGAGACGGATAGCCGGGAAATTGTGCAATACATGGTGGGAGCACTGGATGACACCCCTCTAAGTTAGCAATATCGGCGCAGGAGGGTCTTGGTGAATCCCGCGCCGATTGCTTACCAGCTCGCGCAGGAGAGCCACGCGGACCCAAAGCCATTCATGGTTGGATTGGCCATCTGTATTTCAACGTCGTTCTGCACGCCGGTCGCCCACGAAACCACAATGTTGGCGGATGCCGCCGGAAATCATGGGAGCGTCTCGACGACCCTTTACGGCTTTACGCCGAACTAATGCCGTGATCGTCGGCACGGAAGGCACCATCCGTTTTGAAGGTCCCTTTCACTTACCTGGTGCGTTCGTGGTGACTTCGGCCGACGGGTCACAAACCCTTCGCTATGAGGAACGTGGTGCGACATAGATGTTAGGCTGCCTGCGGCCCTGGCAGAGAGGGAAGTTCTTTAGCCGCTTTGATGCTTGGCCTCGTCTTCCCGCGCCAACTCAAAGAGCAGCGCACGGTGTCGGGCCAGCACTTCGGCTGAGATCTCTTCTTGTGGCTGCTCCTCAGACGGATCCGACCGGTTCGCGGTGCGCAAGGCCTACAGACGCGGCAAACATCGTTCCAGCCACCAGGCGTGCACCATCCAAGAGCGTTCGCCGACCGCTATGAGAGACTCCAGCGCCTGCTCGTGACGCAGGTTGAAACGAACGGCTTCAGCTTCCTTCACTCGCTCATTCCTTCCACCCAATTTTGATCGGGGGGCGCGCCCGAAAGACCAGGGGGTGGGTTATCCGCGATCTGTTTCGCGAGACGGGCGTTCTCGACCAACCGTTGGATCGACATACGCTCACATACTAACGGTTCCGCCGAATTGTTAGTATCCCGGACTACAGTACGCAGAGCGAATTCGTTGGGGTAGTTCCGCTCCAGCCACCACGTGCTAGCTATAACACTTCTTTTGGAGTGTTGTAATATGTTGGCCATGTGATATTCTCTTAAGAAATGTTTGCGCACATCTTCGGCCTTGGCCAGGCGGCGGCGAAAGCTCGCACACTGAATAACACGTTTTCGCAGCGTTGTGTATTCCCCTTCCAGGAGGTCTCGAATGTGTCAAAACGATTTGGGGGCGTCCACGCTTTAAGGGGCGTTTCGCTGACTCTTCATGCAGGTGAAGTTCTGGCTCTCGCCGGTGATAACGGCGCAGGCAAATCGACCTTGATCAAGATTATTTCGGGAGTGTATCAGCCCGACGACGGGACTCTCTCATACCAGGGAAAGGAGATCAGACTGGAGAATCCCCACCGAGCCCGTGATTGCGGAATTGAAACCATCTACCAGGATTTGGCGCTAGCTGATAACCTGGACGTTGGAGCAAACGTATTTCTGGGCCGGGAACCAATCAGCAGATTCCTGGGACTACCTTTTGTGGATCGCAGAAAAATGCGCGACGAGGCCGAGAAAACGCTGCGAGCGCTCGAGATCCATATTAATCAACTCGATCTGCCGATTCGATCCTTGTCCGGGGGACAACGCCAATCGGTAGCGATTGGACGCGCGATTCATTGGAACGCGCGGGTGCTGATTATGGACGAACCGACTGCTGCTCTGGGTGTTCCCGAGCAACGAAAGGTGATGGAACTGATCACGAATCTGAAACAGAGCGGTGTCGGCGTGATCTTCATTTCGCACAACTTGATCGACATTTTTCATGTCAGCGACCGAATCCTGGTGCTGAGGAGAGGCGCAAAAGTCGGAGAAAAGGTAACCAGTGAGACGAATTCCGACGAGATTATTCGGCTGATGGTCGGCGGATAGCGTCGCCAAGTTGCCGCTCGAATTTTCTTTGAAATCCGCTGACAGCCGAGATCTGTCATCCGACGCTCCGCAAGTCTCGCCCACGCGTCTCGGGTAAAGCCAATGCCGCAATCACCATCAGCAAATAAGCAGCGCCGGCATAGGTGCCGATTGCATGCCCTAAAGGCAAACGGGCGGCGAGGAGTCCGACTAAATAGGGAAAACACAGCTGCCACTCCGCGGCCGAAGTTATAGCAGAATCCCTGCGCACTTCCTCGAACCTCAGTAGGGAATAACTCTGTGTAAAAAGCCCCCCATTCCGCTAAATACGCCGCTGGCAAAGAAGCCCAGCGGGAAACCAACGATCAGCATCAGATTATCTGTAATGGCCACCTGCGTGTAAATCACCACGACAAGAAATGAACAGACAGCAAACAGAACGAAATTCGCTCTTCTCCCCAGCCGGTCGGAGAGATAGGCAGAAACCAGATAACCGACAAACGATCCAACGATAATCACGGTCGCGTAGTAACCAGTCTTCAAAATTGTGAGACCTCTTTCCTTCTGCAGGAATGTCGGCAACCAGGTGGTGATCGCATAGTACCCGCCTTGGGCACCAATGGCCAACAGCGAGCCAAGCAGAGTTCGCCTCAATAGGTCCAAACGAAAGATCGCGAGGACCGCGGATTCTCTGTTCGATGCGGCCTTGGTATCTCGAAAGATCTCTGGCTCCGGCACGGCGCGCCGAATGAAAAAGATAAAGAGAGCAGGCAGCAATCCGACAAAGAACAACGCTCTCCAAGCATCCTCACGTGGCATTGTTTGAAAGAAGAGAGTTGCCAGCAAAGCCGCCGCGCCCCAACCGACCGACCAGGAGCTCTGGACCGCGCCAACTGCTTTTCCGCGATGCTCTTTTCGAATGACCTCACCCATCAAGACAGAACCGGCTGCCCATTCGCCGCCGAACCCGAGACCCTGCAAACCTCGTGTGATCAGAAGCCAAAGAAAGCCTGGGGAGAGGCCTTGGAGGAAAGTAAAAAACCAAACCACGCGATGGTGATCTGCAGCATCAAAACACGACCAAATCGGTCGGATAGGATCCCGGTAATCCATCCTCCAAAAGCCGATACCAGCAGCGCTACAGTGGCGATAAGTCCCGCGTCACCGGGCGACAGTTTCCAGATGGCCATCAGAGCCGGCATTGCGAAGGTGTAGATCTGGAAATCCATCCCATCCAACCCGAAGCCGCCAAAGCACGCCCAAAATGTCCTGCGCTCCTGGCTCTTGAGCACTTTGTACCAGTTGAACACGGTTCAGAGAAAAGTGTAGGGGCGGCAGCCCCGGTGGCCAGCTCCTATAATCAATCGTATTGGGTATTTGCGACAGGGCCAGCCGGCCTACAGCCCGTGCCGATCAGTTGCCGGCGATCTCGGCGATGCCGGCGTTGTCGGCGTTTTATCCATACCCACCGCCACCAGGCGTTTCTACCACAACACAATCGCCCGGCGCTACCTCCGTTTGTCCACAGCTGCCCAGATCTTCAACACTTCCGTCAGCTCGCCGCACATACGTTCTGCCGGGTTTCCCCGGATGCCCTCCCTCTAAACCAAAGGGCGCAACGGTTCTGTTATTGGCGAGAATTGCGACGCTCATCCGCTCGCGGAATCGTATTTGTCGTATCACTCCATCACCCCCGTGCCATCGGCCGGCACCACCTGACCCGTGACGAATTTCAAACTTATCTATCAGAACGGGATATCGTTGCTCAAGAACCTCGGGATCAGTGAGCCGCGTATTCGTCATATGGGTGTGCACAGCTGAAGCACCATCAAAACCTTTCCCTGCTCCAGCTCCACCACATATCGTTTCGTAGTACTGGTGGCGATCGTTTCCAAAGGTAAGATTATTCATCGTCCCCTGGCTCGCGGCCAAGACTCCGAGCGCGCCGAAGAGCGCGTTCGCGATCGCTTGCGACGTTTCAACGTTGCCTGCCGCCACTGCAGCGGGCGATTTCGGCGCAAGCATCGACGCTTCCGGTATCCTGATATCGATCGCTTCCAGGCAGCCATCATTCAGCGGGATGTCTTCGCGTACCAGAGTACGAAAAACGTACAGTACAACGGCATACACAATAGATGAAGGCGCGTTGAAACTGTCGTTGGTCTGCGCAGATGTTCCCGCAAAATCAACTAAAACACGTCGTGCAGTCGTATCGATTTCGACCCGGACATGGATCTCGGCTCCTGAATCCATCCTCTGAATGAATCGACCCGGCTCCAAACGATCGATTACTCGCCTTACCAACTCCGCAGCATTAGCACGAACGTGACTCATGTAGGCCATGACTGCGTCGAGCCCAAATTGCTCTATTGCTTTACCCAGTTCTTTCAATCCTTTTTCATTTGCAGCCATTTGTGCGCGGATATCCCCAAGATTTTGAGCAGGATTTCGAGCTGGAAACCTTGCGTTGCGCAGTGCTTCCAGAAATTCGTTTTCGCGGAAGCGGCCTTGCTCTACCAAAAGGAAATCGGTGATCAGTACGCCTTCTTCTTCAATTGTCCTGCTATTCGGCGGCATCGATCCAGGACTCACTCCGCCGATGTCTGCATGATGCCCTCGGCTCGCCACCCAGAAGATCGGATCATTTTCAGGGCCGAAAAACGGTGTCACTACGGTGATATCGGGAAGGTGCGTCCCACCGGCGAAAGGATCGTTCAACGCATAGACGTCTCCGGGCTGTACACGTCCCTTCCGGCGCGAGATGATTGCTCTAACGGCTTCACCCATTGATCCGAGATGGACTGGTACGTGTGGCGCATTCGCGACTAGTCGGCCCGCGGCATCAAACAGTGCACATGAAAAATCAAGACGCTCTTTGATATTCACCGAGTAAGCCGAATTCTGCAGAACCGATCCCATCTGTTCCGCAATCGACATGAACAAGTTGTTGAAAACCTCGAGCAAAACGGGATCGACGTTTGTTCCGGCTGCAATCCGACGCGGACGGCCAACGGATCGAGTCAGCATCAGATCAAATCGTGGAGTGATCTCGGCTCTCCAGTCTTCTTCGACAACGGTTGTGGTAGTTCCCTCGATGATAATCGCAGGTCCATCCACTCTCTCCCCGGGAGCTAACCTCTCACGGTCGAATACCGGCACGGTCTTCCACGCTCCCGCAAAGACCGCTTCGACTTCGGTAACAGGCTGTATGTATTTGTCATCATGCCAGGAGGACTCTGGAGGGCGGCGCTCCGTCGCCGCCGTCGTGGAATAATCGGACTCCGGATCTTGTGGCAACGGCGGCGACAAAGCGCCGCCTTCCACGGCCTTCGTTGCCAGACCAAAGTAGTCGGCTCTCTGCTCGCTGCCGCTAACCGCTTCTACTGCAACCGCATCGATCACGAGTTCACGTCGCCCGGATTCCATCGCAAAACCGAACAAAGCTCGATGCGCCTTTTGAAACCTTTCCACGATTTCGTCGATTGATCCTCCTTCAACGGGCAAAGGCGAATCGGTCCCGTTATACCGTACATGAAGCCGGCGAAAAACGGTTTCAGCCGTCACTCGTTGGTTGGCGAGTTCGCCGCGCGCCTCTGCTTCCAATCGATCCAAAGCCTGTTCAGCTTCCGCTAGCCCGTTACGATCTAACGGTTTTTCAATCGAGGATTCTCGTAGCGCACGTATCTCTGCCAATCCGATCCCGTAAGCAGACAACACACCAGCTAACGGATGAATCAACACCCTTTCGACCCCTAGCGAATCAGCGACATCACACGCGTGCTGGCCGCCGGCGCCGCCAAACGTGACCAGCGTGTACCGAGTGACATCGTACCCGCGAGCCACCGATATTTTCTTGATTGCGTTCGCCATATTATCGACTGCAATCCGGAGGAACCCGCTTGCAATCTCTTCGGCGGATTTATCCCTAACTTCGGATGCAAGATCGCGGAACTTCCTGGTCACTAACTCACGATCGAGCGGTAGATCCCCCTCGGGGCCGAAAATCTTCGGAAAAAACTCCGGGCGTAGTCGCCCTAACATCACGTTGCAGTCAGTGACTGTAAGCGGGCCATCTCGCCGATAACTAGCCGGTCCAGGATTAGCTCCTGCGCTTTCGGGACCGACCCGGAGTTTGGTGCCATCGAACCGGCAAATCGATCCGCCTCCGGCTGCGACTGTGTGTATGTGCATCATCGGCGTGCAGATCCGCACACCAGCAACCTCGGTCTCAAAACGGCGCTCGAACGCGCCGGCAAAGTGCGTGACATCCGTCGAGGTGCCGCCCATATCAAAGCCGATCACCCGATCGAATCCGGCTAAAGCGCCCACCTCGGCTGCTCCGACTATCCCACCTGCGGGCCCCGAAAGGATCGAGTTTCTTCCTTGAAAAAACGCAGCGTCGATCAAGCCGCCGTTTGATTGCATGAAGAGCAGATGAACGCCTGGCAGAGCTGCTCGAACCTGGTCTACGTAGCGCCGCAGCACCGGCGACAAGTAGGCATCCACAACAGTGGTATCACCCCGGTTCACCAGTTTGATGAGCCGGCTGGTCTCGTGACTGGTCGAAACCTGGGTAAATCCAAGCTCCCGCGCGATTTTAGCGATAGCTTCTTCGTGGCGGGGATGGCGATACCCATGCATACAAACGATCGCCACCGCGCGAATACCTTCGAGATTTTCTAACGCCTGCCGAACCTCTGCCAAATCCAAGGGTCGCAATTCCTGGCCTTCGACCGAGATTCGGCCACCGATTTCCAGAACCTGTTCTGCGAGCTGTTCCGGCAGTCGGATCTCCAAATCAAAGAGACGCGGTCGTTGCTGTGTACCGATCCGAAGCACGTCGACTAACCCTCGGTTGACTACAAGAGCAACGCGCTCCCCTTTCCGCTCCAAAAGCGCGTTTGTTGCCACCGTTGTTCCCATCTTGACTGATTCAATCTGATCCACTGGGATTGGCTCATCGGAGGCTAGATCGAGCATCTGGCGAATCCCCTCCACTGCTGCGTCGGCATAAAGCTCCGGATTATCGGACAACAATTTTCTGGAGATGATCCGCCCGTCCGGGGTGCGGCCAATCACATCCGTAAATGTTCCTCCGCGATCGATCCAGAATTGCCAACGCGACATGGGTCGGAGAGGATACAGGAGTCAGGATTCAGGAGCCAGGAGAAGGTGGAATTCGAGGGCGGTCCCGCGCCGGGCATGCGCGTCAGGGCGAAGAAGGTCGATCTAGAAGATCAATCCGCCAATGGCGGATGAATCCGGAGGATTCGGCCGAAGCTTCTAGCTTCACCGTGGGTTGAGCTTCCCAGCTCGACCGCCCAGCGCGTGAACCACCCCCAGTCGTCTTGACGTCCTGCCTCACTACAGCCGCTCAAATTGGCCCGTGTCCGAAAAATAAAGCGCTCCCTTCAGGTCGCCGTAGTCAGAGCCAATGTTTATCCCGGTCACGCCGCCTACGTCCAACGGACCTGCCGCACGGTGCGTGTGCCCGCACACGACACCGACCAACTGTTGTCTGAACTGGAGCAGTAGATCGCCCATCGCTCGATTACCCAGATAAGCACGGAAAAACGCATATTCCGACGGAGGGTCAAGTGGCGGCCGATCGGCAAGCTTTACGATTCCAAGAAGGTCCTCGAACGGCGCAGTGTGCAGAACCGCAAGGACTCGAGAGTCCTTCGCGGCCTCCAATCTTTGGCGTAAGTCATTGACCTGCTTGGCCGCCAGCGCCTGAATATCGAGAGCCGCCGGCATGAACTGATTATCGCGCCATCGAAGGGCAGTTCCCACTCGCGGATGGCCGGCCAAGTAATCCTGATGCGCAACCTGAACACCCTCGTAAGCAAGATCCGGTACAGCGAAGCCTAGATCGTAATGCCCGTATCCACCGACGATCGTGAGATCATTCGATGCCCAACTCTGGACATCAAGAAGGGTCACATCGAATCGCTTAGCGGCTGGAATCCAGAAATGTTCAATAACTTGCTCGAGAGAATGAAACTGGCTTCGTACAACATCATGCAGCCAGAAATCGTGGTTACCGAGACAAACGACGATCGGGCCGCTGGGAAAGCTAGCGCGGAATTGCTCCAGTGTATGTTCGGCGTGAGCGGCGCTCGAAAGATCGCCCGCGACCACGAGACAATCGGGCCGCTGATCAACAACCCATTGCCGGAGCAACTCAAGCGTCTTCCTTTCGGTTGCTTTCAAAAGGTGAGTGTCGGCAGTGACGAGGATCTTCACGGTATAAATGTTGTCTCCCACAAACAAGCAGACGCAGCAAACGCTGCCGCACCTCTCGTTCTCATGTTGGAGGAGGACGGCAAACAACGCTCCTCCACGGCGGTTTTAGCCCAGTTCCAGCCTCATTTCGAATTGGTTGAGTGGCTGTTTTTGCCATCCCGGCTTGCGCAAGAAATTGCCTGCCAAGTCTTCCGGAACGAGTGCGGGAATCGTTAACGAACGATCGGCAAAGCGCGCCGCAAGAGAGGCGAGCATTCGTGATCCCAAGCCTTGTCGCCGATTCATTCTCCTGACCAAGAGCGCAACGATCGTGATTTTTACCGAATCTGGATTAGCGATCACGGCGTACGCTGCCTGATCGAGGTGAAAGGCTTGGGCTGGACGCGTTATCCCAGCCAGAGTTTCTGGCATGAGCATCCACGGCAAATCAGGCTCTCCCTCTTGCGCAATCAAACGAGCGACCAGGAAAGGATCGATTTCAACCAGCACACCGCCCGATTTCGGTTCTGGCTTCCCATCATAGCCAATTAGCCGGCGAGTCGGACGAAATCCCAGTTTGGTGTAGAGCGCGACCGCGGCGGGATTTTGTTCGAATACCTCGAGGAGCATTGCTGTATCTCTGCGATCCTTTGCTTCCCGGATCGCGATCCGCATCAATTGTTGCCCCAGACCACGTCCGCGAAAACTGGGCGCTATCGCCATTGCCGCCAATCGGCTGGTCCATCCCCGGCGCGCGATCATGACGATCCCTGCCGGAGATTCGTCCTGGAAATAAAGGCGGCTCGCGAATGGATCGAGATTTTCGGTTCTGAAACGGGCTTCATATCTTTCGGGGGTCATCCGGAATGGAAACAAGTAGCCCTGGAAACACTGAGTTAGGGTATCTGCTATCTCTTCGGAACAACATTGTGCGACGGAACGGACCCTGAGGCCGGTGGGAGAGATTTTTGACATTGCGGCACAATACCACGCTCCTATCGGCTCGCGCGTGTTTGGTTGCCGAGTAACTTCTTTCTATGAAACTCATCCTCGCCGGCGGCAGCGGACTGCTGGGAACCATGTTGGCTAAGGCGTATCACGCTGAAGGAAATGAGGTAGTAGTGCTCAGCCGTAAACCGGCAAGTGCGCCGTGGAAAGTCGTCCAATGGGACGCGGTTTCGCCAGGCCCATGGGCTTCTGAACTCGAAGGCGCGGATGTGGTCGCCAACTTGGCTGGGCGAAGCATCAATTGTCGCTACACGCCCGAGAATAAACGCCTGATCAAAGAATCCCGAGTCCTTTCGACGCGCCTTATCGGCCAAGTAATTCGTGCGTCGAAACGGCCACCGAAGATCTGGCTGCAGTCGAGCACCGCCACGATTTACCTTCATCGTTATGATGCGCCAAACGACGAGCGAACCGGCCTGATGGAAAGCGCAACCGACCCAAACCTGCCCGATACCTGGAAGTTCACCGTCGACGTTACCAATGCATGGGAAACAGCGGCGAAGGATGCTTTCACTCCTGACACTCGAAAAGTATTTCTGCGAATCTCAATCGTCTTGAGTCCGGATCATGGCAGCGCCTTTGATGTCCTGCTTCGTCTGGTCCGATATGGGCTTGGCGGCACCGTAGGGAACGGCAGACAATACGTTTCATGGATTCATGATCGCGATTTTGTTCGGGCAATCAGGTGGATCATCGAGAACAAATCGATCGAAGGGCCGGTCAATATGGCGGCACCGAATCCGGTCCAAAACGCCGACTTCATGCGAGGTCTGCGGCAAGCATGGGGCATCCCGATCGGCATGCCCGCTCCCGCCTGGATGCTTGAGATCGGCTCATTCTTGATGCGTACCGAGAGCGAATTAGTTCTGAAAAGTCGGCGAGTTGTCCCGACCCGCCTTTTGGAGAGTGGATTCACTTTCCAATTTCCCTCTTGGCCTGAAGCCGCTCGCGATTTATGCCAGCGCTGGCGCGAGAATGAAACGCCGGCAGCGCCGACATCGCCGGCAACTGAATAAAGCTGGAGAGCCGCGCCAGGTAGGGTTCGCGCTCTCGCGCGACCTGGACCCAACGCTCCGCTAGCAGCATCAGGGGCTCAGGTCGCGCGGGAGCACGAACCCTACCCGCCCAAGTTGCATCGAACCGGCATCGGCGGAGGTTAAGGCATGAGCGAAACGAGTCTACGTTTGCCGAGATTGCAGCACGTCACGATCACGTTCCCTCCGGGAAAAGAAGCAAAGTTGCGGGAGTTCTATATGAATGTCCTCGGTTTTAAGGAGAAGCCAGTACCGGTGATCGCAAAGCCGCTCGGTTGGATCTGGTTCTATACAGGAACCGATGGTGTAGAACTGCATTGTGTGCCGGACCTAACCCAGTTGCCTCACGATCCAACACATCACTTTTGCATCGATGTCGAAGACCTGGAATCATGCCGTCGCGCAGTTAAAAACGCGGGCTATGAAATCCGCGAAGCGCGGCCGTTACCTCATCGACCGCGCTTTTTCACCTTGGACCCCTTTCGGAACTTAATCGAAGTCGTCCATGTCACCGGAGACTATCTAAGCTAACGCTCCAGGTCGAAAACCTGATTCTCGGGCTAGCAAAATTGAGGCGCGTAATCCCGGGCGAAGGCAGCGAAACTACGCGCCGGACCGCCGGTCGCTTCTTTTACGCCTGATGCGATAACTGACGCCTCATCTCGCCGATAGTGCGCGTAGTCCTCGAGTAAACCGTCAGCTTGCCAGAGTGGGAGACCAGCACTGAGCAACGTTGCTTTCATCGCCTCCGGTGTGATATCGACAAAACTGATTTGGCGCCCCACGGCATGCGACAGTTGCGCAGCTATTTCAGCATGAGTCAACGCCTCGGGCCCGGTGAGATCGTATCTCCGGCCCTCGTGCCCGGGTTGTGTTAAGGCCGCAGCAGCAGCGGCGGCGATATCACGAACATCAACGACACTGACTTTGGCATCGCCTGCCGCAGCAAAGAATTTGGCGGTGGTCGCAATGGATGAACGGAAGACCAGCAGTGCCTGCATGAATAAATTTGGGCGCAGAAACGTGTACCTGATCCCCGATGCTCGAACAACATTCTCGACTTCTCCATGGTAACGCAGGAAACGTACAGGCGAGACTGGATCAGCTCCAAGTTGGGACAGTTTTACGATATGCTGCAGGCCGGTGTGACGAGCGGTATCGACGAATCTACATTGTAGACTTTGCGCCTCTTCGGAAGAGTTCGTGACTAGAAAGGCGCGCTCAACGCCGGATAGAGCAATCTCGATCGAGGTGGGGTCTTTGAGGTCTCCAATTATCAGCTCAACCCCGGGGAGATGTGAAATTGCCATGGCACGCTCCGGCGACCGAACCAACGCGCGAACTCGAATACCTTGGCGCGCAAGGAGCTTGATGAGCTCTATACCGTTTGTGCCCGTTGCACCTGTAATGAGAACCATGGTTTCAGTTGAGATATAGCAGGTCGGAAACAGGGACAAGGTCGGAAAAGGGGGACAGACCCCTGATTTCTGGCCCAAATCGGCTGAGCACCTTGTGTCAACGACACAAACGGGGACAGGTCAGAAAACGGGGACAGACCCTGATTCCAAGGGTTGAAACGGGGACAGGTTCGAAAACGGCCTAAAAAAGGGACAGAGCCCGATTCTGCCCCTGATTCCAGCGACACAAACCGGGACAGGTCAGAAAAGGGGGACAGACCCTGATTCCAGGGCCGGAAACGGGGACAGGTTCGAAAACGGCCTAAAAAGGGACAGACCCCGATTCTGCCCCGGAAACGAGGACGGATTCAAAAAACGCCTAAAAAGGGGCAGACCCCCTGATTTCTGGGTCGAAAACAGTCGAGGAGTGTACCGAGCGTAAGCGTTGAGCGTTGGCGACTGAGTCCTTATTGGACGAGCCTGCGGGCAAGACAAGTGCGATGGCTCTATGGTTTCGTTGATAGGAAGTTGACGACCTTTTTGAGCGCGCGAGCCCGGTGGCTCATACTGTGTTTCATTTCTGCCGGTACTTCGCCAAAAGTTTGAGTAAGTCCTTCGGGAACGAATATTGGGTCGTAACCGAAACCATTCGATCCGCGTTCCTCCAGAATGACCTTGCCTTCGACTGTTCCATCGAAGACACTAAGTAGCTTTCCTTCGAGGGCAATCGCCATAGAGCAGCGAAATCTGGCGGGAGATTCCGATACTGATAGACCAGCCAGATTCTGAATCAGAAGATGGCGATTTTCCGCATCAGTCACATTTTTTCCCGCGTATCTGGCTGAATAAACTCCCGGAGCGCCTTTTAGAGCAACGACCTCAAGGCCGGAATCGTCGGCAAGGACAAGATCTTCGGCCAGTTTGGAGATGGCCACGGCTTTAAGCGCAGCATTCTCTTGAAATGTGGTACCCGTTTCTTCGATTTCTGGCGCATTCGGCAGAGCCGATAGATCTCGAACGGTCCATTGCGGACCGAGCATCTGTCCTATTTCACGGGTCTTATGTCTGTTCCAAGTTGCGATTAGAAGGCCTGACACGGTTAAGGATGTTTTAAGTTTTCGGTTTCCAGTTTTCGGTTTTCAGTTATGGGGTAGGGTTCCGGGGTCCAGAACCGTGAACCGAAAACTGTAAACTGAAAACCGAAAACCTTAGGCGCGCGTGAGCGAACGACGTAAACAATTTCCTTTTCCAGAGTTTGAGCCGAAATGGCAAAAGCGCTGGGAGGATGAGCAGACATTTCATGCACCGAACCCGGGCGAACCCGGTTTCGATCCGGCCAAGCCTAAATTCTACATTCTGGACATGTTCCCTTATCCCAGCGGAGAAGGGCTTCATGTCGGTCATCCGGAAGGGTATACGGCGACAGACATTTTAGCGCGCTACAAGCGCATGGCGGGATTCAATATTCTGCATCCGATGGGATGGGATGCCTTTGGGCTACCGGCAGAACAGTTTGCCATCAAGACCGGGCTGCATCCGTCGGTTGCAACTGCCCAAAACATTCAGCGTTTTAAAGCGCAACTCAAAAGGATCGGATTCAGTTACGATTGGCAGCGGGAAATCAATACAACTGACCCGGGATACTTCCGCTGGACACAATGGATCTTTCTTAAGCTGTACAACTCCTGGTTTGATCCGGAACAAAAGAAGGCGCGGCCGATCGAAGAATTGATCGAGCAACGCAAAAAGGAAGCACCTGCGGAATCCCCCGAAGATTTGCGCGCGTTCATAGATGATCATCGCTTGGCGTACGTCACGGAGGCGCCGGTCAACTGGTGCCCGGAGTTAGGGACAGTTCTGGCTAACGAAGAAGTAGTGGATGGCAAGAGCGAGGTGGGCGGGTTTCCCGTTGTGCGGCGGCCAATGCGCCAATGGATGTTAAGGATTACTGCGTACGCCGACCGACTGATCGAGGAATTGAAGGGATTAGATTGGCCGGAATCGATCAAGCTGCTTCAGATCAACTGGATAGGACGAAGTGAAGGAGCTGAAGCGGTTTTCAAACTGGCAGATGGCAACGACGAAATTCGAGTTTTTACGACCCGTCCGGACACGCTATTTGGAGCGACCTACATGGTCCTGGCTCCGGAGCATCCGCTGGTAGATCAGATCACGACCGATACCCAACGAAGCGCCGTCGAGGCGTATAAGGCGAGCGTCGCGACCAAGTCCGATCTGGACCGCACGGATCTTGCCAAAGAAAAGACCGGCGTGTTCACCGGGGGATACGCAATCAATCCGGTGAACCAGGAACGGATTCCGATCTGGATTGCTGATTATGTGCTGATCAGCTACGGAACCGGCGCGATCATGGCTGTACCTGCTCATGATGAGCGTGACTATGAGTTTGCGCAAAAATATGGACTCGAAATCCGAGAAGTTGTCGAACAACCGGCATCCGATGCGCGGGTAACCTGCTTTGTGGGGGACGGCGTTGCGAAGAACTCTGGATTCCTCAACGGGCTGCCGACGCCGGAAGCGAAACGCAAGGTTATCGAGTGGCTTGAACAACAAGGGTCCGGAACCAGATCAATCAACTTCAAACTGCGCGACTGGTTGTTTTCGCGTCAGCGCTATTGGGGCGAACCGTTCCCTATTGTTTGGCGCAACGGCAAACATGAAGCGTTACCCGAATCCGATCTGCCAGTGGTACCGCCTCCTCTCGAAGACTATCGACCGACCGGAACCATTGAGCCGCCGTTAGCTAAGGCAAAGGATTGGATCAAACTGTCGGATGGCGCAAGCCGGGAGCTAAACACTATGCCGCAATGGGCAGGCTCTTGTTGGTACTTTCTGAGATTCACGTCCCCAAATTCCTCTGACCGTTTTGCTGACGAAGCCGCGGAGCGCTACTGGATGGGCGGGAACAAACCTGGAGGCGTTGACCTCTATGTGGGCGGCACCGAGCATGCAGTGTTGCATCTGCTCTACGCGCGGTTCTGGCAAAAGGTACTGTACGATCTCGGTTACGTCTCGACGATCGAACCGTTCCAACGACTGGTGAATCAGGGCATGGTCCTGGGCGAAGATAGCCAGAAAATGTCCAAGAGCAGGGGTAACGTCATCGGCCCAGACGCTATCATCGATGAGTACGGAGCGGACACGTTGCGGCTTTACGAAATGTTCATGGGACCGTTGGAAGCAACCAAACCATGGAGCATGAGCGGCGTGGAAGGCGTGTACCGTTTCCTGGCGAGGGTCTGGCGGTTGGCCATGGTCGAAGACCAGGAAGGCTATTGGCAATTGTCGCCTGCGTTGGCCGAGACACTGGCAGATGCGCGACAGAACAAGGTCATCCACGCAACCATCAAGAAAGTAACCGAGGACATCGAATCGCTCTCGTTCAACACGGCGATCGCGCAAATGATGATTTTTGTGAATGAATTCACTGGCGCTGCAACAAGACCTCTGGCCGCATTACGGACGCTTTTGATTCTGCTGAACCCATTCGCGCCGCATCTATCAGAGGAACTGTGGGAACTACTAGGCAAAAAGTTTTCCGGGTTTGAAGGCACGATCAGCCGGCTAGCGTGGCGGAAATGGGACCCAGCTTTCCTGATGGAAGAGGAGGTCGAAATCGTTATCCAGATTAACGGAAAACTTCGTCACAAAATTATGGCGAAGAAAGATCTACCTGATGCAGAATTGGAGAGGTTAGCGATCTCTCCACCAAAGATTCAGGAAGCTCTTGCTGGCAGGCAAGTTCGGAAGGTCGTTGTTGTGCCGAACAAGCTGGTAAACTTAGTGGTCGGCTAGTTACACTGGGGTTAATGGGATGAATAGGACCTATGGGACCAATAGGACCTATGAGACTAATGGCTTGACCGGCGTTGCGAGGTAATGCCTACCAATATATGCTAGTACAATGCGACAGCGCGTGTTTCTGTCGGCAACCCTCGAACAACATGGACAAAACCGAACTCGTGAATCTAGTCAGCAGCAAAGCTGGACTCAGTCAGGATCAGGCAACTCAAGCGGTTGATACGGTGCTTGATTTCATTAAGCAGAAACTGCCGCCGGAGCTTGCGAATCAGTTCGATGCTCTCTTATCTGGTCAAGGTGGCGGCGGCCTGGGAGGAATCCTGGGTGCGGTGCAGGGCTTGTTTGGAAAAAAGGAACAATAATTCTCTATAAAACTTCGGAAAAAGGGCGCGCCGCTCGGCGCGCCTTTTTTTGTCAGTGAGCGCTGGTCAACGCAAAACTTTTGACGCACTCAATCAATTGAGGCGATGTCTTATCCCATTGGTCTGCGGTTGTTGTGGCAGTGATCAGAAAGACCTTCTTGTCCGTACGCACCGCGCGCGCAAAAAAGTGACAAGATCTTCCCTGCGTGTTGCCTTCGTACTCAACGTTCCACTCGTTCGGTGGGACCATCGCATCTTTGACAACTTTGAACCCGAACATATCGAACTGTTGCTTCGATAATTTGGCGAAATCTTCAATTGGAACGGGCGGCTGAATCAAAATATTTATGTTAGGCGCGAAGCCGGCTGATGGAGGCAAAAAGAACGCGCAAACGGCTCGCTGGCCGCTCGCGTTAGACTCTCCACTCGGAAGCGCTTTGATACTGAAACCCTCCGCACTGAATCGCAGAGGTTCAACGTCGGACTGTGCATAACACACGGCCACGATGAAAAAAACGATGCCGATAGTCCGTAGAAGGCTCATGCACCGAGTCTATGGGATTGTGCGGTCAATCGGAATGACCCGAACGGGTGAAGGAGAGTGCTAGTGCTAGTTGTTCTAGAGGTCCTAGCTAGCACTAGCACTCTAATCCCTGGGATCGGTGACGCGCCCGATGAAAATGCAGGCGCCGCTAGGCCAATGCTGGATTGCAAACAGGAACGGGCGATCAATTTTAACTTCGATCGGTTGTTCAGGTCGCACAATCGCAGCCATCGCTCGCATTCCGACCGCCGTGGCAGCAGCGGCTTCGGTCCCTTTTTCATCCACTGAAATAAAGGTTTTATGAAAGACATCGGAAATCGCGAGATAATCATTTGCCCGGCGCGGAGCCATTCGATCGAAGTTGGCGCTACCTGGCGGATCATCGAACGCTGATCTCATTCCGAGCTGTTTCAACACGCTACCTAGAGCCACCGTTGGGGGCTCGAGCTTGAATTTCGGCAGGTGTAAAATCACTTCCCTTTGCGCTGAGTTTGCGCTGGCAGCAAGCAGATCACCCGTGAGTTTGGCCTCGACCGTTCGCAAACCATTAATCTCATCCGGAACAATAACTAGAAATTGCAAATCGCCGGTGCTGTAAGGAATCGTGACAGCTGTGAATCCGTCCTCCTTGGAATAGCCAAACTTTGCCCGCCGGCTCATCGTTGGCAGGTCCGTCCCCGCGCCCGCACCGCGCACATGAAACGGTTCAGGCTTCGTCCCGCCGGCTTGGAACGGCTCGGTCCAAGGCGCCTTCATATAGATTGCATTGACGAGCACGAGCCGAGTTGAAGTATCGAGAGCCTTAGGTGGGATAAGATTGACAATCCGCTTGCGGGTCTGCTCTTCAACCCAACCATTGATGATCGCAATTGCCTGATCTGGGTTCCTTCTGAAATCGACTTGTTCCAGCGGAGCACCGTACAGATTTTTGGTCAGCTCCAGGAATGACGACAGGAAAGCTTCTCCGTTTTGTCCAAAAAGCCGGTTAGCAACGTCAAAGGTCAGGGGGTCACAGTTCAGCTGCTTTGAGCGCTCGACCGATTTCGCCACCGCGCTGTCTAACGCGCGTTTGAGTTCTGCAAATGCGTCATGAATTGTTGCATCATCCGCCGGGTAATGCAGGCTTTTGGCCATTTCGGCCCGCGTTTGTCCATCGGCCCCGGCAAACGCCATCGCCAGCGCAAGCTGAATGGAATAAGGCGATAAACAGAGATTGGCGTCACCGCCGGTCAACTTACGATAAAGATCGACGCCAAGATCATTGACAGCGTTTGCGGCGGGCTTTGTGTCGGCGACGAGCACGGAAGAGGAAGCAAGAAGGGTTAACGCAGTCAATCTACATGATTTCATAATAAATGCGTCTGAGAGGAACCTTAGCCAGAAAGAGTGCGAAGCACACAAAATGAATGAAGACTGGAATGATTGAAGGTCTGCATTTTGCCCTGGGCGTCTCGCGTCGAGCTAGAAGCTCAACCCACGGTGAAGCTGGAAGCTTCTACCCCAATCCTCTGGATTGATCGCGCCGTCGGCGGGTTGACCTTCCAGATCGACGGTCCTGCGCCTTTGCTTGCCGATCTGGATTCTCGATCCGAGATCCGACAAAATACTCTTTCCGTGCAGACCGAGACAGCTGACATCGAGCGCAAGAAGCCGACCTACCAAATCACTCGCTTCATTCTGCTCCGGCTTCTGGGCTTGGTTTATGCCGTGGCTTTCCTCATTGCGGCGCAGCAGTTGATGCCACTCATTGGATCGCACGGATTGCTGCCACTTGATCTTTTTCTCCAGCGGGTCCGCGAGGTAGTGGGATCAGATTGGGAGGGGTTTCTGCGGATTCCGTCAATCTTTTGGTTGAACCACTCGGACACAGCTTTGCTGACCGTTTCATGGATCGGGTTCGGTTTAGCATGCGTCGCCATCGCAGGGTTCGGTAACTCGATTCTCTTCTTTCTTCTTTGGGCATTATACTTGTCGATCATCCACGTCGGTCAAGATTGGTATAGCTATGGCTGGGAGACTCAGCTTTGTGAGACCGGCTTTTTAGCCATTTTTCTAGCGCCACCGATCGATCCCAGTCCATTCCCAAAGAGTCCCACACCAGTCCCAGTTATCTGGCTTTTTCGTTGGTTGTTGTTCAGGATTATGATCGGCTCCGCGTTGATCAAGCTGCGTGGCGACCCCTGTTGGCGGGACCTGACTGCTCTTTACTATTACTTTGAAACTCAACCTTGTCCGGGCCCGTTCAGCCGCTGGTTCCATTTTCTGCCAAAGCCAATCTTGCAGTTCGGCGTTCTGTTCAATTTTGTGGCCGAGCTTATCGCACCCTGGTTTATTTTTTGGCCAAGAATCGCAAGACACATCGCCGGTATTATCATCGCATTGTTCTTCGGATCACTGATTCTGAGCGGTAACCTTTCGTTCCTGGATTGGTTGACTCTGGTTCCTGTCATTGCTTGTTTCGACGATTCGTTTTGGATCAGATTGTTGCCGGGTCGCGCGAGGGCGTTCTTACCGAGACCCAATCGGCCAACAAAAGTGCGGATAGCCGGCTCATGGGTTCTGGTTTGCGTGATCGGGTTTCTGAGTATTCCCGTGGTGCAAAATCTCGTTTCGAGCCGTCAAATCATGAATACATCGTTCGAGGATCGTCTTCAGTTAGTGAACACCTATGGCGCGTTCGGCAGCATCGGGCGAGAACAATACGTTGTTGTTTTTCAAGGAAGCGACTCAGAGTTTCCCGTGCTCGATAGTGACTGGAAGGAATACCAGTATCGCGGGATCCCGGTGGATCTGCGACAGATGCCGCCGTTCGTTGCTCCGTATCAACTCCACTTCGATTGGCAGATGTGGTTCGCCTCAATGGCGGGACTAAATGAGTACCCTTGGACGATCCACCTGGTCTGGAAGCTCTTGCATGGTGATCCTTTAGCAACGCAGTTGTTTGCGCGGAACCCGTTCCCTGATCACCCGCCGCGTTTCGTGCGAGCTATGTTGTATCGATATCGCTTCGCCCCTCCTGGAAATTCAGAGGGGCGTTGGTGGGAAAGACAAGAGCTTCAGGAGTGGTTCCCGACGGTTGCTAAGGATGACCAGCGCTTGATCCAGGCGATGGAGTTGGAGAGGTGGATGCAATACGAAACGAAGTGAAGCATCAGAGTCACAATCAAATCGTGTCACTAAGACGATACATCGTTCCCTGGACCGCCAATTACCGATTTGCCTGCAACCGATGAATGCTCCGAGCCCAGAGGCGTTCCGGGAAGCAGGCTGGCTTGTGAAGACCGGCTACCGGGAGTGAATCCGAAGCTGATAGAGACAAGCGTCGTAGCGCTCAAGATGATCAGACCGAAATCGCTCCAGAGCGAAGTTCTGTGAAGTTCCCTGGTCCGTCCGAAAGTGTAGTTGTAATGTCTCGTGGCCATATCGTGTTCCTTGTCTCTTTTAAAAAGCGACGAACGGGAATGGAGAATCAGGACATATAATGTCAGAATTTTGGGTCCAACACGCCTGGAGGGCGGCGGTCTGTCGCCGCCGTGGCGACGTTACCCAGCGCTGGATTATTCATCAATGGCGGCGACGGAGTGCCACCCTCCAATGCGCTACCGTGCGTAATCCCTGGCGAGGGCCTCACGTTCTTCGATCACGCGGCGCATTTGTTGCCGCACTTTAACCATGATCTCGTCCGGCATGGTTTGTGACTGGTTCATCCATGGGAGCGGTTCAGGCGCGTACTCGAGTGCGACCTGAATCGAATGGGCGACTTCGGTACCTGCAACCAGTTCGACAGTTCTGAGCGCGCCGTCGAAGCCAGCGGTTACGCCGGCCGTGGTAATCAAGTGGTCATCTACCACAACACGGTTCCGCACAGGAATCGCGCCGTAGGCCTCCAGCAAATGATGAGAAGCCCAATGAGTAGTCGCTTTCCGATTTTTCAGAAATCCAGTTGCGCCGAGGATCAACGCTCCAGTGCAGACCGACATCACCCAGGGTGTGCGTTCCACCAATTGGCGTAACGCCGCCAAAAGCTTTGGATTTTTCAAGACCGCGTTTACTCCTGCGCCACCGGGCAGGAAAAATAGATCGAGCGGCGGTGTATCACTGAGTAGTTGCGTCGGGGTGAGAACCAACCCGACCGCGTCCTGAAGCGGCTCCGATGATTCGGCTAAGATATGAACCGTAGCACCCGGAATCCGGGCGAAAACTTCGAATGGCCCGGTGTGGTCCATCTGATCAAGACGCCGAAAGATGAACGTGCCGATTTGCATGTCGTTTCCAGTTTTCAGTTTTCGGTTTTCGGTTGTTAGTTTTCGAGCTCTCTCGGCTAGGCACTCGCCGCCGGCTGCTTCTTTTCGCGCGAAATGGACGGCGGCTCGTGGTAGTGCTGGGTCCATACGCGGCGGAAATGCCTGACATCATCGTAGCCGCATTTTTCCGCAATTGCTTCCAACGTAAGCCAGGAATCGCGCATCAGGCCCGACGCCAACTCCAGACGCGCGCGTTGTTGATATTGCCAAGGAGTCAAGCCGGTTGCCTTTTTGAAGGTGCGAGTCAGGGTCGAAGGACTCATCGAGGCCATCCGCGAGAGCTGATCCAAGGACGCTGGTTCGTGCGGATGCTCGTTCAGCCATTCCTGAATCCGATGCACGGCTGTATGAATGTGGGAACGATACTGGAGAAAGAAATGCTGTTGTTGATGCTCTCCTGTCCGCCTCAGATAAACAACAAGATCTCGCGCAACCCGCGCGGTCACGATCGGTCCGTAATGGAGTTCCACCAGAGAAAGAGCTAGGTCGATCCCGGATGCGATCCCGGCGCTTGTGGTGATTCGTCCGTCACGCGTGAACAGAATGTCGTCTACCACGCGAGCCGCTGGAAACCGCTTCTGCAGCTCTTTCGTGAGAGACCAGTGCGTCGTGCACCGGCGCCCATCCAATAGCCCCGATTCACCAAGAGCGAATGCCCCGGAACAGACCGAACTGATCATCGCGCCTGCTTCGTATGAATCTCGCAGGTACCGCTGATAAACGGCATTCATGAGTGATTTGGGATGACGGCTCTTCCAACGGACGCCAGGAACGATCACCATGTCCTCAGGACCGAGATGATCCGCCGGAATCAACGGATCGAATCTGGCAAGGCCGAGTCCTACTGAGCTGTGAATGTCCGGCGCGGTCGCGCAGAAAACGAGTTTGTAGCAGCCGCCGTTCTGATTGGCAGAGTCGAAGACCTGGACCGGACCACCCAGATCGAGCAGGTGGACATAAGGCGCAATAAGGAAAACGATTCGGCGTTCACGCGGCGCAATCATGAGAGTGTGAGTGCTAGTGTAAGTGTGAGGTAGAAGCGAGAAGCTCGTGAGTTTGGGCGATCCGGGCAAAGCGCCCGGCGAGAGCGTATTCAGTCCGGCGTATGACTTGTTCCACCGGAAGATCAGGGCCTCCCGCCCAATGTTTAATTGGAAAGGTTAATGTTGCATCGGTTACGAAATCGACCTGGTATCCCCGATCCCCGGCGTCTCGCGCGGTTGTTTCGCAGCATTGCTCGGTCTGAATTCCGGTTATAACGAGCCGGGTCACACCTAATTGGGTCAAGCGCCGTGCGAGTTCAGTGCTAGCAAAGACGCTTCGGGTGGTTTTTCGTAAAACGATGTCATTGCGTTCAGGCCGGATCCAATCCATGAAACGGCAGTGCGGCGAATCGGCATGAAACGGGCTTCCGGGTGTCCAGTTTTGGTGGAGAACAAAAATAATCGGTTCACCAGATTGCCGAAATTTTGCGATCAGCCTGGTTACATTTTTCTCGAAGCTCGGGTTGCTGCGTTCAGCCGAGGACTCCGGATCAGCCGTGAACGATTCTTGTATATCAATCACCAGGAGGGCTGATTTGGGCGGATTGGTTGCTGCGGTAGCATTTGACGCTTCCTGTGCCATATGCGGCTAAAATAGCTTTGGGACTGGCCGTTAGCCAGGGCGCTTTAAATTGAACATAGGACGGATCTGGTCACTCGAAAATCGTCCTCGTCCTCGGTAGAGGTCGCGCCAACGTCAGCTGGAAGCTCAACCCATCCGGCCTTGGCCGGACTGGAAGCTTGGCCCAGCCGCTATCCACGTCTCGCCTCGGATCGAGGACGAGTACGAGGTCGAAACCACGGCGTAGCCTGCTCGAATGGGCCTATTGCGTTTCCACAAGAAGCAGCCGTAGTTTCAGCTCCTATGAAGCTATTTTTGACCCTTCTGGTTTCCGCGCTGTTCTCGGCGACGCAGCTTTTTGCCCTCTCGGATGAGACAACGAATGGTAAATTGAAGCTCGGCGACCCGATCCCGACAGTCAGCGCGACCGATCAAGATGGTAAGCCGATCAGTCTCTCAAGCGCCACCTCTGGGTACGTTCTTGTCTACTTTTATCCGAAAGCCATGACTCCCGGGTGCACAGCCCAAGCGTGCAGCATTCGTGACGCGTACACGGACCTCCAAAGAAAGGGCGTGAAGGTGTTCGGTGTCAGCGTTGACACAGTGAACGCGCAAAAAGAATTCCAACAGAAGGATCACTTACCTTTCGAGCTTTTGTCGGATACAGATCACAAGGTGCTCGCCGCGTTTGGCGTGCCTCTAATGAAGGAAACCTACGCGACGCGGCAGGCGTATCTGTTCAAAGACGGTAAATTGATCTGGATCGACACAAAAGCGTCGACAGACAAGCAGGCGCAAGACGTTTTGGCGGTGTTAGCAAAAAAGGCGTGATGGGCGAAAGGACGTGCTTAATCCCCTGAGATCGGTAGGGCCGAGCTTTAGCTCGGCCTCTTCGATGTTGCAGCAGCGCGAGGTCGCGCTAACACCCGTCCGCCATAGCCTTGGCGAGGGCGGAAGCGCGACCCTATCGACGTTGGCCCACGTCGCGATCTTTGCTAGGGTCAACAAATTGACCTAGCCTTTTCCGGCGGCCTGCTGCTGTTTCCGAAATGCTTCCGCGCGTCTTTCGAGTTCGTCCATCGGCACGTCCTCTACGTGAGTCGCAATTCCCCAGTAATTCCCAAACGCGTCTTCTACACCTGCGCTGCGATCGCCGTAGAACTGATTTGCCGGTTCCATAACCGCTTTTCCGCCGGCAGCCACTGCTTTTTTGTATACCGCGTCGACATCCTCGACGTAGAGGTAGAGCATTGTTTTCGTGGATTTCCATCGCGGACTAGCGTCCGCCAGCATAACGACGGAGTTGCCGATCTGCACTTCAGCATGCCCGATTTTTCCGTCCGGACCCGGCATCGAAAAGCGTTCTGCCCCATCGAATCCTTGTTTCAGGAAATCGATCAGCTTTTGGGCGCCTTCGACAATGAGGTACGGTGTAACGGTGTGATACCCTTCTGGGATTGGTTTAACGGCCATATTTGTTCTCCGAGGTGATAAGGTTAGTTGCCGGCTGCGCTACCGGCGAATTGTTTCATGAACTCCTGTGCGCGTTTCCCGATTTCTTCCGCCGACAAATCTTCGACGCGAGTTGCTATAGCCCAATGATTTCCTTTTGAATCTACGACGGCCGCGTTTCGATCGCCCCAGAACTGGTTCTCAGGTTCTTCGACTCCCTTTGCACCAGCCGCCAACGCCTTTTTGTATGTGGCATCGACGTCAGGGACGTAAGCGTAGACTCTGCAACGGGCCGCGGGATACTGTTCCGTGGCGTCTGAAATCATGACAACGGAGTCTCCGATCTCAAGCTCTGCGTGGGCGACTTTTCCGGGTTGGCCCGGCATGATGAAACGCTCCTTCGCGTCGAACGTCTTTTTCAGGAAATCTATCAGTTCCTGCGCTCCTTCCACGATCAGCGAGGTATTGAGGGTATGATACCCGTCCGGGATAGTTTTTGGCATTGTCGTTCTCCTGGTGTTTTGGGGGTTATTGTTGGATTCGGGATTGTGTCTGTCGGGGGCGGCCGGCCTCAGCTGTCGCCAGCGTGGGGTGCCGGCGGCAGAGCCGCCCTACGGCGCGTGCGGAGATATGTTCGTTAGAACACTATCGCCTGGCTGTCAAATTAATTTCTTTCTTTAGTCCAGCATGCTGA
>Ga0070706_100000560_pt1 | contig 43350 bp, 44 predicted proteins | sample KBSK5501metaG_FD_65476 | JGI IMG/M metagenome (GOLD analysis project Ga0070706, IMG submission 65476) | Corn, switchgrass and miscanthus rhizosphere microbial communities from Kellogg Biological Station, Michigan, USA - KBS K5-50-1 metaG | ecosystem: Host-associated > Plants > Roots >... | reverse complement strand
AGACGCAACTGTTTCGGCTAGCTTAATAAAATATCCGGGAGCGGATCATAACATGCAGCCAACTTGGTCAGTCACTGTCGCCAACAATCTAAAATTCTTCAATGATCATCTTGTAAAATAAAATATTGGGAGTATCTTAACTCTTAATGAGTTTAGAAAGAAAACATCAGTTTTTGGAAGTCCTTGGGGAAAACCCTTCACAATCGTTTGAAAAAATTAGAGATCGAGTCTCCGAAAAAAAACATAAATTCATAAATAGGGGGCCAAACTCTGAAGTTATTGTAAGTTTTCTTATCCAGCAATTCCCTGAGGTAACAAATCTTATTGAATGGCATGCAAGAATTGACGGACTTGATTGCGATAAAATAGTTGAATTTATAAATACAGATCCTATTAATTTACAAATAAAAACTAGAGAAGCTTCAGGACAAAAATTTTTAGAGCGATTAAATGAGGTAAGAAAAAAATCAAAAAATCCAATTCGCTGGATCGTAATAGATCTCGAACAACCTTTTGATAAAATCCAAAGAGATTTTGTCGACCAGGTTAACAAACTGGACGGACGAAGAACGTTAAGATACCTTTAACCCACGAAAAAGGAAAAGGTACTTGGTTATTTCTAACTTTTCACTTTTCCTTCTCCTTAACCTAAACAATTTTTATTAGCCTTTTAGGCCGTTATTGTCTTGGTTCCATCGGACGAGCAATGTTAGCATTGATTTTGCGTCCTTTGAGATCGTAACCATTGAATTTTTCAATAGCTGCTTTGGCTTCTTCCTCTGAGCTCATTGTTACGAAACCGAATCCGCGGCTTCTGCCGGTCATTCTGTCTGTAATAACTGCTGCGTCGGTAACTGTGCCTGCACCTGCAAACAAAGCTTTAAGATCCTCTGCTGTAACTGTAAATTCCAAATTTCCGATAAATAATTTATTTTGCATATTTAGTAGTTTAAACCACGACAAATAAATGTCGTTAGTTGTATTAGTTTTCACCTCCCATCTATTTAGACTCTGGAGAACCGAAGAACTCGGAGACCTCCTAAAAGCTAAGAAATATTATATAATAGTTTTGTGTCAAAAGCAAAAATACAGACAATTGCAGTTACGGAACCACCCAAGATTCCCACATTGAGCTTTGGCAAAAGGCCATCGGGTTTTGGCGGAGGACCAAAAGGTTCAGGTCGAGGGCAGTTTGTGCCTCAAACGGTTAGAATTACTCAGAACAAAGGTGGGGGTGGAAAGTAGCCTCGCCGGCGGGTATAATAGCAAACTATGGCTGACAAAATAACATCTGTTGTTGCGCGCGAAGAAGACGGAAATATTCAAATTACTTTTACACTTCCTATCGATTTGGTTCAAAAAGCCCAAGAGGAGACAATCACTGAAATGGCCAAAGACATGGAGATTCCTGGTTTCAGGAAAGGCATGGCCCCAATTTCAAAAGTCGCAGAGAAGGTTTCTAAAACCGCTTTAATCGAGCATTCATTAAGCCATCTTCTTCCACAGGCCTTGGCCGAATCAATTAACGAAAACAAGCTTCAAATCGCAATTTATCCAAAATTTGAGCTTATTAGTGCAGAGGACGGTAAAGATTGGCAAGTCAAAGGTATAACTTGTGAGCTTCCCGAGGTAGAGCTTGGGGACTATAAAAAGGCAGTTACCGGCCTATCAAAATCACGAAATATACTTGTCCCCGGAAAAGAGGCTCCAAAAGAGCTTGCCAAAGAGGAAAAAGAACAAATGGTTGTTAAGGCAATCCTCGATACTGTTAAGATCACAATTCCTAAAATATTGGTTGAAGAAGAAGTGGCTTCCCGACTTTCAAATCTTTTGGCAAGACTTGAGAAATTGGGATTGGCACTTGAGGGATATTTGGGCTCAATTGGTAAAACCGTTGACGGGCTAAGAAGCGAATATGAAGCCCAAGCTAAAGATGCAATTACACTCGACCTTGCCTTATCTAAAATCGCAGAAACCGACGGGATTAAAGTTGATCCTAAAGAGGTTGAGGCCGCACTTGGAATGTCAGTAGCCTCACAAAGTAAGGCGGTCGAAAACCAGGAAGATATAGAAAGTAGAAAGAGAATGCTGGAGTCGATCCTCAAAAGACGCCAAGCATTAGACTCCTTGATTTTATTAGCCTAAAAGGCGTACACTCGGCCTATGAGCGATAACAAGAAGAAAACTCAGCAGATCCGAACCAAACAGAACGTGCTTGAAGCACTTAAGGATTTAGGGGGTGGTGCCGCGTCCCAAACTGGCGATTTACTTAAAGGCACTTCGGAAGATTTCTTTAGAGAACTTATGGGAATGACACGCCCTGCACCTAAAAGATCGGGTGAGATTTCCCCAGGTGACTCCCTTCAGATGAGTGAAGTTATGAACGGAACCGAAGAGGAAAACAAAAAGCTTCGAATGCAGATTTCCCTTGAAAGACAACTTTCGGCTGACGAAAAAAGAGTTTCCCAAGAAAAATCCAATGACCTTCGCGTTCAACTTCAGGCCTTAACCTCCGAAGTTGTGAAAGTTGCCCAAAGCACCGGAAATTTGGCAGAGGCTACACAGGTTGCTATGATTCAGGCACCCGCAAACCCGGGAATTTATCATTTAATTTTCTTTGAAAAAGTTCTTGAGTTTTTGCATTCTTTCCGCGAAAAAATTGACAACGCCACAGTTTGGATGCAAACTTCTAACAAACGTGCCGAGAAGAAAAATTATTGGAGTATGTACAAAAAGAAGGGAAGTAGTTTCCTTCTTTCACCCGATCACTATCTTCAGAGGTCTGCGGGCTAATTTGATGGAGGTCGGTGGACGCGCCCCGACTCGAACGGGGGACCTTTTCAATGTCAATGAAACGCTCTAACCAACTGAGCTACGCGTCCTCGTCGAAATTAGCTTCGCTTTACGCAAACCGCTACCACTTTTTGCTATCCGCTACGCCATTTCTCCTCTCAAAATTGCAAGCAATTTTGTAACTGTATTACTTGGCAACGTTTGTATTTTAACATTTATCGCCGCATCTATGCTAGAATCCTTTCAAGATGATCGTTAGTGACAGGGTTTACGGCAAAATTGAGATCAAAAACAAGCTAATTTTGGATCTTTTGAGAAGCTCCCCGGTGATTCGCCTTAAAAAGATAAAACAAGCCGGGCCAACTGCGCTTCTTATTCCTTCCAGAGTTATGACCAGATTTGAACACAGCGTCGGAGTTTGGTACATCCTCAAAAAGTTTGGTGCTAGTCTAGAAGAACAAGTTGCCGGACTTCTCCACGACACTCCTCATACTGCCTTCTCGCATGTAGCCGATGCTCTTTTCCCGAATAAAAATCACACTTTCCATGAACAATTTGAGGAGGAGATTATTAAGTCCTCAGATATTCCTGAAATTCTTAAAAAGCATAATATGAATTTGGGAAAAATTTTAAATAAAGGGAATTTCCATCTGCTCGAAGCGGAACTACCGGACTTATCTGCCGATAGAATTGATTATTTTTTACGAGATACCAGAATTGACCCAATTTTCCCCGACAGTATCGTTACTCTCTTTTTGAAGGACATGTCTGTCCGAAATTCAAAATTTTATTTTAAAACACCTGCAACCGCCTTACTTTACGCCAACCTGTTTATGGAAGCCGGCAAGTTTCTCTGGCTGGACGCCGCGTCCCATGGTTCACATGAGCTTCTGGCTCAAACGTTAAGACGGGCATTGGAAACCGAAATTATGACAATGCACGATTTATTTAAAGACGATGACGAAGTTTTGAAACTTTTGCAAAAATCAAAAGATAAAGTTATCCAAAAACATCTTGCGGAACTGACTCCTAAAAAGAAATTTGACTATGCGATAAAATCCGAAGCCAGGTTTTGGGGGCCCAATAAACCAAGGCTTGTTGACCCGTTTGTAGATTACAATGGAAAACTAGTTCGAATTTCTGAAATCTACACCGAACTTAAAAAAATATTTGCAGATTTCAAAGCTACTTATTCTTTTGTAGGAGTTAAATAGGCTTCTAAATTAAGATTTGACAACATTCTTTAGACTTGCTAATTTTAATTATGGGGAAAATTGTTCACTTCGAAATACCTGCAGACGATGCCGGGCGTTGTGCCAAATTCTATGAAGAAGTCTTTGGGTGGAAATCTAAAAAAATGGGTGATCAGAATTACTGGACAATCGACACAAACGGAGGAATTAATGGTGGAATTGCCCCAAGAATAGGGCTTTTTGCTAAAAAAGGTGCAATCGGATCATTCGTTAACTCTATTGAGGTAAAAGACTTAGAGGAAACTGCAGAGAAGGTTAAGAAGGCCGGAGGAAAATGGGCTGATGAAGGCGGGCTTGTTCACGGAGTCGGATTTATGCAATATTTTGAGGATACTGAAGGAAATTTGTTTGGTGCGCTTCAACCGGATACAAAAGCTACCGACATTCCGTAGACCTATTTTACGAATATCCAAAAGAGAAGTGATAGAGCGATGCGGTAAACTCCAAAAGCTGTAAAGTCATGCTTTTTAACGTAGGCGATTAGGAATTTAATTGCGATAAGAGCAAAGAAGAAGGAAAGAACTGTTCCCACGAAGAGTGTTAAGAAGCCGGCTGAGGCAATCATATTTCTGGATTTCCAAAGATCAAGGCCGGTAGCCGCAAACATAGTTGGGACTGCCAGAAGAAAAGAGAATTCCGTCGCGGTTTCCCTGTCTAGGCCCGTCAAAAGCCCTCCAATGATTGTTGCAGCTGCTCGTGAGACTCCGGGAATCACGGAGAGTGACTGAAAGACCCCAATGGTTAGGGCTTGTTTATAACTTATTGTTTTTGTGTCTTTTATTTGAAAATTGACATTTGAAGAATGTTCATAAATTGAAAAATGATACTTCTTTAATAGCCATTCTATGGCGATTAAAGCTATGCCTCCCCAAAAAAGTGCGTTTAGAGTTACGGCAGAACTTCCCAAAAGAACATTTTTAATAAAAGGATAGAGAACAAAGCCGACAGCCGCGGTCGGAATAAACGCTGTAATCAGCTTTTTAATTAGATTCCAGCTTGAAACAAACTTTTTGAAATAAAGTACTACTACGGCCAATATGGCACCAAGTTGGATCACGATCTCAAATGTTTTGAGGAAGTTTGTCTCAGTTAACCCGAGGAGTTTACTAACCAGAATCATATGCCCGGTTGAGGAAATTGGCAAAAACTCGGTTAGGCCTTCTGTGAGGGCGAGAATAAAGACGTGCAGTAAGTTAAGCATCATTCAGTATAACAAAAGTGGACTCGGCGGGAATTGGACCCGCTACTCTTCCATGCCATGGAAGCGTGTTACCGGTATACCACGAGCCCTCGAGACAGAATTATATCATTTAGAGATTGCTAGAAAAAGCCCAAGGTGGTATAATCACAAAGCTATAGGCTTCTAACTCCGCTTGTGCGGAGTTTAATTTGCCCTAAAAATATGGAAATTAGAAACGTTGCTATTATCGCGCACGTCGACCACGGTAAAACCACCCTGGTTGATGCTTTATTGCGTCAATCTCATACAGAAATGAGAAAAGAGGACGAAGGCCAGGAAGCAATTCTTGACAGTAACGAGCTTGAGCGTGAGCGTGGTATCACCATTTTCTCCAAAAATGCCTCAGTTGAGTATAAAGGCGTCAAAATTAACATTATCGATACACCCGGCCATGCTGATTTCGGCGGTGAAGTCGAGCGTGTTCTTTCCATGGCAGACGGAGCACTTCTTTTGGTCGATGCCAAAGAAGGCCCAATGCCTCAAACCCGTTTTGTGCTTCGTGAAGCCCTTAAAATTGGACTCAAAATCATTGTAGTTATAAATAAAATCGACAAAAAGGGTGCCAGACCCGATTGGGTTCATGGAAAAACATTTGATCTTTTCGTTGAGCTTGGTGCCAAAGAAGAGGAAGCTTTCTTCCCGGTAATTTTTGCCTCAGGCCGCGATGGTAAAGCAGGGCTTACCCCCGAGTTAGATAAAATGACCGATATTTCGCCCATTTTTGACATGATCCTTAAAGAAATTCCGCCTCCAGTAATTAATTCTGATCTTCCGCTTCAAATGCTTGTTTCTAATATCGGCAAGGATAGTTACAAAGGTAGGATTGCTATCGGCAAAATCCATTCAGGAAGCATCAAAAACGGTCAGGATGTTGCTCACATTAACCGTGAGGGTCAAATCAACAAATACAGAATTACTTCTCTTACAACTTTCAAAGGCCTTGGTAAAAAAGAAGAAACGGAAGCGTTTGCGGGAGACATAGTCTCAGTTACAGGAGTACCGGATGTTAATATCGGAGAAACAATTGCAGATCCACTTTCACCTGTTGCACTTCCTCTTTTGGATATTGAAGAACCCACAGTCAAAATGGTTTTTATGGTCAATAATTCTCCTTTTGGAGGCCATGAGGGTGAATTTAAGACTTCAAGCCAAATTCGTGCCAGACTTTATAAAGAACTCGAAACAGACGTTGCTTTGAAGGTTGAAGATAATGCTGACGGAACTTGGACTGTTTACGGTCGAGGAGAGCTTCATTTAGCTATTCTTATCGAGCGAATTCGCAGGGAGGGTTATGAGTTCCAGGTATCAAGGCCTCACGTTGTTAATAAAATTGTCGATGGCAAAAAGATGACTCCTTATGAAAAACTTTATATCGAAGTCCCGGACGATTATTCCGGAATTGTAATCCAAAAAATGGGTCAAAGACACGCCAAAATGGACAATATGGAATCAACCGACGGAATTACATACCTTGAATTTACGATTGCAACTAAAGAACTTATCGGTTACAGAAGCGAGTTTATTACAGACACCAAAGGTTTGGGAATTATGAACGCCGCCTTCTTTGAATTCTTGCCGGATGATGGATATACCCGCGAACGTGAGCGCGGAAGCATGGTTGCTTACGAAACCGGAGAAACCAGACTTTACGGACTTGTAGGAGTTCAGGACCAGGGAGAACTTTTTGTCGGCCCTGCCATCCGCGTCTATAAAGGCCAAGTTGTCGGCCAAAATACACGTTCGGGCGACATGCGAGTTAACGTTTGTAAAGAGAAAAAACTTTCTAATATGAGAAGTAAAGGTGACGGAAGTGCCGAGCATTTTAATACTCCCAGGATAATGGGCCTCGAGGATTCTCTGGAATATATTGACGATACAGAGCTTGTAGAGGTAACTCCTAAATCAATCCGTATCAGAAAAATGATTTTGGATGAAGTTGAAGCCAGAAAACAGGCCAAACTTCTTAAAAAACCTTGACATCCCTCAGCTAGTAGTATAAATTATGCCTATGCAAATTAAATTAGATTTCGTTAGCACTACATCAACCTCTCTCGTCTAGGGGGTTGTTTTTGTGCTTTTTTAAGACAACTCCCCAAAAGGGAGTTTTTTTTGTACTAAAAATGTTAAAAAATAAATTCGACTCAGTAGTTTTTGACGTTGACAGCACTCTTGTAAAAATAGAGGGCCTTGACTTTATTGCCAAAAAGAAAGGTAAAGGTCCAGAAATAGAAAAAATTACAATGGATGCTATGAATGGAAATATTCTAATGGAAGGTGCTATGAAGGCCAAAATGGAGGCTATAGCCCCAAACTACCAGGAATTAGTTGATATGGGTCATGCTTATATTAAAAACCTGACAAATGGAGCAAGAGAGGTTGTCGACATTTTAAAACAAAATGGAATTAAGGTATGGCTTATTACAGGAAATTTTCAACCGGCTGTTGGTATTCTGGCAAAACATTTAAAAATTGATAATGGTTGTGTTTTTAGCAATATAGTGTATTTTGACGAGCAGATGAATTATAAAGGATTCGATCAGAATAACCCTCTTGGAAAAAATGGGGGTAAGAGCCAAATCATTAAAAAATTTAAAAAGGAGATGAAAAAGGTAGTTTTTATTGGAGATGGCAGTACTGACGCAGAAGCTAAAAACGAAGTTGATTTATTTATTGGGTTTGGAGGGGTAGTGTTAAGACCAAAAGTACAAGCAATTGCTGATATTTATTTAAAAGACCCGAATTTGAAGGCGATTTTACCTTTCATTCTTGGCTAATGTCTTTTTAATTGTATAATCAAATTATGGATATCAATGATAAAAACTATTTAGATCACCTCAGGCATTCTTGTGCCCACCTTTTGGCTGCGGTTGTAATGGACATTTGGCCAAAAACGCTTCGAACAATTGGCCCGGCAATCGAGGATGGCTTCTATTACGATTTTGACTTTGGAGATACTAAAATTTCAGAAGAAGATTTTCCTAAAATTGAAGCCAAAATGCACGAGTTGGTTAAGTCCTGGAAAGGGTTTGAAAAAAAAGATGTAACTAAAAAAGAAGCGGAAGAGGCTTATCTTGGCAACGGTTATAAATTGGAGCTTATTAATGAATTTTCAGAAGAAGGACAAAAATTAACTTTCTACAAATCCGGAAATTATTCTGACCTTTGCCGTGGAGGTCATGTTGCCAAACCTTCCGAAGAGCTCAAATTCTTCAAACTTCTTTCCGTTGCAGGGGCTTACTGGAGGGGTAGCGAGAAAAACAAAATGCTAACCAGAATTTACGGTACAGTTTGGCCAAGCCAAAAAGAGTTGGACGAATATCTTGCCCTTAAAGAAGAAGCCAAGAAAAGGGATCATAGAAAATTAGGAAAAGAATTAGATCTTTTTACTTTTTCTGATTTGGTTGGTGCCGGTCTTCCTTTATTTACACCTAAAGGTGCCTTGATACGAAGACTTTTGAATGAATATGTCGAATCTGTTCAGTCCAAAGAAGATTATACTCAAGTCTGGACACCTCAAATAGTTAAGGCAGATCTTTTCAAGAAATCGGGACATTACGACAAATATAAGGAAAATTTATTTAAAGTTTCTTCAAATTATTCGGATGAGGAATTTTTTCTAAAACCCATGAATTGTCCTCAACACACTCAAATTTATTCATCTAAACCTAGAAGTTACAAGGATTTGCCGATTCGATTAACTGATTTCGCCATGTTATATCGTGATGAGAAACCTGGCGAGCTTTCGGGTTTGGCCCGAGTTAGGTCTTTCTCTCAAGACGATTGCCACGTTTTCTGTCGCGAAGATCAAGTAGACGAAGAGGCTGATAAGGCTCTTTCTATGATTAAGGAAATAATGAAAAAATTTGGTCTTACTTATCGTTATCGAATGTCAATCCGCGATCCTGAGCATCCCGAAAAATATATTGGCGACCCCAAGATTTGGGACAAAACAGAGAAATGGGCAGTTAAAATAATGCAAAGAAATGACATTGAATATTTTGACGGAGTTGGTGAAGCCGCATTTTATGCGCCCAAGATGGATTTAATCGCCAAAGATTCACTTGGTCGTGAATGGCAGCTCTCAACCTTACAAATCGATTACTTTTTACCGGAAAGATTCGGTTTAACCTACACAGATGCGGATGGAAAAGAAAAAAGGCCTGTCATGCTTCATCGAGCGATAATGGGGTCATCTGAAAGGTTTATGATGGTTCTTATTGAACATTTTGGCGGTAATTTCCCAACTTGGCTAACTCCGGTTCAGGTAAAAGTACTTCCCATCACTGAAAAACACTTGGAATATGCCAAGAAAGTTGCAGAGGAGCTTAAAAAGGAAAATATCAGGGTCGAAGTTGACGATAGGAACGAGAGATTACAGGCCAAAATTCGCGATGCCCAGCTTGAGAAAGTTGCATATATGTTTATCGTTGGTGACCGTGAGGCTGAGGCAAAAGCTGTGGCAGTCAGAAAGCGGGACGGCAAGGATTTAGGAAGCAAAAATCTTGAAGATTTCATTAAAGCCTTGAAGCTTGAGATTAGCGAAAAAACCCTCCCTTGATAAAAGCTCATATTTTAGGTACAATTCGTAGGTAATCAAGTTGGCAAAACAAAAACTTTTCTGGCGTACAGACTATCAAATAAGGGCTCCCTCGCTAAGAGTCATTGATTCTGAGGGAAAACTTATTGGGGTTTTAACAAAGGATGAGGCCATTAAAAAGGCCAAAGAGGTGGGTTTTAGCTTAATTGAGATCGCGCCAAACGCAACTCCACCGGTTGCCAAAATCGCTGATTACGGCAAGTTCAGGTATTCCGAGGAAAAGAAAGCTAAGGCTCAGGCAAAAGGAGTTAAAGGCGGAGAAGTTAAGGAAATCAGGTTCTCACCTTTCATAGGAGAGAGTGATTTTCAGATAAGAATTAAGAGGATTAAAGAGTTCTTTGCTGACAGAAACAAGGTCCGGGTGGTGGTCGTTTTCAGAGGACCGCAGATGAGGGTTAAGCACACTGGTTACGATATTATTAACAAAATTAAGGCGGTATTCGGAGAGAGTGTTATAACCGATATGGAGCCAAAGTTTTTAGGAAAGCATTTAGTAACAGTTATTTCGCAGACAACCAAAAAGAATGCAAAAACAGAAGACAAGAAAATTACTGACAAATAGACTGAAAATTACCAAAAATGGTAAAATTCTCAGGCGCCAAAGTTTCAGGCGTCATTTGAAGGCTGCAAAATCAGCTAAAAGACTTAGAAATCTAAAAAGAACAGTCGAAGTTAAAGGTTTTTACGCCAAAAAAGTTCATAAGGCTACCGGGACAGTAGTTGGAGTCAAAACAACTTACAAGGCTAAATCTAAATAATATGCGAGTTAAATCAATATCAGCACGAAGACACAGAAAAATGCTCGAAAGAGCTAAGGGTTATAGGCAGGCACGTCACAGCCGTATTCAGGTTGCCAAAGAGGCAATTTTGCATGCCGGTGCCTACGCTTTTCATGGACGAAAACTTAAGAAAAGAAATCTCAGAAGCCTTTGGATTGTGCGCATGAATGCTGCACTTCGAGAAGTCGGAGTAAGCTATTCCAAATTCATAGCAGCCCTCAAAAAAGAGAAGATTGAAATCGACCGTAAAATCCTTTCCCAGATTGCAGTTGAAGCACCCGAAACTTTCAAAGAAGTTGTTAAGAGTGCTGGATTTAAATTTACCCCCGAAAAGTAAGCGGAGGTAATTTTGTTAATTTTACAAGCCTCCGAAGGGAGGCTTTTTTAGTGTAAAATAATTAAGATGCAAGAAGAAATAATGTCGGCTAAAAACCAGGCAATGGCCCAGATCATGGCGGCGGGGGACGCCACGGAACTTGAACAAATCAGAATTGATTTGTTTGGCCGAAGTGGGAAAATTACCGGTCTAATTCAAAGAATTAAAGAGGTACCCCCCGAAAACCGTCAACAAGTAGGAATTCTGATTAACGAAACCAAAAAAACTCTTGAGAATTTAATTGCAGAACAAAAAATCTCTTTCAAAGAAAATGCCCGCGAGTGGTTTGACCCCACAATCCCGGGAATCAAAAAAGAAGTTGGGCATTTGCATCTTATTACTCAGGCAATTGCCGATATCCAAGGCGTTTTTGAACGAATTGGTTTTAGACGGGCAAGGTACCCGGAAGTCGAATGGGACTGGTTTGCTTTTGAAGCCCTAAACATGCCAAAAGGGCATCCGGCCCGGGACGAATGGGAAACTTTTTTTGTAGATACTCCCGAAAATTTCAGATACGGAAAAATGGTTTTAACCCCACATACCTCAAACGGCCAAGTCCGTGAAATGCAACGTGTTAAAACTCCTCCCATTCGCATGATAAACATTGCCAAGTGTTACAGACGCCAATCTGATGCCTCACACGTTCCCATGTTTCACCAATTCGAAGGCCTAGTAATTGACACCGATATTTCTATCGTTAATTTAAAAGGAACTCTGGATTATTTTGCTAAAACTTATTTCGGATCCGATCGTAAAACCAGACTTAGGCCTTATCATTTTCAGTTTACAGAACCATCTTTTGAAATTGATATAAGCTGCGGAATCTGTGGTGGAAAGGGTTGCAAAGTTTGTAAGGCCGGTTGGCTTGAAATGGGTGGCGCCGGAATGGTTCACCCCAACGTATTAAAAGCAGGAGGAATTGACCCTAAAAAGTATTCAGGTTTTGCTTTTGGATGGGGGGTAGAGCGAGTTCTTATGATGCAAAGCGGCCTTTCAATTCCCGATGTAAGAATGATTTACAGTCCGGATCTGCGTTTTCTTACTCAGTTTTAGTTTTAGTTTCGGATTTCGATATTCGAATTTCGAATTTAATCAAATGGATATCAAAATTTTAGATAGTTGGCTCAAAGAATATTTAGCTACAAGTGCTAGCCCTCAAAAGTTAGCCGAATATCTTTCTTTATGTGGCCCTTCCGTAGAAAGAGTTGAGACAGTAGGCGGCGATTTTGTCTACGATATCGAGATCACAACAAATAGAGTTGATACCGCTTCAGTTTATGGAATTGCAAGGGAGGCCTCTGCAATTCTTCCCAGATTTAAGATTGATGCAAAGCTCAAAAGGATTCTCACTCAAAGTCCGGATTATTCTTTTACAAAAAAAGTTAATTATCTAAATGCCACGGTTGACCCTAAACTTTGTCCGCGATTTACAGCAGTACTTATCAAAAATGTTGCTATTGAGAGTTCCCCCGACTGGGTTGTAAAAAGACTTGAAGCCGCAGGAATACGAGCAATAAATAATGTTGTTGATATTAGTAACTATGTAATGCTGGCACTGGGACAGCCGGTCCATACTTTTGATTATGATAAGCTGAGCTTGGCCAGTCAGGGCCCTGGTAAAATCAAAGATACTAAGATGATTCTTCGGGAAAGCAAAAAGGGAGAGAAAATTACCACATTGGACGGAAAAACTTTTGAGCTTCTTGGCGGAGACATTATCATTGAAGACGGTGAAGGCCGGTTAATTGATCTAGCGGGGGTTATGGGCGGAAATCTTTCAATGGTTGATGACACTACTCAAAACGTTCTTCTTTTTGTACAAACTTACAACCCGACTAACATCAGAAAAACTTCGATGGGTCTTGCCCAAAGAACCCAAGCCGCAACTATTTTTGAAAAGGGAACCGATACTGAACTTGTCGCCCCCGCTATTCTCGTAGCAATAGATTTATTTAAAAAACTTTGTAAAGGAACCCCCGAAAAAGAAATTCTGGACATTTATCCATCACCATATAAACCTGTGAAAATCACGGTCGAGGAAAATTTGATTCATAAAAAACTTGGTATCCAAATATCAAAAAGCGACGTTTCCAAATATCTTGATTCTTTAGATTTTGAATCCGTTTGGCATGGAAATAAACTCGAAGTTACAGTTCCAAGTTTCAGAGCCAAAGACGTAATGGGAGAGGAAGACATTGTTGAAGAGATTGCAAGAATTTACGGATATCACAACTTGCCAAGTGAAATAATGACCGGGGTAGTTCCGAGTGAACCGCCACAAAAAGATTTTGAATTTGAACTAAAGATCAAAAATATCTTAGCAAGCCTGGGTGGGTCTGAAGTTTACACTCTTTCTTTAGTTCCAAAGGAATTTGTTGGCGCTAAGTCTTTGAAACTTAAAAATCCTCTTGGAGCTGATAGCGAATATTTACGAACGTCGCTTATGCCATCACTTATTTCAGCCGCTAAAAATAATGTCGGAACTTTTGACTATTTTCATCTTTTCGAAATGGCCAATATTTATATTCCAAGAACCGGTCAATTGCCCGAAGAGAAAATGACTTTGGCAGGAATAATGGTCGGGCAAGACTATCGAAACGCAAAAGGAATCGTTGAATCATTTTTACAAAAAGTTAATATTGACGCTACCTTTGAGGCAAAAGATCATGAAGGTTTTTCTGCGAGCCGGGTTGCCGATATAAAAGCGGGTGGAGGCGAAATTGGTTTAATTGGAGTTACTGATTCTAATTTTACATACTACGAATTTTCTTTAGAAAAATTAATGAAAGCAGTCAAGCCACTTAAATTTGAAGAAATATCAAAATATCCCTCACAAGTCGAGGATCTGACTATTATCTTTCCTGAAAAAACGAAAATTGGGGATGTTACTCAAGTTACACAATCGATGAGCAAACTGATTAATAAAGTTGAATTTAAAGATAATTATAAAGACTCGAACACTTTCCGTATCTCTTATCACGATCCCAATAAAACTTTGACAGACAAGGATGTCGAAGAAATTAGGAATAATATTGTCAAAAAACTCAGAGAAAAATTCGGAGGACAGGTTAAAGAGTAACTTCAAGGTGTGGGAGTTGGGACCGCGTCCCAGGCTACACCGACTCCAATCGTTATGACTCTATTTGAACTGTGATTATTCGAATCAGTTGCATCCGCTTCAAGTTTATAAACTCCGGGGGCTATAAAAGTAACCTTACATGAATAATTATTTGTGCCGTTATTAAACGAACATTTCTGCGAGCCGTTCACTAGAAGTGAAGCTTGGGCTATCGAAACATTTGAGTTGGCTGTAAAAGTTACAGTCAAATCTCCGAGAGGAATATTTGAGTCGTGATCGTGTGGATTAGTAAAATCAATATTTAGGGGGTTACTGGTTCCGCAATAATCTGTGGGCGGGTGATATCTGGGATCGCTTTGACCATTGAGCCAATTCAAAATTCCTTCCTGCCATTTATTTGGTCCACCGGCGGCGGCTGTCGGGTCCTGTTCTACAAATTGGAAGAATTCTTTTGAATCGTAGTTATTTGCGGCAATGTCACTTGGGTTTGCAAGTTTGCCGTCGCTTCTACAAACTTTAAGGAAAAGGTGGGTGGTGTCCGGGCCAACCGGTTCGGTGCCTTTAACAAAAAATTCAGATCGACTCGGAAAACCGTCATGGGCGGGGAAGCCGGAAACGGAATCGACATCAACCTGAGAAACTCCATCCGGTTTTGTAAAAGTAACTTGAGGTTTGCCTTTTAGTGCCTGCAAAATAATGTCATGCCAAATCGGGGATGCTCCTGAAATTCCTGAGGCAACATTTAACATTGGAGAGTTGTCGTTATTTCCGACCCAAACTCCAACCATTGCATTGTCGTTTCCGCCAATTGTCCAGTTATCCCTTTTGTCATTAGTAGTACCGGTTTTAACCATTACGTTGGCAACATTTAAAAGTGAGTTAACCCCAAAAGTTGCGCTTCTGGCATTATTATCTGAAAGAATTGAATCAATTATAAAAGCTTGTTCTTCTCTTAAAACATTTTTACCTTTTTGGGGGTGATTATCTTCCAAAGTTTTACCGTTTACATCAGTAACTTTCAAGATTGCTACCGGGTCGACTCTTTGGCCTTTATTTACAAATGCCGAATACGCATCCGCCATATCGAGAAGCCGGACTTCACCACCACCAAGAGTTAGAGAAAGACCAACACGTTTTAAAGTATCCAAAGTTGGGGGAAGAGTCGTAATCCCCATATCTGTTGCGGTTTGGAGAACATCTTTGATTCCTGTCATTGCCAACATTTTTACAGCCGGAACGTTTCTTGAGTTGGCTAGCGCATAGCGGACCTGAATTGGGCCAACAAATTTTCCGTCATAATTTACAGGATTGTAATCGGGCTGACCTATTCCTCCTGGGAAAGTAGTTGGCACATCCATGAGAAGTGTTGCCGCGGTGAATCCTTTCTTAAACGCTGTTACATAGGTAAAAGGTTTAAAAGAAGAACCTGGTTGTCTTAAAGATGTCGTCACATTAACCTGGCCGTCGTAATTAGGATCACTAAAGTTCTTGGAACCAACCATGGCCATTATTTCTCCGGTTTCGGGGTTAAGTACCACCGCCGCACCGTTTGTGATGTGTTGTTTTTCAACCTTTGCAATTTCATCCGTAACCGCCTGTTGGGCTTTTTCCTGAAGTGCCAGATCCAATGTTGTTGTAACTTGAAGACCCCCTTGTTCAACTGCGGCTTGCCCATAAGTAGTTTCGAGAATTTTTTCTACGTACTGGACAAAATGAGGGGCCTTAAAACCGGCACCTCTGGGTTGAAAAGAAATACTGGAAAGTTGACTATCTGCAGATTTTTCCTGATCACTTGTAATAAAGCCGTCCTCCCTCATTCTTCTTAAAACATCCTTAGTGCGCTGGATATACGCTTTCGGAGTTGCAGAATATGGCGAGTAAGTTGAAGGGGACTGTGGCATACCGGCCAAAATTGCGCTTTCGGTTAAGCCCAAATCTTTGACATCTTTTCCAAAATAAGTCTCGGCGGCGGCTCCAACGCCCCAAGCGGTTCCTCCATAAGGAACTTCATTAAGATACATTTGGAGTATTTGATCCTTCGAATACTTCCTTTCAATTTCAACTGAAAGGACGAACTCTTTAATTTTTCTGATAATCGTTCGGTCGTTGGTTAAAAGTGCGTTTTTAACAAGTTGCTGGGTTAAAGTCGAACCACCCTCGGCCCGTCCTGTTGTAAAAATGCGAAGAAAACCACGAAGCATTCCGAGTGGATCAAAACCACCATGGGTATAAAAATTCTTATCCTCTATCGAGATTGTCGCCTCTCTTAAATAAATTGGAATATCGGCAATATTTTCGGGAGTGCGATTCTGATTTGCGTAAACATTGTAAAGAACTTGTCCGTTTCGGTCCATAATTTGGGTGGAAAAGCCCTGTGTTCGAACAATTTTATCTGGAGAGGGGAGCGAAAGAGAAAGAAGAGGAAGACCGATAAAAAGTGCTATTGTCAAAAAAATAACTCCCAGAAATGCAAATTTGGCAATTCTAAAAAGCTCTCTGCTTTTTGAAAGGTTTTGCCTGTCAGAAATGAATCTACGACGATATCTAATTCGGTCTCTCCACATCAAGCCTAATTGTAAACGAGTTCAACTGTCTTTGCAAAATGCTATAATTTAGAAATGTTGGACATTAATTTCATCCGCGAAAATAAAGAACTGGTTAAAAAAGGTGTTAACGGCAAAGGTTTCGATGTGGGAATTGTCGATCGTGTTTTGGAACTGGATGAGCGAAGGCGAAAATTAATCTTAGAAATTGAAGGGCTCCGTGCAAAGAGGAACAAAATTGCTAGTGAAGGCAAACCCTCCGACGCCAAGGCTATGGAGGGCAGGAAGATTAAGGAAAATTTGAAAGATAAAGAGCCGGAATATACAAAGGTTGAGGCAGAATACAAAGAAACACTTTTTCGAGTTCCCAATCTTCCTTTGAAAAATGTCCCGGTTGGTAAAAATGACAAAGATAACGTTGAAATAAAAAAATGGGGAACCCCTACCAAATTTGATTTTAAGCCTTTGGACCACCTCGAGTTGGGAAAGAAATTGGGAATACTAGACTTTGAAACTGGTGCAAAAGTGACTGGCTCTCAATTTTATTTTCTCTATGGGGACGGGGCAAGGCTTGAGCTTGCACTAACCGCCTTTGCATTCGATAAACTTTCCAAAGTTGGGTTTCTTCCGGTCATCACTCCCGATCTTGCCAAAAGTCGCTTTTATCTTGGAACTGGTTATGCGCCCAAAGGCAATGAAGCCCAAACTTATACAATCGAGGGTGAGGACCTGGGGCTAATTGCAACTGCGGAGGTAACTCTTGCCGGAAGTCACGCAGACGAAGTAATTCCTGAGGAAAAATTGCCTTTAAAATACATCGGTTATTCTCACTGTTTCAGAAAAGAAGCCGGAGCTTATGGCAAATATTCAAAAGGTCTTTATCGCGTTCATCAATTTACAAAAGCTGAGATGTTTGTTTATTGCAAACCCGAAGAATCGGATAAATTTCACGAACTTCTTTTGAAGATGGAAGAAGAGATCTACCAAGATCTTGGTCTGCCTTACAGGGTTCTTGAAATGTGTACCGGGGATCTTGGGGCCATGGCCGCCAGAAAGTTTGATGTCGAAGTCTGGATGCCCGGCCGGGATGATTACGGGGAAGTAACCTCGACCAGTAATTGCACCGACTATCAGGCCAGAAATCTAAATATAAAGTTCAGAAGAAAAACGGGTGAGACTGAATTTATTCATATGCTCAATGGAACCGCGATTGTAATGTCCCGCGTCCCCCTGGCTATTTTAGAGAATTATCAACAAAAAGACGGATCCGTCAAAATCCCCGAAGTACTTCAAAAGTGGATGGGGAAAGAAAAGATTGACGGCGTCAAACAAACTTAACTTTTCTGTTGCCACCTAACATCGAATATATAAAACCAAGGAGTTCTCCGATATTGCCTGACTTTATTCCTTGCCAATTTCTATCAAGAATGGCAAATTCGCTTTTTTCTATATTTTCAACTTCCTTATAGACTCTTCTAAGCATAGATTTCCAATAGTTAATCTGAACATCTCTAATATCAACCCAACCTGAAGACGCCCACAAATCTACTGAACTTTTACTTATTTTTTCTTTGCTTTTCAAATTTGGAACATAATAATATGAGCCAACAATGGCTTCATCGTTTTCAAAAATAATTGGCAACCCTAAAGATATTATCTGAGACCTCACTCCTACCTCCTTTGAAAGAAGATCTTCAATCTTCTTTTTTAAAGTTTTTGTTGGAGTTTCAATGCAATTTTTTATAGAAAATTCCGATGCCCTCATTAATAAATATAATTCAAATAAATGCTTTGAAACCGTTGGTCCTAGATTATTTGTCGCTATACTTCCGGTTCCTTCACTTTCCTCAAGTTGTGAAAGTCTTTCTAGAATCACCCTCCTTTGTACAGCACCCACATATGATGGTCCAAGGGCAACAAGATCCATTGCGGTTAACAAATCATGTCTCGTTGAGCCGTCAACTGATTCCACACACGCTTCGGCGACTTCTTCTCGGGTGACGCTCTCCATTTGACCCAGTGCAGTAATAGCGGTCATTTCTCCTAAACTGTATGCACTATTCTCACCGGAATCAACGTAGGGAATTTGAAAATATTCATCTATTTTCTTGGTCTTTTGTGGACTTAATACAGCGCCTGTTTTTAATTTTATTCTTTTGTCTAAATCAATTTTCGGTAAATTCTTTCCGTGTGATCTGAACTTTCCAAAATGTATTCCTTGCCAACCTACCAGCGCGGCCGGCACCACAACTTTTATATTAAATCCTGGAGTGTGCGAAAGACTCCAAAAAAGTTGGTGCATAATTCCGGCAGCAGAAACTTTGCCCAATATTCCTGAGGACATACCTGGTTCGTTTACGTCCCCATGAGTATAAAAGAGATTGTTTCCCATACCTCCAAGGCCTGTCGTAGATATCTTTATATAACACTCAACATTAAAATCATTAATTGCAGCTTTGAGCGACTGGGTAAAACGAATTAAACTTGGGATTATGTTTGAAACAAGCAAATCCTCGGTAGCATTTTCCCAATTTTGTCCTTTTTGGCTTAAAATATTTCGAGGCAGAGAATAAGGATCATCTTGATAACCGACCACTGTTGCAGTATTGATTCCGTCAATAATTATATTAGGCTTCCATTTCTTAATTAAGTAATACAGCGATGAACTCTGAACTAATGTGTCGTTTAGAAAAGAATAATAATAATTCATTAACAAATGTCTGTTTTTCTTTGTGGAATGAAGTTCATCCTTAGTTAAATGCATTAAATTTTTTGTCACTAATGCATTTCCCCACGATGGGATAATTTTTATTCCAGTTCCCTTTGCAATTTTTTTGACATTTAAACAAACCAAATTCGCTTCTTGTCTAGTTAAAGTGTGAAGAATTATTTTGTCGGGCTTTTCTTTTAAAACACGTATTGCACATGCTTCTCCTATTTGACCAGCACCTAAAATCAAAATAGTTTTATTTGCAATCATTGCTATCTAATCTGAGGCGAGTATATCACTCGCATCTCGTCTGTCAAATATCGAATAATTGATTATTAAAATATTTAAGAATACAATCTCCATAGTATGAAACAATCAGCAAACAAGCGTTGGCAGGAAGGTAAGAAAATACATATTAAATTGTCTGAAAAGGCTTCAGACACCTATGATAAAGATTACGCGAAAGCCAATTATTCAACCGGGCTCTATATGCAATACGAGTTGGAGACGATAGATAGGGCCATTGCAGCACTGAAAAATAAGCGGAGCTTGGCCTTAGATCTTGGTAGCGGAACCGGCCGAGACATGCTTCATTATACAAATAAGTTTAAAAAGGTTATTGGCTACGATTTTAGCCCAAAAATGATTAAGATCTCCATTGAAAACGCAAAAAGAAAAAACATTAAGAACGTAGAATTTTCTCAGAGAGATTTGGATCAGAATGGACTTTTCGATGTGCCAAAAAATTCAGTTGATTTTATAAACGCAGGTTTTGGAATGGGAAGTTTTTTTGAAAATATAGATAGGTTACTCACCGATATGAAAAGGGTACTAAAGCCCGGCGGAATGTTTACAATGTCATTTTATAATTCCCAACCTTTAATCGATAATCTTCCGAGAAATCTATGGTCGCCCAGCCTGTCGGTAAAGATAGAAGCTAAAACTAAGAAGTTGATTGTAAATGTGAATAACAACGAATTCGCCATTTCGTCAAAGGCTTATTCAAGGAAAGAGTTAGAATCTAAATTTAGTGAATATTTTAAGATAGTAGAAATATCAAGTTTTCCGACTCTTTCATCAATCTTACCCAATCAAGTATTTAAAAATGCGAAAATTAGAGAGTTGACAAAGTTCGTTGATTATTCAATTAGGCTCAACGAGGATTTTGCAAATGGTCCTTATCTTTTAATGGTTTGTAAAAAAAACTAAAATAGAGTTTGAATGAACAAATTACTCGATTATTTAAGTAAGGAGCACATAGATTTCAAACTCCACCACCACCCCAAAGTTTTAACGTTAAATGACGTTAGGTCCGAACTTAATTTTGAAGAAACGAGATTGGTAAAGACTTTGGTTTTCAAAGTCGGCGAAAAGTTTATTCTGGTGGCGTTAAGAGGGTTGGATTTATTGGATTACAAAAAATTATCTGCGTATTTGAAAATAAATAGATCTGAATTGACAAAACCAGAGTCAGAAGAGATCGAAAATATGCTTGGTTTTGATATTGGAGGAATTCCACCCTTTACAAAAAATAAAGATGCAAAAATCGTTTATGATTTAAAAGTTAAACAAATTGAAAGAATGTATTGCGGCAGTGGAAAAAACACTGAAACCCTTGAAGTAAATACTCAACAAATAATTAGTCTTTTTAAACCTGATATTGCATATATTTCTAAATAAAATAAATTTTCTTGACATTTATGTTTCGAAATAGTATAAGAATTTTTACAGACAGCCTAAGGGGGTGAGTATTTATGAATATCGAAAGATCATTTGATAAAGAAATCAAACTCAATACCGGCGAGCCATTAACATTGCTTTCTATTAGCAATGTTATTTCTGTTGAATATCCAAAAGGTAGCGGTCATTGGGATGTTGATGAGCGAATACCAAGTTACGTGGTTGAACAAATCCTAAAAAGCCGTGATTCAAGTAATTTTCTACCAACAGACGATGATGTAAGAAAACATATGGCAGGAGATATCCTCACCCTATATGTCTCTGAGAATCCAAATCGTGTGGTAGGTTTTGATGCAATTAATTTCGTGTCGCCTGAGAAAAACTGGGCAGGTTTAAAACCTGTCGGAACTTTTCCAGACAAAATGGGTGTCTATTTTGCAGGTGCACTCATAGATGGAGAGATGCAAAAATCAGGCCTTTATACACTTGCTAGCATTGAAAGAGTTCGTAGAGGAATCGAGAAAGGGTATCACATTGTATCTACAGAAACTCAGAACCCTAGAGTTGAAGCAGGGGTAAAAGACACTCTTGATGAAATGAAACGTACCGGAGAAATTAAAAATTACTCTATGAATCAAAGGGTACTGTTTAAAGGGCTCTATGGTCGTTGTATGTACAAGGAAATCCCAACACACGATAAAATTTCATACGACAAACTTGATTACGATAAAGGCGATGCGTATGCATTGGTCTTTAATCTTGTATACTAAGGAAAATGAAATTCGAACGTCTTGAAGCAAGATATGTAATCCCTGATATGGGAAGAGAATTCTCTTTAGGTGATGTCGAAGGTCAACCAAGAGTAATCGGACCTGTTAGGGATATGGTAGTATTACGCGGTTTTACAAACAGTGGAGTTGAGGCGTGGAGTGCAATAGACACTGTAAAATTCCCCATTTACGGATCAGAATCTACAACTGAAGCATGGGCACTTCTTAAATTGGTTGGAGATAATTTTGTTGGTAAAGATTTTAAAAATCCGCGAGAAGCTGTTAGGGCTCTCGGCTATATGATTGATCACTACATGTTCCAAGCGGCGTTTGCAAATTTATACTTAGACGCTGAAGCTTTAGAAAAGGGCGTTCCATTGTCTAAACTTCTTGGAGGAACTAGAGAAAAAGTGGCGATTGGAGTAAGTATCCCAAAAACAGTTACTGCAGAAGACATTATCAAGAAAGTTGAAATAGAAAAATATCAACGTATTAAGGTTAAGGTCGGACCAACTGAAGAAGATTACGCAAAAATTGCTGATATTAACTCTGCAATTAGCAAAAACTTTCCGAAAGTTGACTTAATGATCGATGCAAACTCTTCGTTTGATATACGAAATAAGAATCATGAAAAATTACTTAATAAGTATGGGGAGTTAAATCTTCTAATGCTGGAGCAACCACTTGCTCATAATGACATTGTTAAACATATTGCATTGCAAAAATCTTTTAACCAAAAACATATTCCCGGAAAAATTTGTCTGGATGAAAGCATTTTAACTATGGATGACCTGATTATGGCGATTGATGGTGAAATACCGATTATAAACATCAAGGTTACTCGAGTTGGTGGACTTGATATTGCTAAACAAATGATAGAGTATTGCCAGAAACACAATGTGGATACGTGGATAGGTGGTATGGTGGAGCTTACAGCGCCAGGAAAGGCACATTCTTTGGCCATGGCAGCACACCCCGGAGTAACACTTCCATCAGACATCTCTGGTTCATTCGGTTATTACAAAGAGGGAGACGACCCCTATGTAAAACCAATGGAAAGAGAAAAGGATGGTGCATTTATAAAAGTTCCAATGATACCTGGAAGGGGTTGGGAAGTAGACATAAAGAAAATGGAAAATATTACTGAGAAGAGTCTTTTTTTTAAATAAAATTATGTCAACTTACGGTGCTGAAATAGAAAAACCAATCTCGGATATCACAACTGGACAGCCAAGGGGTTTGTCACAACGAACTTTTGCAAGAATTTCTGAAATTTTTGACAAATCAGAATTAGATTATAGCGATATTGAGCCAAATACTGTTATTGCGGTCGAAGCACCCACAATTGGACATATAGGATTAGACAACGGATATAATTTGCAGGAAACTTCTTCAAAAGTCACAAAAAGTCTCGGAGATTTGGAAAACATCATACAAACTGATTTAAAAACTATTCAAAATGTTTTAGCAGAAGAGGGGGCCACAGTAATTAATCTTTCAATTCATCCGCTGGGAAAAACTGACAAAGAAACTCACAGGGTTTTTGTGGCACCAAAAGGTGTATATAAATATATAGCAAAAAGAGGTTGGGACCACGCCGCTGGAATTGACGCAAAAGCACAAAACAGCCCGTCGACAGGAGTATTGCCAGAAAATGCAGCTAAAGCCTTAACTACAATAATCGGTGCATCAGCTGCTTTTGTTGGGATATTCGCAAACAGCCCTTTCCAGGAAGGAAAAGTGAGTCAATTTAAAGAATCTAGATTAAAAATGTGGGATCGGTTTTTCAAGAATTCTATTTCGGAAGGTGATCGCGTTACTGCAAAATTCCCAGATAAACCTTTTAACACGTTGAAAGATTATTTCGGATGGATGTACGGTGAAGGAACAAATATACACTTCGTTATGGCAAGCGGCGACAACTATAAAACTTTTGGGGAGGCGGTCATATTGATAGACAACAACCCGTCCGTACTTGAATACCTATCAATGAAAAAGGCTAATGGAAAATTCTTGAAGTCCGGAGATAAAGTTCAAATAAAGCCAAATTTAAAACATGCAGAAGTTCTTCAATTTGCACAATTTGCTAGTGCCAGAATCAGATGGCATTTTGATCATTCACGGGTAAATGTGGATCAATTTTTAGAAGCGTACGAAAATAACAGATTGGAAGAGTTATTTTCAAAAGGAGCTGTTTCAGATATTTATATTGAAGGCAGAGATCCAGGGGCCAATTTTCCCGATAGCTATTTAAAAACTTTAAATAGTGATATAGCCTGGTCCACGGTCACAAGCCCGAGCGCATTACAAGCTGGTATTATCAACAACCTTAATGAAGCATATTCTTATATTTCAAATTTCAGTTGGAAACACTTAGACCTGTTAAGAGAATCTGCAATCATAAAAGGTCTCCAGGGAGAAGTCGACGGAATTAATGTCTATGAATTTGCTAAAAAAATCTTTGAAATCGCCGGGAGAGGCTTATCTATGCCGGATCATAGGATGCTTGCCTATCCAGAACATGTTCTAAACACTAAGCAGAATGGCGCTGACAGGGCGCTTGAAGATTTCCTTGAAAAAGGTAAAAGTATTGAGGATATTGTAAAATCTAGAAATGTCGCTACATAAAAACGGCTTTACAATAAAAAGGGTTGAAGTCCGCCTCCTTGAACTTCCTTTAATTACAAAATTTGTTACGGGCTTCGGTTCCATTGATCATAAAGAGACTGTCCTTTTAAAAATTACTAATGCAGACGGGATTATTGGGTGGGGAGAGGCGGCGGCTTTATCTTTACCTAATTATTCCCCAGAGACAATTCAAACTACTTTAATTGGTCTAAAAGAATATCTTTTACCGTTTGTTATAAATAAGAAATTTGAAAAACCACAAGAAGTATATGAATCCCTATCAACTGTAAAAGGGTTTAGCTTTGCTAAGGCAGCAATTGACTGTGCAGTTTGGATGATTTATTCCACAATGACAAACGAGTCTCTTAGTATAAACCTAGGTGGAATTAGAAAAAAAATCGGAGTAGGTGAAAGTATAGGCATTAAAAAGTCTGTTGAAGAAACTTTGGACGAAATTTCCTTGCGTGTGAATCAAGGTTATCAACGAATAAAAATAAAAATTAAGCCAGGATGGGACATTGCTCTCATAGAAAAAATTAGAAATAAATTCCCAGATATTGTCTTAATGGTTGATGGTAATTCATCTTATACTCTTAAAGATGTCAAAACATTTGAGTATTTAGATAAATTTAAGTTACTCATGATTGAACAACCACTTGGCGACACAGATATCATTGATCATTCTGTCCTTCAAAATAAAATAAAAACACCGATATGCCTTGATGAAAGCATTCTCTCAGTAGAAGATGCACGAAAAGCAATTGATATAGGTGCTTGCAAAATTATTAATATAAAACCTGGAAGAGTAGGAGGCATAACGGAAGGTAAAAAAATTCATGATTACTGTTATAAAAAAAATATTGGCGTATGGTGTGGCGGAATGTTGGAATCCGGAATTGGAAGGGCATTTAACATAGCTCTATCATCACTTGCAGGGTTTAAATACCCCGCAGATATGTCTCCAAGCTCCTTTTATTACAAAGAGGATCTCATTGATCCTACATACGAGGTTGGCGGAGACGGATTTATCAAAGTACCTGATGTACCCAAACTTGGATATAACATAAAAATGCATAGAATTAATAAATATACAAAAGGTAAATTTAGCATCTCTTGATGAAAGAAATCATTATAAAAGAAACTGAGTCAAAACTAGGATTGAAATTTGTTGAAACTTCACCAAGACTGCTAAATGAATTAAATGGGAACATAAAATTACTCTCTGAAATGTTGGGTAAACGTGTCCCTCTTCCTAACCCGCCAAGTTATGGATTTCTTGAAACCCCACTAACATCTGAGCAGTCGAAAAAAATCGAAGGTTTATTTGGGGAGAATTATGCAGAATTAGCTGTAAATCTTCAAGATAAACTTGCTGAGTCTGTGGTTATTGAAGAACTGGGAGAAAAAATGGTTTCCCTTCCTATGTTATTCCAAAGCAAAGATATTCCACTTAGCCTGTCAACTACTCCTTTTAATGAAGCTTCTGGAAAATGGGCTGGAAAAGAAAGAGTGTTTTGGACAAGGCAGAGTGTGTCAGAAAAAGTACTCAAGGCCGCAGAAGCCCTTCAACATTTGGAATTCATGTTACATATAGAAGATTGTTTTAGACCAATGGGAGTACAAGAGGGCTTATTTTCTCGAAGAATTAAATTACTCTTAGAAGAACATCCCGATTGGGTGCAAGACTGGAAAAAAGTATGGGCTGAGGCCAGAAGCAAAACAGCCTTTTCACCATTTATGGCCGGGCATAAATCTGGTGCAGCGATTGATATTACAATTCGACGACTTGATGGAACCCCATTACCTTTAGGAAATAAATATCCAGAAGGTGGTGCAAAAGTTGCGCTTCGTTTTCCATTTGTAACCCAAGAGGAATGGTCCACACGTCAACTTTTTAGCCTAACAATGGAGATGTCAGGTCTGCGAGTTTACCCATACGAAAATTGGCACGCCTCTTTTGGAGACTTGTCAGCAGGAATTGCTGCTTTTTCCGATATTGATGTTACCACTAATTATCATGGCAATTACGGACCAATCAAAGATTTCGATCCAAAAACAGGAGAAATAGTCCCTTACAATAGAGATGAATATTTTAAACCATTTTATTCTGAAGATGAGCTAATGAAAAAATATAATACTAGAGAAACCGTCTAAAAACTAAATGCAAAAAGAAAAAGTCAGACTACCCGAAGATGACAGTTATAAACTTTATAAATTGAGAGTCACTGTTATCCTGGACCGAGATGAAAACGGAAATATTATAAAAGATTTTGTTTGTAGCCATAAAGAGGGTGACTATTTTGAAGTAGAAGGTGAAAATCTTATTTTCCCACAAACCACCTCTTTTTCTATGTATTCTCTTTCAGCACTTTTGCCGCTTCTCCCTGCAAAAGAGAGGATAACTCATGAAAATGATTGGATGACAACAGATACCGATATTGCCTGTCCCGATCCAAAGTGTGGCGCAAAATTCCGAATAATAAGAACCGGAGAAATAACCCAAAAGCATAGCGAGGTTACAAAAGTCCCTTTGAGGAAAATTTGACACCACCAATTTTCCTGTTATAATCCTTTTTAGTTAAATAAATGCGCCATACCAGATTCGCGATCTGGGAGCAGCAGCTCAAAATAGCTGACGGAAGGAAACCGTAAAAACATACCTAGAGTTTGTCGGAAACGGAGAACTCGAATAATAAGGATTATCCTTTAAAGTTTCGAAATCTCCGGCTACAAGGCCGGATTTTTGGTTTTAAGGATAATTAAACAAGGGTGGTACAGTCCTACCAAGGGCCCCTTTAGTTTCTGAGGATTAGTCTCGGGATCTGAAGGGGCCTTTTTTGTGGCCTGAAAGGGGGTGAGAAATATGAATAAAGAAAAATTTACAGCAATAGGTGTCAGCGATGAACAGCAAAGCCTAATATCGGAACATTTGGAAAAGGCAAAGAAATTTGTTTTTGCTGAGGATTCCGGTTTAAAGGAATCTTTTGTATGGCTTAAAGAAAATCTAAACAGTCATTTGGAGAAAGAAGACGCAGATTTTTTGTATCAGGTTGCCTTGGATAATATGCCTAGCGATAAGGTTGAGTACCTGGAAAAAGGCTACGATTCATGTCAATCGCACAGAAAGCTCTCCAAAATTATCGGAGAAGCGATTTTGCTTGGAGGTTATATTTATGAAAGTGACTGGATAAATATAACTTACGGCTACTCGGATGCCACAAAGTTGAAAGAGGCGAAAACTGTTATAAATTCGACTCTAAAACTCAATGTGGATGCGGCTCAAAAACTTTCCAATATTGCGGAAAAATATGGATCAGAACAAGACTTCTTGTTTCCCGGTGTTACTCCTTCTGACCCAGACACAATGAGCCTTGAGGATATGCTTTATGCTTCTTTGTCAGGCGACCCACAGACCAGTGTTAGAACCGTTACCGGTGTTGGGGGACTTAGGTTTGATAAAGATTGGAATTATGTTACAGATATAGCAACTTTTGCCGACCTAAAAGTAAAGGAAGACAAAAGATATTATCCTGGCTTGATATTGTTTCACCATTTTTTGAACTTGGAATTCGAAAATTTGCCAAAAGCATGGAAGTTTAAGGATCTAATTAAAAAAATGAAAGAGATTAAGCATGTTGAAAAACAGGGCGTTTCGGTGCTTTGTTCTTCATTTATTCCTACATGGGGAGAAATGAAAAAGCTTTCAGATTACCCGGCATCTGGGGCGATACAAGCCGATTTAATAGAGGCTTTTCATTCACCGGCCTATGATTTTTCGGTTTTACTTTCCGAGATCAAAAAATTTAACTTTCATAAACCTTTAGAAAGAGGATGGGAGGAATTGCTTGAACACGATGCTATGATAGACGCCAAACAAATAGGTTTAATTTCCAAAAAATTAAATCATTTGTGGACATTCAACTCAACAATCCATTTGCCTTGGACAGCGGCTTTGGCTGATCTTTCCAACGGCCTAATTGGTAGAATTACCAATCAGGTTGGGGACTACGGAATAAAATACGGAGTGGGCAAGAGTGGAAAAAGTCTTGAAATAGACGAGTATCATTTCGGTCAGCAAAGAAACTTTCCGCAGGGTGTTGCAGGCAATACTGGCTATAAAGTCAAAATTTATAGTGAAAGTGAAGAGTTTAAAGGACCGTTTGAATCCTTTATATTGGAAGAAGGCTCACCGTTATGGAAGAGCATATTGGAAAAAGGATTTCTGGCAGCAGCTCTTGATGAATTGGAGGTTAAGTAAGATGAAGAATCTTTTACTTTTCGACTGCGATCAGACGATCTGGACGAGCGGCAACCATGACTTCATAGGTAGCGTGGTTTCGCCGCTTGTTCCAGTGTCTAAAAATTCTATTTTGAGAGTTAAAGATGGAAGTATTTTTACCTTGAAGGAGGGTGTCCCTGAAGTTTTTGATTATCTTAAAAAAACCGGAAATATTGTTGGAATCATCTCCGATAACAGAAAGGGCATGGTAACGGATGCCTTGAAGTTATTTAATATGTACAAATTTGTAAATTTGAGCGCGGTAAGCGTAAAGTTGTGGAAAGGTTATTGCCCAAAACACACAATGATTCAAATGATTTTGGAGAAAAATCAATTTAAATCAATCCCCCTCAAGAATGTTTATTGGTTTGATGATAAGGATTATAGCCAAGAAGCAGGGCTGATTAAAGTAAATTATGTACACGTTTCCAAAAATACCAAAATCTCAAAAATTGTTGAAAATATTATCAATAAATAATAAAATTTGACACCCCCGAATTTAGTGATATCATCAATACTATGAGTATCAATTCGTATTGGCATTATTTTGACCTCCTCAAACGCGGAGCCGCGGTTTAGTGGCAAAATAGGCACGAACAGAGCTAACCTCCGCAAGGAGGTTTTTTAATGACTAAATAAAAATGGAAAAAGAAAGCAACATTTTACGGGAACTTGAAAACTTTTCTGCTATCGATCATCGGAATATAACCAGAGTGTTAAACCGAGAAAATCTTAAACCTCTACAAATATTCTCGACTGGAAATTCTGGATGTATCGTCTTGAAAGCCGTTCGAGACCTAGACGAATTTGTATTAAAAATCCCTACAGATGATCATTCACTAGTGGAAATACTTAACAACATAAGAGGTTTTGACAATCTGAGACGAGAAGGGCTCGACGAAATGCTTCCAGAATTTATAGGTGTTGGAAAAGTAGACAAATTAACTTATATTCTTTCAACATATTTAGGAAACGACTTTGCAGCTGACTCGCGAAAAGCTGGCGATGGTAATAATCTTTTCTCAATCCTTTCCGAAAGAATTTTTAGTATTTATAAAAAAACTCTAAAAAATGATTCTCAACCAGATAGCTTTATAAATAACTTTAAAATAAGGTTAAATAAAAATTTCAAACAATATATTATTCCTGCAGGTATTGTGAAAACGAGATCGTTTGATAAGTTTATTGGGTTTGATGCTAACAAGTATTCATCAAAATTTAATTGTTTTGGTGGGTTTGACTTTACACCGGAAGATATTTATCTAAAGGACAATACTGTAAAGTATCCCGATCCAAAATCTGAAATACGCGGGAATCCAATAATCGCGCTAGCATGTTTTGCAGGAGTAAGTAGAGATATCTATTGTCTACCAGGTGCCATTGAGGGATATGAATTACTACATAGATTAGCAACCACCAAAGTTGCTGATCTTTTAGAATTGGCCGATAATCAAGCTGAAAGTATATTTAACTTAGGTCGTGCGTTACAATTTTCACTTTCTTCAAGATTTCGAATAGAAAAAGACCCAGGGCTTGCTGAAGTTTATGCAATGAAGGGTCTAGAATACCTGGAGTTGGCAACTCAACTTTAAATGAATTAAACTTAACCATGGACAAAAATAAATTTATTACACAACTTACAAAACTTATTTCATTTGAAACGGTAAACGGAAACATTGCTGAAAATTCAAAAGCTCTTGATTATGTTGAGACGCTTTTAGATAAAAGAGCTTTTGTAAAAAGAGTTAAAAACCAAAACGCCGAAATTCTAATTGCAGGAACCGGTGATTCAATATCACCTGACATTGGCTATTTGGTCCATATAGATGTGGTTACCGCGAATCCCGAACAATTTCAACTTAAAGTTGAGGGCGACAAGGCGTTAGGCCGTGGAACCAGCGACATGAAGTTCTCAATTCCACTTGGAATAGCGCTTTTAAATGATATTTTATCGAGAAAGTCCAAACTGTCTTTCTCCTTAGTCATTACTACCGATGAAGAAACAGGAGGGTTTGGGGGAGGGGCACATCTTGCGGAAGAACTGAAATTTAGACCCAAATGCCTGATTGTTCCGGATGGCGGTGATAACCTTACTTTTGTAAATAAAGCCAAAGGCGTTTGTCAGCTAGTTATCACATCAAAGGGGTCTCCTGCTCATGCAAGTAAGCCGTGGAAAGGTAAAAATGCACTAGATGGACTCGCACTTCTTGCAACAGAACTTATCAAAATTTACGGCAAAAACAGCTTAAAAGAAAACTGGAACACAACCATGAATATTGGCCAAATTCAGGGTGGAATTTCTATAAACCAGGTCTGCCCTGAGGCAGTAATGAAACTTGATTTCAGATATCCGGAAACAGACAGCGTAGAAAAAATTACGGAAAAAGTAGCAAACATCGCCAAAGATGTAGGAGGCAATTTTAAAATCGAAAAAGCCTCCACAGGGCTTCCTACTTTCACCAACGCTGAGCTTCCTGTTGTTAAAGATTTTCTCAAATCGATGGAAAAAGTATATGGCAAAAAGATCGTAGTCACTCAAACTTACGGAGCCAGCGACGCACGCCATTTTGCAAAATACAATATCCCGGTACTCATGATGAAACCGATGGGAGGAGAAATCCATTCTGAAACCGAGTGGGTTAGCGTTTCGTCATGTTTAAAATTCTACGACGGACTGTTAGACTTTATATATGGACAAAATTGAAGAAATAATCACAAGGCGCGTTACAAATATTATTCCGGGAAAAGCAGAACTGGAAAAACTGTTGCGGGGGGAGAAAAAACTTAATGTTTATCTTGGTGTGGACCCTACCGCAACCAGAATTCACATCGGAACTGCCGTTCCTCTTAGAAAACTACAGGAGTTTGTGGATCTAGGGCATAACGTCACATTTTTGATTGGGGATTTTACGGCCCTAATTGGAGACACATCCGACAAAGACACCGAGCGCCCTGTACTGACCTACGAACAAATTCGCGAAAACTTTAAGACTTACAAAAAACAGGCCAGCAAAATCTTGGATTTTACAAAAGTAAAAGTGAAATTTAATGGCAAGTGGCTTAAGAAATTAAATTTCGTAGATGTTGTTAAGCTTTGTCAACATTTTTCAGTCGGAGACTTTGTAAGCCGGGAGCTTATTAGAAAACGCCTTGACTCCGGTTCAAGAGTTGGTCTCCATGAGTTCCTGTACCCGGTGATGCAGGGTTATGATAGTTATTTTATGGATATGGATATTCAGGTAGGGGGGGCTGACCAAACTTTTAATATGCAGGCCGGGCGCACTTTGCAAAAAGATTTTAGGAATAAAGAATCTTTTGTTTTGGTAACAGGTTATTTGGAAGGCACTGATGGGCGCAAAATGAGTAAAAGTTGGGGAAATGCAATTTGGCTAAATGATCCTCCTACCGAAATGTTTGGAAAAGTAATGTCGCTTCATGATGACTTGATCGTTCAATATTTCACTTACGCGACAAGTCTTGATGACGGAAAAATTAAAGAGTTTGAAAAAAGACTTAAAGCGAAAGAAAATCCTTTAAATATTAAAAAGGAACTGGCTTTTATAATGGTCTCAGAACTCCATTCAGAAGCTGATGCAAGACGTGCCCAAAAAGCCTTTGAAAAAACTTTCCAGGAACATAAACCCGAATTCAACATCAAAGTTTCGGCGGGAGATTCTCTCATAAAAACCATTATTCCTTTTACTACCAGACAAAGTGTCACAGCCGCAAAAGAACTCATTAAACAAGGAGCGGTAGATATAAACGGGGCAAAAGTTATCGACGGAAGTGTTAAAATAGCGGTAGGTGACGAAATAAAAGTGGGTGAGAGAACTTTTTTAAAAGCCAAATGATATCTAAACGCGGTAAGAAAATATTCGTAGTAATAATAATTATTTCCAGTTTGTCACTCCTTGCCGGAGCCGTACTTCCATATCTTCTATACGCCAGATAGCGATATAATTGGGTGTCATGGATCTTGCGTCACTCATCACTCATTTGCCAAAAGTCGGGCCCATTTTGTCTAAAAAGTTTGAAAAACTTGGAATTACCACAGTCCAAGATCTTTTTTACCATGTTCCGACCCGCTACCTTGACTACTCTTTAGTAACAACAATCAATAAACTTCGGGCTGGCGAAATTGCAACAATTCACGCCGAAATCGTTTCAATCAAAAATATTTTCTCCAAAAGGGGACTAAAAATGCAGATTGGTTCTGTCGAAGATTCCACAGGAAAATTAATGGTCGTATGGTTTAATCAACCTTTTTTAACCAGAATGCTTTATCCCGGCAAAAAAGTTTCACTCTCAGGAAAAGTAGGTTTTTTTAACCGCAAACTTTGTCTTTCCTCTCCTGATTATGAGATGCTCGAAGAAGAAGATTCAGAGACTCTTCACACCGGTCGTTTCGTTCCTATTTATGCCGAAACATCGGGACTTTCTTCTAAATGGATTCGTCGAACAATGTTAAATACCTACAATCTTTTGAGTAAAGATTTGGAAGATTTTCTACCTCCCGAAATTCTTGCAAAAACAAAACTGGTGTCACTTACAGAATCTTTGCGCGAAGTTCATTTTCCTAAAAATCTAGAAGAAGCCGAAGAGGGCAGAAAACGTTTGGCGTTTAATGAACTTTTAAATTTACAACTCAAAAGTGAGATGAGAAAAATTAAGTGGGATGAAAACACTGTTGGCAACAAGTTGGTGGTCAATAAATCCGAAGTTAATAAATTTATAGAGTCCCTTCCTTTCAAGTTGACTGACTCACAAACTAAAGCCACAAATGAAATCCTGAAAGATATGTCAGGTGGAATTCCCATGAACAGACTTTTGGAAGGGGATGTCGGAAGCGGCAAAACGGTTGTTGCGGCAATCGGTGCATTTGCGGCAGTCCTTAATGGCTATCAAACTTTGATTATGGCCCCGACTCAAATTTTAGCCCAACAACATTACGACACTTTCAAAAAATTATTATCTCCTTTTAATATTCGCATTTCTTTAACAACTTCGAGTGTAAAAAAATCTGATCTTGGTCGAAATGATATTTTCATAGGGACTCATTCTTTAATCAAAAGCGATATAGTTTTAGACAAAGTCGCTTTTGTTGTAATCGATGAACAACATCGTTTTGGGGTGGAACAAAGGCGCCATCTGGTGAAGCGCACCGGAACTCCTCATGTTTTAACAATGACTGCAACTCCAATCCCGAGAACCGTGGCCCTTACCACTTATGGGGATTTAGACCTTTCCGTTTTATCCGAACTTCCTACCGGCAGGCAAAAAGTAACAACTTGGGTTGTCCCTGAAAAGAAAAGAAAAGGCGCTTACGACTGGATCGCAACACAAATTAAAAAAGAGGGAAGTCAGGCATTTATAGTTTGTCCTTTGATTGAGGATTCGGAAACTGAAACTCTTGCTGATGTAAAATCGGTGACGAGTGAGTTTGATAAGCTCAAAAAAATATTTCCGAAACTTAAATTAGGGCTTTTACACGGTCGCCTCAAATCAAAAGAGAAGGATGAAATTCTTAACAAATTCAGGGAAGGAAAACTGGATATTCTGGTTACCACTCCTGTTGTTGAGGTCGGAATTGATATTCCCAATGCAACGATTATGGTCATTGAGGCCGCAGAAAGATTTGGGCTTGCAGGACTCCACCAACTGAGAGGCCGGGTTGGCAGAGGGGACAAAAAATCTTTTTGCTTACTTTTTTCCAACTTCCATTCCGGACACGCTTTTACAAGACTTAAAGCAATGGAGAAATCTCATTCGGGTTTTGAACTTGCGGAGCTCGACCTAAAAATGCGCGGTCCCGGAGAAATATTTGGCACAGCCCAATCGGGGTTTCCGGAACTTAAAATCGCATCCTGGAATAATTACGAACTTATTAAAGATACAAAAGAGCTGGCAAAAGAAATTGTAAAAAACCCAAAGAAGTACCCGAAAGTACGGCTAAATTATGCTACAATATTGGCATGAAACTATATCTTGTCAGACATGGCGAAACCGTAGGGAACCGGGCAAATTTTCATCAGGTTCCGGAAACTCCACTTACCGAAAAAGGTCTTGCACAAGCTCGCGAGGTTGCAAAAAGACTAAAAAAAGTTGATGCCGACTTGGTTTATTCGAGCACCAATAAAAGAGCCGTTCAAACTGCTGAAATTATTGCAAAAGAGCTTGGTATTGCTCATGAAGAGTGGCCCGATCTAATAGAAATCAGGCGCCCAAAGGAAATTGTAGGAAAATCTGCTGAGGCCCCCGAGATTAAGAAAATTGAGGACACTATCTTCGCTAATTTCCATGTAAAAGGCTACCGATACTCGGATGAGGAGAATTTTGAGGATCTTGTCGCACGAGCTGACAAGGTTTTTGATCATCTTTTGGAAAAGCACAAAGATCAAACGATAATTTGCGTTTCCCACGGCACCTTCATCAAAGTCCTTATGGTTCATGCCATATTTAGAGTGAATCTGACTCCTGAAATATTCTCAGTGATACGTCACAATTTTTGGGCAGAAAATACTGGGGTTACGATCCTAGAGCATACGGATAAACATGGTTTCAGGCTTCTCTCCTGGAACGACACCAGCCACTTGTAAAAATTTCCAATTTACAATTTTCAATTTTCAAACTATAATTACGCCTATGGTTCCACTCCCAAAGAGAAAACATACAAGGTCAAGATCAGGTATTAGGCGCGGCGGACAGCCAAAACTAATACTATCTAACTTGATCAAATGCGCAAGCTGTGGCAAGCTTAGAGAAGCCCACCGCGCATGTCCTTATTGTGGATATTACGGTAAGTAAGTCTTTTTGAAGTCTATATGAAAACCGCCACAGACCCCCGTCATTTGAGACGCCGTGAGGCAGTTAAAGTCCTCTTCGCCCAAACATATGCGACCCAGCCAAATCTTCCAGAACTGGTTAAAAAGATACTTAAAGACCAGAAAAAAATCGATAAATTGATTCAGGATGCCGCCCCACAATGGTCAATAGATAAACTTAATAGGATCGACTTGGCAATTTTGAGGCTCGCGGTTTACGAGCTTGAACTCGAGGACGCTCCTCCCAAAGTTATCATCGACGAAGCGGTTGAGCTTGCCAAGGAATACGGCAGTGAATCTTCCTCTTCCTTTATTAACGGGGTCTTGGGTACAATATATAAGGAGGAAGACCAGAAATAATTCATGGACGAACTTGCAAACATTAAACAAAAAGTAAAAAGGGAACTCTCAGATTTTCTTGGCGTGGACGCAGAGGATGTTGAGGATGAAACAAGCCTCAGGGAAGACCTCCACATGGACCCAACCAGTTTGACCGATTTTATGGCCATTTTGGACAAAGCCGGTTTTGAGACGGATGGAATAGATTTGACTCAAATCGAAACTTTTGATGAACTGACAGATGCAATTAGCGCCCACGTATAACATGACTGAAATCACAATTCTTAAGAAAAACTTCATAGATGAATCTCTTTTTGATTTAGCCTTGACTCATCGTTCCTGGGTTAATGAACATAAAGGGGTACGCCCGAATAATGAAAGATTGGAATTTTTGGGCGATGCAATTTTGGAATTTGTAGTTTCAAAAGAGCTTTTTGCCAAATTTCCCGACAAAGAAGAGGGCTATTTGACTGCACTTAGGGCAAACTTGGTTAATACCGTTTCTCTTGCCGACGTTGCCAGGAAACTTGATCTTGGAAAATCGATTTTCCTTTCTAAAGGTGAAGAAGATGGAGGAGGTCGCGACAATTCTTCACTTCTGGCTGATACAGTTGAGGCTATGATTGGGGCAATCTTTATAGATCGCGGTATAAAGGATGCTGAAGCTTTTATCGAAGAAAACCTTTTGGTCGAGGTAGAAAAAAGAGCCAAAGAGCCTCTAAAAGATTTTAAAAGCAGGCTCCAGGAATATGTTCAGTCTAAATCGCTTTCTGCGCCAAAGTATCAGGTTATTGAAGAATCCGGTCCCGATCATGAGAAAAAGTTTGTAATAGAGGTCTTGGTGGACGGCACCTCTTGGGCTAAGGGTGAGGGTAAAAGTAAGGCCACAGCCGAACAGGATGCGGCTAGACAGGCGATCGAGAAAAAGGTACAATTACGCACATGATCGCTATAAGACTATCCCGACTTGGCAGAAAAAAGGCACCCTTTTACAGGGTAGTGGCCGTTGATTCTGGGAAAAAAGCAGTTGGAGCAGTTCTTGAAATTCTCGGAACTTGGAACCCCGCCAAAAAAGAGTTCACCATTAAAAAAGATGAAGTTAAAGCTTGGATTGCAAAAGGTGCCCAGGTGAGCCCTACAGTTAAGAAGTTAATGGAGAAATAATTCAATGAAAGACTTACTCGATTTTTTACTTAAAGGAATATTGGGAGAAGAGAAGTTCACCGTCACCGAAGCAGACGATGCCGGGCGCGTTGTTTACACAATCGATACAGATCCTAAAAACATTGGCCTTATTATCGGAAAAGGCGGACACATGATTAGGGCATTAAGAAACATACTTAAAGTCCGTGCCACACTTGAGAAAAAAGCTGTTTCAGTAAACGTTGGTGAACCCCAAGCTTAAGGACATGAACACCTAGGGTGTAAACGGGTCCGTTCTTCCCCCAACTTCCGCCCCAGGCACCTGACTAAACGAGGGTTGAACGAGTGAGCTAATCTTAAGAAGTATTGCCTGTTCATCCGGTGTTAAATCACTTATTTGCGTGTTTGTTGAGGGCAAAGTTTTAGGAAGAGGTGCCCAAAATGATTTCACAGATATTGAAGCTTTGGCAATTCCTCCGCTTTCACTTATTTTTACTTTATCAACCAAAGTAATAGGCGCAATTGTCGAAACCGACTGCAAAAATGTAATTATCTGATCGATCGTTCCATCCAAATCAAAGGTAACATTACTTCTTCCTAAGCCCGTTACATCATCACTTGCCGCTCCTCCTTTTATATTTGAAATACTAATAATATTGGCCGCGGCTAAATTCTTAAGTTGAGAAATAACGGCGAGAGCGGGATTGCCGTCAGGCAAGGCAACGGCCGCAGCACTCGGGGCGTTTCCAATCGTCCCACTAATATTTTGAAGAAGGCTAACTTTTTGGGTGAGAATAGTGTTATCGCTTTGGGCCTTCGAAATTTGACCTCTTAAATCCTGAACTTTTGAAATTCCAAAATTCCCTACCAGGAGAAAAAGGATAATAGCCGCAACGAGCGGGGCAGTTGAGGTTAATGCGACTTTTATATTTTCAGGAATATTTTTCATTTTGGTGTAACTGTAAGACTTACCAAATATCCGGTTGCCGGGTTAAAACCAAATGAACTTAGGTCTATTACTTTAAACTCAGTGTTTTCCGAAAGAGAGGTCAGAAATGTTGTTAGGTCACTATTGGATCTAAAGTCGATTGCCGCTGTGATTTTTCCCGGATCCACATCGAGTTCATTAACCGTTGAGCTCCCCGAAAGACCTGAAATATATTTCCTAAAATTTGTGAGATTCTTGTCAGATGTCGGAAGTCCTTGAACTATTTTTATTTTTGCGATTCTGTCTTTAAGAAGCACCAACTGAGTTTCACTTGTTGAAAGGGTTGTAAGCTGACCCTTTAGTGTATCGTTTTGGGAATTGAGATTTGAAAGTTGAAAAGAACTGAAAACAAAAAAGCCAATAAGGCCCAAACCAAAAACTAAAAAGCCGACAAGACCAATAACGCCTAACATTCGAATACTTCTTAAAGACCTGGAAAGACCGGTCGAAACTTTAAGTTCGGTAGGAAGTAAATTTAAATTAATTGATGCCATTTTATTCTCGCATTGCAAGCCCAACCGCCACAGAATAAAGGGGAGCATATGGGGCCAGTTTTTGGACTGTCTCTGGGTCCATCCTTATACGCCCAAAAGGATTGGCAACAAGAACTTCACTTCCGGTAAGCTCGGTCATCATCGAGATTATATCGGGCATTCCGCTTGAACCTCCCGAAACTATTATTGCGCTCGGGGCTTCACCCTTTTCCTCTGTTTGATAGTAACTGACCGCTTTTTTAATTTCGTCAATTACAAGGCGTATTACGGGGTCAAGCGCCCCCTTAACTTTCCCTTCAAGTTGCCCCGCTTCAAGCCCGTATGTTTTTTTGTATTCCTCAGCTTGGACAGCTGTCACTCCCAAACTTTGGGAAACAGCGCGTGTAAAGGCCTCTCCGGCAATGGTAATTGATCTTGAAAAACTTAAAAGCCCGTCTCGGGCAATTGCAATATCGGTAGAACTTGCCCCGAGATCTACAAGTAATACGGTTTTACCGGCCGGGGCAAGTGCCCTGGTTAGGGCGATGAGTTCAGTCTCGACTCCGACTGCGGTAAGGCCTGCCAGAGAAAGTACTTTGATATATTTTTCGACAATAACACGAGGAGCCGCAACCAATAGAACTAATACTTCTGGAGGCATCGCTTTTTCATTGCGAAGAAGAACGGTGTGCTGAATAATTGCTTCTTTTATGGGAATCGGAATATATTGCTCAGCTTCCCATTTAACAGCTGAGGCAATTTCGGAATCTGTAAGCATGGGAAATTTTATCGTTCGGGTAAAAACCTGCTGTTCGGGAAGCGAAATTGCAATGTCTTTACTCGAAATTCCGGCTTCTGCATGAAGTTTTTTAATTATTTGGGCCAGTGTTGCCATCTCTTTTTCATCAGTCATTTTTTCAGGGGAGATACCGCTATATCCGACAATACCTGAAGCTGAAAGAGTGTAAGCTTCACCCTCCTTTTGAAGTTCAACGATTTTTATAGTTTTACTACCAATATCTAATCCAACCATATGAGCAGATAAGATAATAATAGCAGGAATTTGAGGTTACAGTAAAGACACTTTACTTGGTTAGTCCTGTTGAGCTAAAGACTGAAGTATCAAAAACGCTGGGTACTTCCGGCCAACCTTGAAAGACTTCAATTCTCCTGTTTGCACCGGCCGTTCCCCCTGCACTTCCTGTAGAAACAATTTTCTGCCCTTGAGACGGCAAAAATTCACCTGCAAAACTCACCGTTGTTCCCAAAGTCTGGGTTGTATCTGTGTTATAAATCATTCTGAATCTCACAAATTGAAGTCCGTCCTGAACTCCGTATGAACCTGCCGGGACTCCCAGTCCTGAAAAAGTTGCAGTCTTTTGAAATGCGTAATTTTGTCCGTCAATTGTGCAAGACCCTGCATCAGGTGCTGATAAAGAATTTGAGGAACGCCTTCCTGAATTTGGATCAAAGGCGGCCCTCGCAATTTTAACAGTGCTTAAGTCTCCCGGAGTTGCCTCGTAAAACACTGTTGCTTCAATTGCCGGAGTTACCACGGCGTCCGACGCAGTTCCAGGTTTACCCCAACAAACTTTAAAGTTATTTCCGGTGAAACATGGGCGTGCTCCATCACAAACAACCGCAGAGGTAGAGGCATCATGAGCTACAAACCAAGTTGTTGCAGAGTCTCCCGACGAAAGCTCTATTGGATAATTAAAGCTAGAACCTCCTACTGTATTAAAACTCGCAACACTCGAGGTAAAACTGGCGCTATTACTTAGGGTGGATGAGCCTCCAGTTCCTATAACAAGTGCCTGTTCAATTCCGGCCTCAGCGGCAGAAAATGCCGTTATTGCTTCACTGTTTTTAGAAGAAACTGAAATGTCTGTTACCGATCTACTTAGAATAAAAAGGACTAGAGTCAAGACCACAGCCAAAGAAAGTAGCACTAAAACCAATGCCTGGCCAGATTCGATTTTTGATTTAATGCTCATATCTATATTCTAATATTCTAAGAGACTTATCCGAAAACTTCCACCCTTTAAAGGAGGCTCCTTTAAAGGGGTCAATTCTCTAAAACCATTTCACCTAATAATAATGTTGAATCGGGTCCGCCTTTTTCAACAAAACTTCTGTAAGAATTAACATTTTTATAAAATGTTTTGTCGGATTTGTTGAAAAATGAAAGTATTGGTTCTGTTTTTAACCATCCGCTCTTTATTAAACCTAAATAATTTTGGTAGGAAGAATAAACCTTTTTAGATGAAAATCCATTTTCTTGAGGATTTTGATGAATGTATCTCGACAAATGCAGAAGATAATTGTCATCATTTACCAGGCAAGCTTTATAGTGACCCTGGAATAATTTGCCTACACGATCGTATTTTTTATTGAAATACATAGAGTATCTTGTTATAACCGATCTCATAAATGACTCCATCGACCCTAAATCTTTCTGTTGGAGAAGCAAATGAAAATGATTGGGCATTAAACAAAATGCTAATAAGAGAATTTTTTGATTAAAATTTTTAGGCTGTCTAGGTATACCTTTAAAGGAGGCTCCCTGCAAGGGTACTGACACTTTCAGTTTTTTGGGGTCCGGAGGCAAAGACAATGCTTCCTCCATATATCGGAGGAAGACCTTGCAGTCCTGATTGTCTTCAAAAATGATTCTTTTTTCTACACCTCTGTTGTAAACATGATAAAAACCGTCCTTTACATAAATCTTTATGGAATTCCGGCTGGGCATATTTTATACTACCTTTAAAGGAGGCTCCCTGCAAGGTATGCGCACAATTTCCCGCTTGGGTTGCAAAGTTGTATAATCGCTATTCATGAAAGATCGTGAATCAACTCCAGAATCCTCGCCTTTACTCCAAAGAGCTTTCGATTTTGCCGCTAAAGCACATGCCGGGCAAACACGGGCCGACGGATCTGCCTACATTACTCACCCGATTGCAGTAGTCAAAATTGCCTCTGAGGAATTTGGAATAACTGACCCGGAAGAATTAGCAATTCTTGCGCTTCATGATACTGTCGAAGACGCCGAAGTTACCTTAGACGATATTGAAAAAGAATTTGGTAAAAAAGTGCGCCTTGGAGTTGATGGACTTACAAAACTAAGAACTCACCGAGAAACAATTAAAAAAGTTTATGACTGGAATCTTTCCGAACCATTAGTAGGAGTTAAAAAGCTTGCAGACCGTTTACACAACATGCGTACTTTAAGTTTTATGCCGGAGAAAAACAGGCTTTCAACGTCTATTCAAACTCTTAATATTTATTCACCATTGGCCGAATCTTTGGGAATGTGGACAGTCAAAAGAGAATTGGAAAACTTGGCCTTCCCTTATGCTGACCCGAAAAATTATGCCAGATTCTCAAAACTTTTTAATGAAGACCCGAGAGTTAATGAACCTTTTCGCACCAAAATGAAAACACGTCTTGAAAACTTAATGAGAAATGCCGGCATTGCCGGTTATGTAGATATCAGAGAAAACAGTTTGGTTCGACTTAAGGATAAAAAGGAGGATTTTCAAAATATAAACGACGTCATAAGTTTCAGAATGATTCCGACCGGAAAGGAACCTGCCGTGGGGGATAATTGCTATCGACTATTGAGAATTTTAAAAAGAGAATTTAAAGATAAAGAAGACGAATCGCGTTTTCACGACTTTTACCATACGCCGCGGTTCAACCAATATAGTGCCATTCAAGTAACGATTGATTATCCGGACATCGGGCCAATCGAAATAGCCATAGCCTCAGAAGAAAAAGAAGACTATAACAATTGGGGAGTTTTAAGTCTCATAAAACGGGGCGAGAAAAACTTAAGTGAATATGCAATGAAGCTCGTGATAACTCCAAGTGGCCAAGCAAAATTTTTACCGACGGAAGCAACAGGCCTTGACCTGGCCTATCTTTTAAATATAAGGACTGCGCCTCAAGCCGTTGACATGATAGTTAATGGGGAAAAATGCCCGATCTCGATGGTAATTCCGAATAGTGCCGATGTAAAAATCAATTATGGCCCGGAAAGAATTGCCCCGAATAGATTGGATGTCATGAAAAGTCTTCCTTCAACCCAAAAGAAAGCAGAGAAGCAATTTTTAGAACAAAAAATGTTTGAGGAAGAAATTAAAGGTAAAAAAATAATATCCGAAATTATTGCCAAAAGGGGACTTCTGGAACTTCATGATTTGACCAAACTTGACGAACATGCCGGGAAATTGGGAGATTTTCTTAGGGCTGCCGAAAGCAAGAGATCCGAGTCGATCCTCTACAGGTTAGTTGGGTCTGGCGTCATTACAATCGAGGAATTAAATAGTCAGCTGGATGCTCAGGGAATAACAAAAAAAGAACTTAGAATCACCTCAATCCGAGTCGAAGGTATAAATAAAGTTGATTTATCAAGTTTTTTTAATGCAGAAATCGGGAATCGTGAAGGCGACATAAGATATCTTGAGGGTGGGACACGAAACGGAAAAACATTCAGCGTACGATTCGTAGTTGAGAATTTATCTTCCGCAAAGGAGGATGAGATTTATAATGTATTTAAGAAACACCCACTTATTACAAATGTCGATGTTGTCTGACACTAATAATTTCTTAAAGAAACTTGGCTATCTACCGTGACAACTGCATTTTGGATTCCGCTTGCCGTTGCATCTCTGGCCTCAAGAGAAATGGTTACAATTGAAGGATTGGTTCCGGACTGCGGTACACAGGAAAGGGAACAGTTGGTTACATCGACACTGCCGCTTGTTAAAACTCCGGACCCTGAGGCAACATAACCCGCCCCTGTTCCAATATTTTTACAAGCGAAAGAGCCCGGGTTACCGTTTTCGTCTATATAATTT
>Ga0070706_100000558_pt1 | contig 43441 bp, 56 predicted proteins | sample KBSK5501metaG_FD_65476 | JGI IMG/M metagenome (GOLD analysis project Ga0070706, IMG submission 65476) | Corn, switchgrass and miscanthus rhizosphere microbial communities from Kellogg Biological Station, Michigan, USA - KBS K5-50-1 metaG | ecosystem: Host-associated > Plants > Roots >... | reverse complement strand
ATGCAGAAGGGGGGTCAATTTTGCGAGACCCCCCTCCCCCTACCTGATTGCGTCTTCGTCTTCTGCTATCTTGATGTACATTCCGTTCACGTTCTCACGAACAATCTCATCAATCGCTTCTTCGATCGCAAGACTCTGATCGGCATCAGAGAGTTCGTAAGAAGTCTTGGCCACTCTGTCGAGGAGGGCGGTTGATTTGTAGCCCTGGCTCTCATCAAACTGAAACCATGCATCCCATTCAGTGAACGGATTGAATGGATTGTCGATAGTAGACAGCATGTGTTCCTTCATGTGCCCTCCTTTCAGCCTATGGCCCGCTTAAGAGTAGTCAAGGAGACACCTAGAGCATCAGCGATTTCGGCCTGGGTGTAGCCAGAATTGGCCATAGCCAAGGCTCTTTGTGTCTTTGCCGATGTCATCAAGACCTCAGTCTTTGGTGTTGCCCTTTGTTTGACCACATCCAGATCTGCATTACTCAGGATGCGATCCAACTTACTAGGACTGATGGCGCCTGCCTGGATAGCGGCCCATTCGTTGTCTGTGATCTCGATTCTTTGTTTCTTGGCGCCTGTTCTTGCACGGGCTGCGTTCAAAGCTTGTGATTTCAGCTTCTTCACATCAGCAGGCTCGAGATCGGGGTTGGCTGCGCGTTTCTGGGAGACAATGCCGTTTGCTATGACCTGGGCGTGTCTTTCCAAAGGCGCGTTTGCCAAAGCAACTTTCAACTTAGCGTCTAGGGAGGCCACTTCTTTGTGGTACGTGGTGGCTGCTGAAGAAGACCGTTGGGTAGGCTTAGTATGTACTGCTGCCTTCCTTGCCTGGTTGGCTAGGTCCTTCAGTTTGTTCGAGTGGTCAGCATAGACCTTCTCTATGGGGGTACCAGAAGAGAGGGTACTTGCATCGTCGGTCTCTGCCAAACGCTTAGACTTGACAGTCTTCTTGACTATCTTGCCATCAATGTTGACAAAGGTTTCTCCGGTGGGCTCGAACACCTTCTTGCCAGTGGCCTTGTCTACAGAACCACCTTTAGCGGCAGACCTTTCTTTCCTATCAGGAACCCGCACATCAGCGGATGCCCTAGAGATTAGGGTTGCTGCGCCAGAAGTGGCACTGCCTTGATACTTAGCCTTGAGTTGCGCGATGCCGTTGTCCAAGGCGGACTGCTTGTAGTTGAGGCCATGCTTCTCAGCATCGATCACGACCATGGAGTGCCGAACTGCTCGAGCAAGCTCGGACGTGTTTGCTCCCTTGATGGTCATGTCGGTGATGAGGTTAGACACAACACCCATCTCGATAGCCTTCTGCCTAGGAGTCATCCTGGCGATGGGGCTGTCATCCGGCAACTTGTATGTGCGCACTGGATCGAAGTCCTTAAGACCTTCCAGTGCCGGCGATGACTTGACTCGCTTGTTGTTGTTCGGAATCACAAGAACAGTGTCGCCGTCGAAGTCTGCACCAGACAGCTTCTGCGCCACCTTATGGTTGATGCCGACTGCATCCTTGGCATTACCTAGAAGCTTCTTCGCTTCAGGGTGGTTGTTGTTTACAGTCAGCTCAGGGATCTCGAAGATCCCACCATGGGGGTAACGAATCAGGGCGACTCGTTCACCATTCCTGTAGTTAGGGGCATAGATCTCATTCTCTTTCATCGAATTGATGGGGAGAATGACATGCGACCCTTGCCTAGGCAGGGCGGCAGCCTTGAGATGCACAGCCGAGGAGTCGACGTCGTCTGCGAACGAATCAAGCAAACGCTTCTTGACCGCAGGGTTAGTCAACGCCATAATGTCGTCGAATTCGCGCTTCTTTCGCTCGAACGTCATGTCAAGCTGGCCCTTGGCCAAGGCGGGGCTCTGCTTGGACAGCATCTGCGAAGACAGACTCTTGGACCACTTCTCCCAAGAACCTTCTTCGTTGACGATGTTCATTACAGAGGTGACTTTCTTGCCACCCTTCTTGTCCACCTTGATGACCTGACGATCGATGACTGCGCCAAACGGGTTATCTGTGTCGACGTTTCCATCTTTGTCGGTCTTCAGCTTCTTCATTGCGTCAAGCTTGTTGCCTGTGTTGCTCTTGTTCGTGTTGAATACAAGGTCGACACCCTCAGGGAGGTCATCCTTGTACATCGCCATGCCCTTGAGGTAGTGATCCTTGCCTACCTGGATGCGAACCTGAGCGTAGCGCGACCCGTCCAGGGATACATCCTTGACGCCAGGCCGAACATAGATCACGCCGTCTGCGTCAGCGCCACCGTCTTCGGCGTAACGAACGCCAACTCGCTTCGGGTGGATTGCAAGCGGAGGCTCGAGGCCCAGATAGGTATGACCTCCATCGTTGGAGAACGAGGTGGGCAGCTTGATCTCTGCGCGGTTGCGAAAGACCTCTCCGTACGACGTGCCTGGGGCGGCGAGAACTTTCATGCTCGTTTGCTGGCCAGTACCCAGCTGCTCAACCTTGACGTAGTGGAGGGTGTAACCTTCTTCGCGAAGTCGGGCTACCGCGGTGCTGAGCTTCGTTGAGCTGACACCGAGATGCTGATCGACACCAGCACCCACATCTACGTACTTCTTCTCCGCCACCTGCTCTTTGAGCATGTTCGCAGTGGAGGCTAGAACATCGGCCTTGATTTTCTCGCCAGGGGCCAGCAGAGCTCGAACCGAGGACTCGTTGATCCCCATTTCTTTGCCGATGGCGATGTTTGAGTTTCCCTCGTCCTTGAGACGCTGGGCGCGAGAGATGTCAGCCTGCTTCTGCTCAGCCTTGGCGATGGACTTGGCGGCACGAAGTTGAGTAGTAGTGATACCAAGGCCGTCAGCAATTTCCTTTTCACTGAGACCTGCCTTCTTCATCCCGTCGACCATGCCGAGGAATGAGTGAGGACCACTGTTCGTTTCTGGGCCACCAGAGCCCCATGGGTACCTGCCCGACCGACGAAGAATTCCGTAGTGAGCGAGGTATTCTTCCTCGGTGATGATCAAGACAGTGCCTCCATTCGGTTCTCCGTGATCCGCTTGTCGAAGGTTCGAATCCGGTCCATGATGTGGAAGATGTCGTCAGGGTCGGGGTTCAGAACCTTCACGCCATCATTCTGGTAGATTCGAAGTTCGATCTTGATCTCGCTCGGCTTGTACTTGTACTCCAGACAGAACAAGGCCGTGTAGATCTCGAGTTGCTTGAAAGGCGCCTCGTTCACGCCGGTCTTCAGATCGTGAATCCTAAGCGTGTTCTTTCGGAAACCGACACAGTCGGCGTGGCCGTAGCAGTTGTCTGAGTAGTACAACAACTGTTCCGGCGTCATCTGAAAACCGATGGCGTCGTTCACGTAGAGGTTCAGGGTGGTTGGGGTCTCCGGGAGCTTCACACGCAGCTTGATGCAGCGGTGAGCTAGGTCGTGGAGGTCGGTTCCACGTTGGGCTGCCAGGGCAGCGAAGAACACCCGATCGAGCTTGTCCTCATCGTAGTTGACCCAGGCGGGGCTGCTTGGGCTGAGGAATGCGTGGGTGCCCATAAGGCTCCTACTGATCGCGGAGTGCGCATTCAAGTTCATAGAGGATTTCCGCTTCGTTCTCGGGGTAGATGATGGCGGCGTAGGACATCTCGTTGAGGAGGTCCACATAGTATGGCTGGTTCGGACGAGTGGGAGAGTTTCTACTCGCCTTTACTTCCAAGGCTGCCCATCGACGGCCAAAGAGAATCAGAAGATCCGGAATCCCTTGACGAAGGTTGGGGTCGTTGATGATAACGATGCAGCCTTCGAAGAGCTCTTCCAGATCTTTCTTCAACTTAGTCTTGTAGCCGTTCTTTCCTGTTTCCCTCATGATGCTCCTCACATAAAAGAAAGGAGTCGCAGTGAAGGCTTGATCTCACCCCTTCTATTATATCCTGCGATTCCTGCGCGTATTAATATAGGGTCAGACAAATTCGAACATTTGTCCTGTGGGCCAGACGCCGAAGATGGAGTGGATCTCGTTCGTGTAGTCTGCAGCTTGTTCGAACACCTTGGCCGGCAGAAGGCCGAATCGCATGCACATGGCCTTAATTGTGTCCGCCTCTCTGGTTAGTACATCGCGCACCTTGTTCTGACTTGCGAGGAGGATCTGTTGGTGATAGTCGATTGCGAACCAGCGGGGTCTCCACATAAGGTTCTCGACTGAGACATCGACACGGTTCCCGTTCAAATGGATTGGAGTATCCCAGGAGTGGTGCGGCGGCTCTTGGAGGAATGCGTTGGCGACGATTGGCGCGATCGCTCGGTTGTAAGGTTTGCCCCCACGCCATAGCTGAACGTAGAGCACACCTTGTTGGTTTCGCCCGGTCGAAAGCAGATCTCCTCTGCTGTTCCGGACGGCTCCGTAGTTACTAATCGAGTAGTTCTCGAAGGAAGGAATTTCCGACCAAAGTTCGATCATTTTCGGCCCTCTGTCAAATGTCAAAAATTTTGCCGAAAACTTTTTATTTTGCTAAAGTTAATATAGGGTCTATACCCTATACTAAGTTCGCGCGATGAAAAAGTTTTTAATAGAAATTTGGCAGATTTGGCAGATTGACTCTCCAAAACAGCCTAAAACGTGCCCGTTTTGCCCCGGTCTGTAATACTGCATCCTACCAGGCCCGGCTTTCCCCAGTTTAACCAGCTATTCCTTCTTTACTCCTTTGGCCCCTTTCATGAAATCACGCTCGTTGAAAGACCTCTTTTCAGAAAGCGATTTAAAAATGGCAGAATCTATCCACGAATTTGACATCAGCACGTAATAATGCAAGACGTGGAAGGGGGTGTTGATGCGGTCGATTCGTCCGTAGGCTTGCTCCCAAATCTTGTACGAATAGTTCAGACTGAAGAAGCAAACCGCGTCAGTTTCGATGCAGTTCCATCCCTCCGCACCCGCCGTGTACTGAACTAGATAGACCCAGGAGTCGGTCTCCGGAATGGGTTGATGTCTATGTCCGTTCCATTCGGCAAGCGTTATCGAACTGGCAAGCGATCTCAGGTTTTCCAGCTCGTAGTCGAAATTGTAGAAGACAATCAGCCGTGGATGTTTCTGCATCAATTCCCGGACCTTCTCGATACGGGAGGCGTCGGAGTTGACAACTTTCCGTGTCACCGAGAAGAGTTCTGCGACATCCAACAGGGGCTTTTCCTTGAACACGTTCCATCGGTCCTTGGTCACCCTTTCCAGCATCGCAGGATCATGCGAGATCATCTCATGGTATGTTTTACGGATAGTGCTGCGTAAGTACGGCATCTCCACCAAGAGATGGTTTCTCAGGGCGACCAGACGGCCTACTCCGATGTATCGATCCACCTTGGGAAACTTGGTGAAGGTATTGTAGACCACGTGCTCGCGCTTGAACTCAGTGCGATTCGAGTAATATCCGTTAGCGACGAACACCGGTATGTAGTCCAGCCACGTGTCTCCAGGCGTAGCGGATAGCATGATCCAGTGGTTTCGTCGAGCAATGTGTAGGAAGGCCTTAACCCACGCACCCGCCCCGACGATCCTTTGTTCGTCAAAGATAAAGAACGCACCGTAGGTTTTCTGGTACTTGTGGATGTTGTTCCAGGAGTCGACAACGAGTCGCCCAGCACCTGGCGCTGCCACTCCGTCAACTCCAAATCGAGCGAATTCATTAACCCAGTCAAGTGAGTCACGTTTTTTCGCTGTTGTGATGACATAGACGTCACGAGGGGCTTCCTTCCGTATGTAGTATGCCGCCGCGGTTAGTGACTTGCCTGAGCCGACTCCACCCCAAAGGATTTTGCCGTTCCCAAGCTCCTCAACGGCCTTTTCCTGGTGTGGATAGAGCTTCATAGGCGTCTCCTCAGGGAAAAAGAAAGGACCCGTGTTGGGGGTCCTTTCCGTGAGCCTTACTGTTCTTCGGTGGCGATCAGGATCTCGTAAGCGAGGTCTTCCGAGGACATCTCGACTTCATGCCGGATCAGCGCGATCAGGTGCATCTGCGCGTACTGGTCCTCGATGGGGGTCCGCAGGATGGTCTTCAGCACTCCATAGAAGTAGAGGCGTCGGACCACAGCGGAGTCACGGAGTTCCAGTTTGCTCAGGGCAGCTGGGTACTGGTCGGCGATGCGGTCGAATGCCTTGCGGGCGATCTCTCTTGCGTCACTCATGACTGCTCCTTAGTTAGGGGGTCTCATTATAGGCCTCGTAAAAACTACGAGAAGGTTTGTTTACAGATAAAAACATAACCCAAGTGGAGTTGGGGTGCAGCCCCTAAGGACCACACCCCTTCCCCTACGCCGGTAGCCCTCGGACCAATGCTGTCACCAGACATTCAGGGCTTAAATGGAGATCCGCTCCTAACCCGGCGAGCTTCGTTAGCCCTTGAGATCGGGGATGGTTACCCCGTGTTTCCCGCAGGCCTCCTGCAAGTCGAGCCACGCCACCCTCATGGCGAGGACGGCGCCCACGTTCTCGGCCCCGGTAGTGTCACCCGAAAGCTGCTTGTCGATCTTCTCGAGCGTGTCCACCAACTTCGTTCCGGCGGTCCGGATGTCGACGTCCTGGGACGCCTCGAACTTGGCACGCACGTCGGCGAAGGATAGCTTGGGCTTGGGACCGGGCGTGTTCGCCCTGGTGGCCATCTCCTGGCAGGTGGTGATTCCGGAGTCGGCCGGCTGCACGGCGGTCTTCATCTCGTGCTGGTCCGCCACGATGATCGCGGGCTGACTGGTCGGCTTGGTCATGCCGAAGGCAGCCACACTGAAACCGAGCAGGGCGACGACGAGCGACACGGCGATGATGATCTTGTTACGCATGTTTCCTCCAAGGTTGGCTTCATGTTTCTAAGCAGGGGAGGGCCCTCTCGAGCCGTCCCCCACTTACAGACCTCAGCTGTCCTTGAGCTGCTGCTCCCAATCCGGGGTCTCGTCGGCCGGCTTCATCTTGAGTCCGGCCTTGCCCGTCCCCTCGATGATCTCGTTGGCCTTCTCGATCTCGGCCGCCTCGTCCTCCAGCGTCTTGCTCATGGGCTGGTTGCGATCGATATCCCACTCGACCTTGCGGTCATCCTGGAACGAGACAGGGTTTACCACGCCATCGGCTTCGTCCCGCCAATCCATCTTGCCGGCGGAAGCGTCCTGCATGTTGACGCCCAGATCGTGGAGGCTGTTGATGATCTGGTCCGCCATCTCTTCCGGGGTGCCAGACACCACGACCATCCCCATAAGGCGGAAGAAGTCGAGCAGGCTGGTGCCCGCTTCCGCCACCGGAAGGGAGTCGATCTTGACGTACCAGTTGTGGGCCATGCCGACGGAGATCGTGCTCTTGGTACCGTCGTCGTACACGGCGATGAACGAGATGAGATTGTCCTTGCGGTTCCACGCGAGCTCGGTCACGACGCACCACCGGTTGTACTGGAGGGCCTTGTGAAGCTCGGTGATGTCTTCCTGAACCTTGTCGACCAACAGGGCCGACTTGATCGTGGGGGACTCGATGAGGACCCGCATACCGTCCCGAAGGCGGTAGCTGCGGATGAGGTCGTCCGTGGTCGGGTCCATCTGGTAGTACTGGTCGACGAACGTTCCGTCGGTCAGCATCTCCACGATGTTGAGGTCCATAGTTACTCCCTTGGTAGGGGTTTTGGAGGGCAGGATGCTTATCTCCACACTGCCGGCACCCGGAGGAGGTCTAGGTGCCGGCAGGCGCTCTGAGCTTAAGGAGCTATTTATCCTCGCTCAGACGAGGTTGGGATCAGTACTGACGCTCGTCGGCAGCCTCCTCGGCCACCTCCGGAGCACCGGCCTCGGCCTCAGCGAGCTCAGCCGGCTGGACCTCTCCGTCGTTGCCCTCAGTGGGCTCGACGAATGCGGGCTCAGTCATTTTGGAACCTCCTCAATGGGTGTATCTCACCCCGATGGCGGCGTGCTTCTCGAATCCGTAAGAGCGGCGCTACATTACGCTATACCTCGAAAGGCATCGGGACTTGAACCCGAACGGCAACTACAGATTTCGATACCTTACACTATCCCCGGTTCTCTAGGGCTCACACATAAGCCGCCCAATTGCTTTCACGATCTCCGGTTAGCCTTGGTTCGGAATGGGCTGCCCGCGCTGGACCACCCTCCACTCTTCCGCCATCCGCTCTGGGCCTAGAGGCCTATTTATCCTCGCCCAGACGAGTTATGCGCAGGCCTCGCTGAGAGCGGGGCCCATCTTGTTGTCGAGCTCCGCCACAGGAGGAGTTGCATGGCGCCTCTCGAGTTCGACGTAGTCGTTGAAGCTTCGGCACCCCACCGCAACCCGAGCCGTCATGTGCTTGTGGTTCAGCACACAAGGCTGGTGATCCAGTGTGAGAGAGGTGTCACCACACACGAGATCGCCCACCGGGTCGAACCCATTGACGTAGGCTTTGTTGGTGTACACCTTGAAAGTGCTGTTCGCTCGGAGGACCCAGTCCCCGACGTACGCCTTGGTCTGACGCTCGTTGGACGCGTGCTCGACCGGAACGTGGATGTAGTTCTTCTGACCCAGTTCTCCGCCGATCTGCGGTTTGGGGGCAGTCTTGCGGATTTCGCCGCCGCACCACTCGGCAACCTCTTGCATGTTGAGCGCCGTAACTCGAATGGCGTCGACATAAAAAGGCTTCCTTGTCGCACGGGTTGTGGAAAGGGCCATTGTCGTCCTCCTTAACGGGGGCATTAAAGAGAGCCCATGCTTCTCAGCAGTTGAGAGGTATGAACTCTCTGGGTCTCATTATAGGCGGTGTAATTCCTGCGAGTTTTGTCCGTTTCTACACGCCGAGCTCTTCGCCCAAGCGCTTGTGCAGAAGCAGGAGATCGTTGCGGTCGGCCAAGATCCAGCCGAACTGAGGCGTAGTTGGAACGCCGTCCTTAATCACCGGCGCCGACTCCACACTGAGGAACCACTTCTCGAGACCCCAGCGAAAGAGCTTAGCTTCACGGTCGACATCGTTGCCACCCGCGCCCGTGTAGGAATGCGTCCAGATGGAGTCGCCCTCGAACTTAGTCGGTCGGGAAGGGAGGTCGGTCATCCGCGTCCTCCACTTCAGCGTACTTGAGATCGAGCGCGTCCTCCTCGATCGTGATGAAGGCCTTGCGGAGGTAGGCGCTGACGCCGGTCTCGCCGCGGACGTTCCAGTTGTACGGGCTGATGATCATGTCGGCCATCTTGATGTCGAGGTCGTCGAGGAGATCGACGGTGTCCTCGTCCAACTCGGTGCGACCCTTGCTGGTGATCATGATGACGCGGGCGGGCTTGTTCTTGTACGAGACGGTCACCTGCATCACCCAGTCGCCGGCGGTGCCGTCCGGGCGCTCCTTGAGCTGCCGAACTCCGGTCCAGCCGTCGCGGATCAACTGGCCTGCCATGTCCTCGTCCAGCACGACGCAGAAGTTCTTGCTGCCGGCACGGTTGTACTGGGACTCGCGTCCCTCGAAGTTCTTGAAGATGATGCGGGCATCTTCGATGGTGATGGTGCCCTCAACGCGACGCGGCTCGGTCATCGGTTCTCCTTGTGAATCAGGGCATTCTCGCCCGGCTGAACTGCGCTGAAGCTGACGCCGTCGGGGTCGAAACCGTACGACACGTTGCTGACGCCCGGACCGAGGATCGCCGCGGCTGTCTCAGCGTCAAAGATTTCCCCACTGATGTGGATACCCTCGTCATCCGTGGTCAATCGGGCAACCCCGACCTGTTCTCCCTTGAAAGTCAAGGGCACCTCATGAATGTCCATTACTCTTCCTTCGGTATTTCCCCTCGAAGGTGTGGTATGTCATCGTTTGAAAGTCACCGGTTCTTTTCCGAAGGACGTAGTCTCCTTCGGCGACGAGACGTACCCCAGTCTGCGTGGGGAGGTTCAAACCAATGAAGCAGTTCTTGTTCGAAGCCGCTTCAACCATGTAGAGGGCTTCACCTCTGCACCAGGCGGCCACAGCCTTGGCATTCGCTGCCGTGAGCTGGACCGCCTGGACATCATCCGAGATCTTAGGTTCGTAGGTCTCGAGGATCACGGATCAATCCGAGTCGACCATCGGAATGTGCACGCCGACGTCCGGGTCCTTGACGAGGACGTTGTCGAACTTCTTGTAGGCGTCGATGTAGGTCTCGTGTTGGTCGCCGTTGTAGGTGACCTCGTAGTACATCCCGTCCGGAAGCGTGGTCGAGATCAACGCCTTCCAGTTCTGAAGGGTCTTGCTGAACCAGACGACGTACACCTCGTCCGGGGCGAACGTGACGTGCTTGTCCGTCTTCTCCAGCCGCGGCTTGATGTACTCGTAGACCAGCCGACGGGCCTTCTCCTGGTATCCCTCACGGCCGGCGATCCCCCTAAGGTGCGCGAGCTCCAGACGCAACGCGTCCTCGTCCAGGACGGAGCACAGCTTGCAGGTGTACTCGTCGTCGAGGTCGTGCTCGCTGAACTCCCCGTGCTTCGAGATGCATTTGCTCATGACTCTCCTAGTGTGTGCACTCACATCCGGTGCAGAGCCAGTGCCAACCCATGGCACAAGCCCAGCAGAATTTCTTTCTCATCCGACGAACCTCGTGAACTCTCCGAAATAGTCGATGGCCTTGCGGGCTTCCTCCGCCAGGTTGTCGAAGTACGACCAGTCGATGAAGCCGGCGGTCGTGATGTGGGTCCCGCTCTTATCCAGCGCCAGCTTGGCCATCTCAGCCTCAACCCACAGGTGACCCTTGGTGCCGGCGACGGCGTACCACTTCTCGTCCTTGATGCGGTACAGGATTCCACCGTCGTTCCCCGGAAGCACGGGAACGAACAGTCCGGTCCTGCCGACATGATGCAGACCCTTGGCGAGTGCCATCGGCGTGTCGTGGTCGAAGTCCAGGTACATGATCCCCTGGGTGACCTGCTTAGTCTCGCATAGATCTTCGAACTGGATGGGCTCTCCGGTGAAGAGGGTCTTGAACACATACGGATGCTGGAACTGAGCACCGACCGCGGTGAACTTGTTGCCCTTGCGAGCCACGTAGACTGCGTCGTTGACCAGACAGAAGGCGTCGTAGGTTGCCTCGTGTTCAAACGTGTAACCGTACTTCTCACCGAACCGTGTCACGAGCTCGATAATCTCCGGCGTCGCATCAGGTATCTTGATCGAGTCCGTTTTGATATGCGCGACCGTGAAGCCGAGACTCTCCACGTACTCCTTGAGATCCACCATGAAGAGGGCCCCGCGCTTGGCGACGATGTTGTCCACGTTACGCGGGTCACGGAACGGGTTATCGAACTTCGCCGATGTGAGGCCGTAGACGATGTTGATAACGATCTTGAGAGCGTAGGCCAACGCATCAGCACCTGCAGGATCGCCCAGGTGCTTGGCGAGCTTGCCTCCAAGTAGACCCTTGGCCACGTCGTAGTTCTTAGCCTTAATCGCCAGCCGAGCCTCAACGAGAGCTGCGAAGTTCGCAGTGTATTCTCCAAAGAGGTTGAGCTGAATAATGCTGGTTGGATGCATAGACGCCACGTCCAGAAGGGCCACATTCTCGAACATGCCCTTCTCAGCATGGACGAGACCCCCCTCGCCGGTTTCGATCCCGCGGTAAGTGCTCTTCCCTCGCTCGTAAACATAGCCGGGGAACTCCTTGCTGAGATCGGTGTAGACAAAGGACCGCTGCGGGTTCTTGTCTTCACCGAAGATAATCCGTGCGGTGTGCTTCTGAGTGGTGTCGTTGACGCTGAGACCACTCAGGTCGGCCAGGATCTGACGAGCCTTGAAGTCGGCCTCACGCGCGAGGAACACTGCCTCCGTAGCGACGACGTCGTTGCAGCAGTACTTGACGACCTTCGGCCAGTGCTTCTTGTCGACCGGCTGGTCCCACGGGAAGTCCAGCTCCATATGGTGCAAGCCGAGCTCGATCTCGAACTTCTTCAGCCCCTGCTTCTTCGAGCTGAAGTCGTAGATGTCCGTGTACGACAGGTTGTAAGCCTCGCCGAACATGGACCCGACGTTGCCCTCGATGATCTTCTGCGAGAGCCGGTAGAGTTGCTCGTTGTCGTAGCCGAGATAGCGGGCGTACAGGATGTGGTTGTCGTATCGCCGGTTGTTGAACCCGACGAGACGCATCTTGAACAGACCCTCTACCTCTTGCGGAGATGGGTTGATCATCTGTACCACGGTGGAGGTTCCCTGGTACTTCCAGCAGACAACGAAGAGGTTGGGGTACACCTCTACGTCGTAGAACACCAGACGATCGTCCTTGGCCTCCGGCTCAGGCTGGGGCTTGATGGGGTCATCGGACCGGAACTTCATGTGCTTGACGACCTTGAGCGCCGCCAAAGGCTGGTTGGTGCTGTCGTTGGCGAAGTTGACCAGCTTCTGCTTGAGGTCGCTCACGTCATACGTCATCCCAGACCGATGCGCTTCCTCGAGGATATGCGCGATGAAATCGATGGAGGGTTTGGTTCCCGGGTGAATCTCCTTGCGCAAGTTCCGCGCTATCAGTTCCCGAAGACCCTTCTCCGTTTTGATGGTATCGCTTGAGAGCACCTTCTTCTCCTTTAGCGGGAGTCCGCTGCTAATTGTGGAAACAGGCACGTTGTTGCATCTCGACAGCCGGCGCCGCAGGGAAGAGTCCCCGGTGTACACCTTGATCTCAATGCCGTCATCGTAGACTCGTGCGAGTTGGGAGGCGTCACCATCATAGATGTAATGGAGATGGACGCCAGAGCCTGATTTGCTAAGCTCGGCGTAGGTCGGAGGCCACTGAGAAGCAGCCGCCAAGTTGCTTTCAAGAGACTTCTCTCCATCCGGCCCTCTCAAATCGAAGTCGATGACGATGTGGTTCTCGGGGACCTTCACGAAGTGCACTTGTGAGGTGTCGATCTCCGAAAGCGTCGTTTTGACGAGTGCCCAGCGCATCCGCGGAGTATCGTCGTCCTTAGCCCCTTGCGCTGCCTGGTCGGCGTACTCCAGATCAAATATGGATGTCACTTCATCCATCACAAGAGAGAAGGCATGCTCATCGCTGTTCTTGAGCGGAGTCTTAAACGGCTGAGCTGTGAAACCCGAGTAGTAGCTCCGCACTGTTTCTCCATTGACTGTGGTCCGGTCATGGAATTCGGCGAAGTAATTGCGGAGCTCCTCTCGGAATTTGTACTGCGGGAGCACGAAGTCGATACCCGTCTCGCTGCAGAACTCCTTGTACAGGGCATAGGCCTGCTTCAAGGTACAACCATTCTGCGCTTTGAAGATATCGAAGTAGTACTCGACGAAGTTGAAGAACACGTCCGTCTGGAACATCATCTGCAACGGGCGGTACGTACTGTAATAGTTCTTCCCGAGCGTCCGATAGACCTCGAGGCAGTGGTAAGCGATCGCTCCCAGCTCGAAGTCGACCTGAGCCATCAGAGTGTGGTAATGGCTAGGCTGAAACAAATTCCCGGTCGGATGCACGTCGATCAACCGCCGAATGATGCCGGACTTGGCGTCACTGATCTTCACTGGCTTGTTCGTACCCATGAAGAGAAACGCATTGATCCGATCGGTGTAGGTTGCCTTGTACTTCTCGTTCATCGTCATGGGTTCGTGAGAGACGATGGAATTAAGCCGACCGTTATCCTCAATCTTGGACAAATCGCCATCGTACTGGATTGCCACCAGCGGATTGGATTTGAACACCTCCGTGGCGAAAGCGTTGTTCCCTACAAGAGCCTTAGCCTCGAAGGATGTGGTGTATCCCTCGAACAACTTCTCGATGATGCTGAGGATTGTGCCTTTCCCCGTGCCTCCGGACCCATAGAACACTAGGAACTTCTGGATCTTCTTTGCATCACCGGATACGACGGCGCCGATCGCCCACTCGATCTTGGCGCGTTCCTCTTCGTTGTACAAGGTTCCGACGAGCTCATCCCAAGCTGAAACGGGGCCTTGGGTTATCGAATATGGAAGCCGACGACTCACGTAGTCGGTCTTCTTGGTAACGGTGTTGGCGAAGGTCAGCGTTTCATCCAGTTGGTGGCTATTATCGCTCACGTTTCCGATGAACCTACGGAACTGATTCCAGCCGTTACTTCCGAACGAGCGGAGATACTTCACGGTGCACGTTGTGCCCTGGGCTTTTAGTTCGTCCGCACGATTACGGAGCGCACGATCGACAAGACGCTGAACGTCGTACTCGTCCGTAGACCATAGTTGCGTCTCCTCATCCCAGATAGCATAGAAAGACCGCCCGCGAACCATCAGATCTTTCGATCTGCCGACGTTGAAATCGGGATATAGCTCGAATCCGCCTTTGGTCTCTCTCGTGCTGACTTCGAAGAAATCCACTTAACCTCCTCTCGTAGTTAGATCCGTTCAAGGATATAGGCGCTGAGCTGGTACCAAAGTTCGATCTCGCGCTGATCCTGGCACGGTCCTTCCAGCGGAAATAACCCGCCTACACCGTTGTGTTTGTATTTACGCCAGATGACCTGGTCTAGTATCTCATCAATGTCTTGGAAGGGTAGTGCATCTCGATCCGTGTAGATATGCAGACCGATGTTTTCGAGCATGTGCCAGAACCAGTCGGCCGGCTCACCCTCCGCTTCGAAGGCAAGCCGGCGCGACAAGGCCACTAGCAGTTCAAGGAAGGAGCATCCAAGTTGCATCCATCCGAGATCCACATTCTCGAGCTGTTCCTGGGCGACGAACTCGTGGCGTAGATCTTTACCGTCTTCAATCCTGTTGTCATCGTTGGGGACGGTCCAGAAGAATTCCTTCTGATACAGGATCTTCATCAACCGCCAATAGGTACGGGACAGAATCTTGACACGAGGGTCGGCGACCTGACTGTAGAGCCAGTTGAAGTACAGCTCGTCGATAGGCGCCTTCACTCATCGGCCCGCCTACTCCGGGTCCAGACCAAGCACCTCGATGGCGTACCGGCCGTCCGACTTGAGAATCTCGTACTCGATCGCGAGCTTCTCGTTTCGGATGTAGACGATCTTGGCGTCCTCCGACCACCGGCCGAACTGGAGATTGTCCGGAGTTCCGATGGCCTCCGCGAACGCCTCAACCGGCTGGTCGTTCTCGTCCGCCAACACGTTGTCACCGGCGTAGTAGGTGAGGGTGACCATGTCGAACTCGTGCGCGTTCTCGAAGTGCTCTTCCTTCGTCACGAGGTAGACGATCTCGTCGGCCCGAGCCTCCATCATCGCGTCGTAGGCCTCATCGTCCTCGACATCCAGAGTCTCGCCCTGGTTCTCGAAGACGCTGTGGTGGACCACGCTGGGGCGAGTGATCCTCTCCGACACATCGACCTTGACCGGCGCCTTGATGCCTTCGGCCGGGGTGATCTTGTTGTACTTGAGGCCGTCCAGAACACGCTCGAGATCCTCGGTGGAGATCTCGTCCTTGGTCACCGCGGCAACAGCCGCAGCCGCCTTGATCTCGTCAACCTTCTCGGGGACGAGGACCTTGACGGCGTCGGCCGGATCGGCGAACTTCCGCTGATTCCGCTCGTAGAACTCCGCGGTCTTACGGAGCTCCTCTTCCATCTGCTCGTTGTACGTCTCGTTGAGACGATGCACCGCGAGCTTGTAGCCGACAGCGAGGCCGGCCGCCAGGGACACGATCGAGGCGGCCCCGGCGATGACTAGCGTCTTACGCATTGCTGTACCTCCTAGATCTGGTTGAAGATGGGGCCGTCGACGTTGAAGTCCAGCAGGATCGCGGAGTTCCAGCCGTTGACGTAGTCACGGAACTGCTGGTTCGTGCCGTCGAAGCACCCGAAGTCGATGTAGTTGTCGCTGTTGCCGCCGTCGAGGACCCAGCCGACCATCTGACCCTGCGGCGTCCGCTTCAGGCCGAGTGCCTCGTAAACCTCGTTCAGGAAGACGTAGCCGTGCGAGTGGAGGCGGTTGTTCATCTGCGCCTGAGTCGCCCGAAGGAACATCAGGTTGTAGCCGGCCCGCTTGTCCCAGTTCTCGGAACCCTCGTCGAAGAACTTGGCGTAGATGGAGGCGCCGTTGATGCCGACACGCTTGTGGTACTTGACCACCGGGCCGTTCTTGCCCTCCTCGACGATCTCCCGCTCCTCGTAGCCGTAGCGGAACTCCCGGTCCTTGTCCTCGCCGAGCTCACCCACCACCCGGGCCCGGTACTCCCGGAAACCCTTGTCGAGGGCCGCGTAGGCGGCGATCACTCCTGCGTGCCTCCGGTTCAGAACCACATGTGAACCGGTCAGCGCCGCGATCGAGGCGGCTCCCAGGATGACGGACGGTGCGTAGAGCTTGGTGATCTCCACCATGGTGTTGAGCTTGAGCTTGATGAGGTCCTTGGCGCGGTCGTCCTCGGTGTACCGCGGGTGCTGGGTCTCTTCGATCTGACCGCGAGTCTTCTCGGCTTCGGTCAGAATCTCGTCCAGCTTGAGCGTGGCCCGACTCGCCACGATGACGGTGGCCACGATGCCGACGGTGCCGGCGACGAACAGAATGGTCGGAGAGTGCTTCCGCGCAATCAGGAGCTGACGACCAGCCTTACTGGTGATCGCGTTGCGGATGGATGTGAGATTCACGTCGTTGCCCTTCTTTGTTTCATGCGGATAAGAACTGCGATGACTTGCGCATCAGTCATCTTGTCGACCTTCTCAGTCCAGCGCTTAGACTTTGAGTAGATCGACTTGAGTTGTTCACGGGCGTTCATCGCCGGCTACTTGAGGTGCTCAATCTTCGGCAGAAGGAGCAGGTAGCCATTGCCGATGCGCCTGAACGTAGCACCCTCCATGCTCGTCCACCCCAACTTGGTATCGATGGGCTCACCGGTGATACCCACGAGCTCGTAGAGGTCATGCACCGTGGCTTGCTCGTACTTGCCTACGATGTCGAACATCCGGTCGATGATGCTTTCGGCTTCGGCCCTGGTGCCGACGACGAGATCGTCCAAGGTCTCTGCGAGACGATTCGGGCGTCCGAAGGAGCGTCCTTCTTCGCGGCGGGCGGAGGTGGCCGGAGAAGAGAATCGGTTGTAGCTAACGTAGCCGTTTCCGCCAGTTGGACGGTTCGGAGTCCTGGACCGGGCCGATCGTGCGTCCCCGTAGAACCATTCCTCGACACCTCGGGTGAACATGTCGACGATCATGTCCTTGGCGGCGGGAAGGAACACATCGAAAATGGCGTTCGTGGCGGCCTGCTTCGGGTCACCTGCGATGAATGCACCGAGGAGACGACTACCCAATGGCTTCTTACGCCGGGTAACCTCTCCAGTAGTGATTCGCTCGAGCTTTTCCGGCTTCGGCGCCCTACTTGTGTTGCTGTTGCTCGGCAAATCCATGTTTTCCTCGTTCCGAAGGCAAAAACTAAAAGCCCGTGTTTCAGGGCTTTAGTTGAGTATTCTCTAGGCTTCTTTCAGGGAACGTACCGCTTCCTTCGCATCGTTCCATGCGGCGATCAGCTTGTCGATTTGCTCGTCGGTGTACTTCCTAGTGGCGTCCTTGGCGATTCCACCGATTGCAACACTCGCTGCCGCGACCATGATTTTGGATGGCATGGTTTCGGGGTTGGTGTTATTGTCGATGAATCCCTTGACGACTAGGGCAGTTCCGCCGGCTACGACGTAGCCAACCACTGCTTTCACAATGTCGGTCTTGGTCATTTCCATTTCGGTCTCCTTAGATTGGGGTCTCATTATAGGGTTGGTAGTTCTTGCGAAGACAGGGCGCCTTTACGTCACCACGGGGGAGTAACATCTAGGCGGTCGTTTAAGATCAGCATCCTGAATAAGCTTTCCGGCAGACCCCAACAGCCGTACTTACCTTGCTGATCCCCTTACCTCGCTTAAGCCCGCGGGCGCCTCATCGCGATCATGAGGAGGCCCTTGGGCACGTTGCCCTTGATCTTGCTGAGCTCCCGGTCGAACTCGTCCTGCGGCATGGCCAGAAGTTCAGCCTCGCTGTAGTCGTCCGGGAACGTCTTGGCCTTGGCCTCGGGCAGCTCGAGCGCGCCCGACGCGGCCTTCATGTGGGCCTCCATCTTCTCCGCCAGATCCTTCGGCATCACGCCGTTGAAGAACTCGACGCACTTGGCGGTGTCCAGGATGATCTCCATGAACAGCGCGGAGTAGGCCTCCGTGGCCTCGAACCGCTCCGCGACGCCCTTCTTGAGGAACCCCTTGCCGTCCGGGGCGCGCTCGCCGACGCTCCACAGGATGAGGTCCTTGAACGCCTTGATGATCTCCGGGCGGTTGTCCTCCTTCACGATGGTCTGAAGGTGGTTGGCGAACCCGCCGGGGTAGATGAGCTCCTTCTCGGTGAGCTCCGCCGCGGTCATGTTGAAGTAGAAGTCCTCGGTGATGGTGACACCGTCGAACCCGGAATAGGTGAGCTTCTTGACGATCATTTCGTTGGGGCCCTTCGGCTTTTGTTCGGATTTGCCGGACTAGTTGCGGAACTACTTGGTGGCGTGCTTCTTCGGCTCCGCCGGGGTCTCCTCGGCCACGTCCTCGGTCTTCTTGCGGGTCTTCAGCCAGAAGACGGTGCCCACGACGGCCACGGTCACGACGCCGGCAACGACCAGACGGGCCGGGGTGATCAGCTTGGTGTTCTCCTTGACGGCGTCGACGACGGTCTCAACGGCGGTCTCGGTGTTGTTCTTCATTGCGGAGTCTCCTTAGTTAGGCGTATTGCCATGGTTTTTGGAACAAATGACGGTATCGGCTAACCCATTCGAAAGTAGTTCCGAGATGGCGATACCTCGTACGTGATGACGATGCACGGTCGATTGTCGTCCGACATCTGGGTGGAATATGAAACCTCGAGCATCCTGTCCAGATTCCAGCCGAGTTCTTCGGAAAGGCCCGTTTGCGGGAGGCCGATCTTGTCGAAGAAATCCCCGAGCGAGGCATAATGGCTGTGGATGATCTGCTCGTTGATGTCGTTCTGAGCCTTCCGGATGGTCTCGATATCGCTCAGGAAATATCGAGCCGTCAGGTGGTCGTAGCAGAGAACGTTTCCGTTGACGATAATGACTTCGTTCTTGCTTACCGGGTTTCTCTCGATTCGCTCCTTTGCGATCTCGTCCCGGACAACAAGTTCCTTCTTGTCACCAATCTTCTCGATGACCTTCTCGCGGTATTCCTCGAAGGCCTTCTCAGATATGGCGTAAGCCGACGCGAGGGCTGCGGCACGGCGTGCACTCACATGGTGCGAGAATATGATGGCCGTGACTGTGATCAGGCCGGTCCCCACCGCGGGGACGTAGAACTTCCAGGCTGCCTGGAAATGTTCTGTTCTGGTTCTTTCGAACCGATAGTCGCGGTCGTAATAGCCCTCTTCCGCGAGAATCTCCATGTACTTGTAGGTTGCCTTGGCAGCGAGATAGGCCGTCGCCACAGTACCGGTGACCCCTATAGCGGTCATGATCAACGGCGAATTGTCGGCGACGACCTTCTCTGCCTTCTTGAGGAGCTGGGGAAGGTTAAGCATGTGCGCGGTACTCCAGTTCCTCTCTCGCAGCTTTCTCTTCTTCCGTCTCGTCGTAGTACATGCCACCGGGAAGGTACTTGGCCTCCTCAATCATCTTGTTCGCGCCGGTGATCTTCATAATCACCCACCACACGAACCAGATGCCGGCGATCCATGCCCAGATCTGGAATGCGAGCTCGGTTGCGGGATGGAGTGGCTGTGTGAACAGTTCCATCAGTTACGCTCCTTGTCTACTACCAAGCGTGGACCATCTCTTGCTCTTTCAGGAGCGCGGCGAAGTATTCCTCGTCGCCGAAGGGAAGAACCTTTCGGGTCTTCTCACGAACCCTCTCCAGATACGTCGGCTCTGCCGAAGGGGTCTCGTGACGGTATTGCTTTTGAGTCTTGTCGTACGCGTGCCTCGCACGGTACTCCCGGGTCTCCTCCACCATGGCGGTGAAGAGGTGGTCTGAATGGCCGGCACGTGCCAGCTCCTGACTTCGCTCGAGTCTCGACTCTTTGAACTCGTCTGAGGCCCACACACCACAGACAGCGAGGAGCACAACGATGCTGAGGGAGAAGGCCACCTTGGCGACAAAGGCGAGCACTTCCAGGATACTGATGAACGTTTCCATTTTGGTACCTTTCTCTAGCGGGTGGTTTTGTGTATGGATATAAGCACCGCGTCGGTACTGGACACGCACAGCCCCCGTGATCTGTATCGACTGAGGCCGCGGGGATTTCCCGACGCGGTGCATATAGGCAAACACAAAACCATACGACGGGTCAGGTCGTATGGTGAGGTCTAGTAGGGTCACTTCTCAAGCTTGTTCAACACGAGGGCGCAGGCCACGACGGTCACGACGGTGGGAGCGAGCGCAACAGTGATGTCGCGAGCGGTCTTCCAGCCGTTCTTGGTGGTGGTCTGAACGGCCTTGGTGGTGGGCTTGTTCATGATGGTTCTCCTTAGTTAGGGGGTCTCATTATAGGGGTTGTAATTCCTGCGAAAAACCAAAGCCCGTGTTAGGGGCTGTTGGCTTTTGGATCACTCTCCGGTGAGCCAACGGTTGTACTCGTCGGTCAGGTTGTGGTCGGCCATGAAAGTCTCGAGTTGCCGGGCGTTGCGGTACATCAGGATCAGGAACGCTGATGCGGTCATGCCTGCTGCCAGCTTGGCGCGGTGTTTCACGAGGAACTTCCAGAGGGACAGAACCTTGGCCTTTACGTTGTCGTAGTCCATTGGTGTCTCCTTAGATAGGGGTCTCATTATAGGGGCTGCGAATCTTGCGAGGTTTCTCCAAATTTCCCACCCGGGATTTTTTGGATCTGGAAAAATTTATAACGCAGGTAAAAACATAAGACGTGTACGAGTGGCTAGCTCGTACACATCCTACGTCGTCCTTCTTTGGGGTCTCATGTCATCGCAGTTTTCCTACGAAGCCGAGCGCCTTTGAGGCCACGACTCCCATTCGTTCGAAGTTCAGGATCAGGAGGATGCCGAGGAGGTTGGCTCCGATCAGTGCCAGGGTGTCAGGGCTCACTCGCCATGAAGGGTTTGTTTCTTTCTTCAATTTGATGAGCTTGATCAGCTGGTCTGCTGTCTTTGCGTATCCCTCTTCATCCGCACTGAATCCCTTCAGTTCGTTAAATAGGTCGTCGATGGCCGCGTCGAGCGCGGTGTCTTCGTTGGAGTTCTTCTTGATGAGCATTATGGCTCCTTCAGTTAGGGGTCTCATTATAGGCGGTGTTTATTCCGCGACCCCCTGAACCGGCGGAACTGTTGGCCGGCGCACTTTGAAGTTGATCGCCTTCTTGCTCTCAAGCGCGTCCCAGTCGATGGACAGAAGCTTGAGGTTCGAACCTTCTCCGCCGGGGTCAGGTTCCAGACTGAGAACCCCGTCGTACTGAGCCCCGGATGCTTCGTGCATGGCGCGGGCGAACGTGAGCAGAACGCCCACGAATACTCCCAGAACGGCGATGGTACCCGAAACCTGGGCCTGGTAAGGGAAGTGCCAGATCTCAGCGAGCCCGAAATATAGGGCCGAGAGACCAGGGAGGAGGATCTGAGCAACCAGCCGCAGCCGGTTATAGGTCCTATCCGTCAATAAGGTCGTCGGCGTGTTCGTTTCCACTTGGTGCACTCCTTGTCTTAGCCTCGACGAGTAGTTCGGCGTATTTTGCCCTCGATCGCAGCGGCAGATTGGATACTTCGGCGGCAATGCGCTCGGTCACCCCGTTGCCGCCCAGGGCTTTGTAGGGCTCGTAGAGGTACCTGCGGTAATCCTCATACTCGTCCCGCGTTATCCACCCTCGCTCGATGTAGCCGAGCCCCATGGAAATGATCTTGTCGTAGGCCAACCCCATCAAGAGCTGGTTGTTCTGGCGCCGGCCGTTGTCCTTGTACTGGACGTAGGCCCAAAAACCAGACGACGCAATCAGGGTCCCGATCACCGTCAGGAGGGTTTGAAGCCAGGGGTTCACTAGGGTCTCCTCACACATAGTTAGATGGTCTCCTTCCAGACGCCAGCTACCTTGACGTAAGGACGAGCCAATTTCCAGACTCCGCCGTCTTTCACGTAAGGCACGGCAATCTTCCAGACCCCGCCGTCCCTAATACGGACACCGGCGATAGTCATGGCACTCGTTTGGGCAGAATATGCACTCCAACCAACCGAGTTCTGGGCCCTGACCTTGAAATAGTAGGTCGTTCCAGGGGTGAGGCCGGTGATGCCCTTGGGGGACGTCGCCGAAGTTACTGTGTTCGACGGCGACGATGGGTTTGTCCCATACGCGATTTCGTAGTTCGTGATCGCGGCGCCCCCGTTGCTGTTCGGAGTCCACAACACGTCCAGGGTAGTCGGCGTGATGTTGGCGAACGTGGGCGCATTTGGTGCTGCGGGCACTGTGGCCCTAGATATGGCTTGGTTGAACGTTGTTGGTCCACCAAAGCCGCTCGTGCCGGTTGCTTCCAGCTTGAACGTAACCGTCTGGGAATACGTGATGTTCCAGGAACCGAGCATCCGCCAACCTGCGCCAGCGAAATAGTCGTATTCCTGGATGCCACTGGTACTACCGTTGATGGTGTAACGCCACGGAAGCTGATGGTTGAACGTAGTGCTGTTATTAGAGTTCAGCCAGAACTCTACCGTGCCAGACGCAGCTCCAGGAGCATTGTCTCGGATCATCATTGTGCCGGAGTTACCGGTAGACCTGGTGTAGTCAGTCATGACTCACCTACGAGATGATCTTGAAGTAGATATCCCCGTTAGATCCGCCAGATGGGTCCGCGGTGCCGGACGAGATTCCGGCGGCGGCCTGATATCCGGCATGGCCGACAGGGATCGTGTTCTTGACCTGTGCTATGTAGTCGCGCGACCTGTTGATCTCCGTGTCAACGGTATTGAGCAGAACGACCGCTCCGTCGACCAAGGAGAAACCGGCAGCAGCGGCGTCATCTCCAACAGCCATTGTTCTCTCCTAATTGGCGTCGATCGTGCCCGAGGCAGCGTCGATGACCATGTCCGGGGGTGCGTCGTCGATAGAACCCGCAACGATGAACGAGTCGATAACCAAGGTTGGGTAGGACTTCGTGCCTTCTTTGTCAGACACGAATATCTGCTCGGACACCTTCATGATGCTGCTGGTTCCCTCATCGTTCTGAAACTCAACAAGGTCGCCGAGATTGTAGTCCGTTCCGTACACGTACTTGTTGTTGCGGTTGAGCTCCCCATCGAAGGCAGTGAACCGACGATATTTGGCAAGCTCTTCCTTGCCTCGTTGGATCATCTGCGCTGAGGCCGTAGCCGGAACGCCCGACGTAATATCCTCAGCTACCACGATCAGAGCATTCCGCTCGAACCCGGCGATAGAGGAGCTAACGTCGTCTGCGTACACAGTCTCGCTACCCACCGGCGAGAGAACGTACGCAACGTTCTTGTACAACGCAATCGAGGTGAGCTCCGTGGTGTTGGACAGGTTGTCCATTCCCTTAGAGAAGACCACCGCGGGGAGCGAGGTCTGGTTGGTCGTACGATCGCTGCCCATATAGATGTCGTAATACAACGCCCACGTGGTTGGGTGGCGGACCAGCCGGAAACCCATGCGCCATTGGTCGCACAAGTTCTTCGTGGCCGCGTATAGCGAGATAGGGTCGATCTCCACAGTTACAGCATCCGGCGGTTCGGATATTGTGTCAGCCGGCAACAACGGCATCCGGGATTCGTTTACCCCGGATATGACGTCGCCAGAATTCACCACGCCCGTCACACAGATGTCGTGGAAGTATTTCCTGACGATGTCGGCTGGCTGGTCTGTGATAGACCATTTCGGGGTCGCCGTCAGATCCCCCATGGTGCTACGAGCCATGCGACTTGTGAGGATGGCTTCGATGGAGCGGCCTCGGACGATTAGAACTTCTTTGCCGTCCTTATCCGTGGTGTCCTCGGTCGTCTCAATCACCATGATGCGATACGAAGCATCAATCGAGATCCATAGTCCGGCTTGCAAGCGACTCTTGTTGTCCCGAGTGGAGTGGAGCTTCCACTCAAAATCGCCGTAGCCAGAGAATCGTTCGGTCCAGATAAGCGACTCGTACTTGTCCACCACCGAGATATTGCGACGAGAACTATCGAGGATATACACCTCCATCACAAACCTCCGTGTCGTTCAAGGAACGAGTAGTTGAAGGGGATTGCCGCTCCTGTGGCATAGAACCGGAAATAGTTCACCCCCGGCTGCAGCAGGAACCATGCCGAGTTCGGCTGTCGTCCGTACAAGAACGAGCTCTGCACCGACGATCGGGTTAGTGTGACTGCCTTGGCACCCACGTTCGTATTCACCGTCACAACGTCCGCGTTGAGCATGGACGCAATAAAGTCGAACTGCCGAACGATGTTATCCGGCGGACGGTGGTAAATCGTGAAACCCGCCAACGTCCGATCCAGCAGGAGATCGAACACAATCCCCGCTTCCACGGTTCCGTTGTACGTGAAAGAAAACTCGGTCGTGTCAGACACTGTGTTACCCGAGCCAGTCACCGCGGTTAGCTCCACGAAATCCGGGTCCGGACAAATGATCGAGATGGTAGCCACCGGCTCTTGGACGAAGAACGGTGTTTCGTAGGTTTCGACGTAACCGTCGATCGCCACGATCGTACCGTCCGAGTCGTAGAACCTGAGGTTTACCGAGGCCTTGGTCATGAACCAGGCGTACAGGGCGCTCCGGAGCGCCCGGACGGAACCCGTTGCGTAATCGGGCTCCAATCCGAGCGTCAGGATGATGTTGCGAGAGTTGCGCCGCGATGTCTGGTATTGGACTCCATCGAGAGACGCGAACTCCGACGACACGATCGTGGCCTGAACCGGATCAATGCCGTCGATGTTCCTAAGAACGTACCCGTCAGTTATGTCATCCAACAGCAGGGTCAGGAGTGCTCCCGCGGGGTTGCGTACTTCTACTTTGGTAAGCATTAGGGCGCCACCGCCTCCTTCGCCTTAGATATTTGGTTTCTCGTCTGACGGTAGATCTCCGACTCCGACAGAGCCTTTGGAGAAGAGTTGTACTGGTTGAAGGTGAAGTTATCGCCGTCGCTGGTATCGGCGTTATCCGCAGCCAGGTCCTGGTTGGTCTGGAAGCCGCTGCCGGCCTCATTCGCCTTCTTGACCGTAGCGTCCAAGACGATCGGTGTCGTCCGGAACATTGCGCCGATCTGGTCCGCGCTCTTCCTGATGTTGGTCAGATCAAGTACGGGTCGGATCGTTGGCTGCATATCGATGGTAGTGCTCAGACCGTCCCCAAGCCCAGATATAGTCTTGCGCAGGGTAGTCATAGCGCCCTCGCCGACGTCGGCAGCGGACGAGTTAACAACCTTGGCGTACTTGTCCAGACCTGCGGCCATGCCTTCATCAGACATGCGGCCAATCCACTCGAACTCCTTGGACGGGGAGTTGATCCCCAGGACGTCCATAGCGGTCTTGAGGGCGTTCTTAGCCACCTTCTTCGCTGCGTCCGCAATGACGCTCGAGCCTCCAAGGAGACCCTTGGCCATGCCTTCGATGATGGCGGTCGCCAAGTTCCCGCCAGCCTTGCCAAGCGCCTCGGAGTTATTCCGAATCGTGTCGGCGAGACCGTTGATGAACTTGATGATGAACTCAGCGCCGGCCTTCAGCACCTTGGGTAGCCCGTCTCCGAGACCCTTGATAAAGTTGGCCACGATCTCCAGAGCCACATCCACGATCTGACGGATGTTGTTCCGGATAGCGGTGAGTACTGCCAGCAACAGCTTGTACGCCGCTTCAGCTAGCTTGGGCGACCCCTCGATGATGACCTTTGCCAGGAGCGCGATCAACACCAAGAGTGCTTCGCCTAGCTTCGGCGAGATATCGATGATTGCTTGCAGAAGAGCAAGGAGGATCGTCGTGATCGCCTTGAGGATGGCGGGTCCTGCGTTCCCAATAACACCTGCGATGGCCACCAGACCCAAGCCGATTTGCTCAGCCAGAGCCGGAATGAGACCGATCAGTCCGCTGACGATAGCGATGATCGTGGTCACGAGGGCCGCGCCAGATATGCTCAGCGCGGTCACAGCTATCGAGAACGCCAATATGCCGACACCCGCGGCGAGGAGACCCACGCCGATGAGTGCGATCGCGATACCCAACCCAAGCAAGGTCGGGATCACGGGGGTGAGCAGAGCTCCAGCAAGGCCGATGATAACGAACACGCCGGCCAAAGCCACGAGACCCTTGATGATCTCGCCCCAAGACATCTTGCCGAGGGTGCCGAGAATCGGTGTGAGAATCGCCAGTGCGCCCGCAACGACGAGCAAGGCCGCAGCCCCCGGAAGGGCCTCGGTCATGAATATCATTGCAACGGTGATGATCCCCAGAGCACCCGCCAAGGTGACGAGACTCTTCGCGATCTCAGACCAACTCATCCCGCCCATCTTGCCGAGGGCGTCCGCAATCATCCCCAGAGATATAGCAACAATGAGAATGGCTCCGGCGGACAAGGGGGCTGTAGGAGCAGCGTCTGATAGAACCACAAGTGCCGCGGTGATCAGCGTCAGCGCAGCCGCCATGACAACCAGGCCTGCGCCGATGTCAGCCCACTTCATCCCGCCCATCTTTGCGAGGGCGTCGGCCATGAACCCCAGAGATATCGCCACGACCAAGATCGCCGCAGCTGAGAGTGGGGACGTGGGAGCCGCATCCGACAGGACGACCAAAGCCGCCGTCATCAACGTCAGACCACCGGCCATTACGGTCAGACCTCGACCGATCTCAGCCCAAGAGAGCTGAGCAAAGTCCTGGATCGCACTCGCCAGGATCTTGATGCCCGCCGCGAGAAGGACAATGCCAACCCCGGAAAGCACACCGCCCTTCTCCACCGCTGCGAACTTGGTGAAGAGAGTCAGCGCAGCGAGAACTGCTCCGACCCCAAGTAGACCCTTCGCCATATTCTCCCAGCTAAGACCAGCCAGGTCGATAACAGCGCTAGCGAGGATCTTGATCGCACCCGAAAGCAGTGTGAGTGCGATACTTGTGGCAATGAGACCAGGCGCCGGCGGCATCAACTTGACGACGGCCACAAGGGCCCCGAGCAGAACCGTGACACCGGTGAGGCCACGGGCCAGCTCTTCCCACTTCAGATCGGCCATTTGCTTGACCGCGATAGTGAGAATGTTGATGGCGATCGCAAGCAGGATGAGGCCGCCCGTCACAAGCGGCATCTTGGCAAGACCCGCGAATCCGGACATCTTCTCGAACAGCAGAAGAACGCCGGCGAGCTGACCGAACATAACCGTGATCGCCGTCAAAGCCCGGGTAAGGCCGGCAGCGTCCACTGTGGAGAGTTGCTTGACCGATATGGTGAGAATGGCAATCGCCGCAGCAATCTGGAGGAGCGTCGCCGCCCGCAGAGTGTTCTGCATCGACTGCATTGTATTCGTGAGCTGGTTGAACGACTCCGAGATCGACTTCAGCAGGCCGGTAGCTCCACCACGACCGAACATATTGCGGATCGTCAGAATGAAGGCGCCGAACAAGCCGGTGTTGATCCCCTTGAGAACGTCCGAGAAGTCGATCGCTTGAATCGCGTTGTAGACGTAGGTCCCGAAGTCTCCGAACAGGGCTGCGAACTTAGCCCCAAGACCTGAGGCGTCCTTGGCCACGTCGTCCAAGACGGATATGACTCGAGACCAGACGTTGGCGATCAGTTCGCCTAGTCTTGTAAGAGGCTCAAATTTGGAGAAGAAGGTCGTGATGCCGTCGATCGCCTTCGCTTCATCGAACTGCGAGAACATCCCCGCAAGGAATCCAATGAGGATCTTAATCAACTTAATCGGAACCTCGAGGGCCTTCCCCACCGCGCCGAATATCTTCTCGAAGCCTTCGCCCTGCTGGATCGCAAGACGTAGCGCAACGAGGAAGTCGCCGATCCTGGCCGTTATGTCCAGAATATTCCCGGACCCCTCGAAGGTGATCCCGAAGAGTCTGGCAAGGGTTGAGGCGACGACCTTGATCAGATCCCAGCCGATCCCCAAGATCGCAAACAATCCGGCGAAAGTCCTCCGGAGCTTATCGGCCGCTTCAGAGCTGATCGTCAGACCCGCTGTGAAGTTCTTGATCGCAATCGAGATCTCGTAAAGCTGTCGACCTGTGACCGCCGGGAAGATATCGCGGAACGCATCCCGGATTGGCCTCGCCACGGCGATGAACGCATTGAACGCATTCGTGATCGAGTCGATGATGGCCGTACGGCCACCCAGTTCCTTCCAGTCCCCCAGAACTTCGTTCCGCATGTCGGCGGTAGCCTTGATATATGCGCCAAGGACATCGCTGACGTTTGTGAACATCGTTCGGGCTTCTTCGAAGTCACCGAATATGAGCTGCCAGGTCTGAGCCCAACCCGAACCGGCCGCTTCCTGCAGGGTGTTGACTAGCTGCGAAAGCGTCTTGACCTTGGTAGCGGCTTCTTGGGCGGTCTTGCCCATCTTGAGAATTCCGGCGATCTGCTGATCGTTGTATCCCATTGCCTTCAGCTGAGCGGCAGTGAGATCTCCGGTGAACTTCGCAAGAGTCTCGGTCAGAATCTGGCCGGTAAGCCAGCCGTTCTCGAGGGTGTTACGGAAGCTACCCGCGTCCTTAACCATCTTGTCGATGGCCACACCATGGATGCGAGCGGTCTCCATCAGGGCATCCTGGAAGACCTTACCGCCCATGCCGGCGTTGACGACCGAGTTCCAGTCCATCAGGGCGACCTTGCCCGCGGCCAGAGCCTGGGACAACTGGTACATCGCGGTGGCAGCCTGCTGGGAGTTTGACCCAGATATAGCGGCCAGGTTCGCGATACCCTTGATCGCTTGTGTGGCGACTTCCAGCTTGACACCGGCCGCCGTGAACGTACCGATGTTCCGAGCCATCTCGGAGAAGTTGTAAATGGTCTGGTCGGAGTACTCGTTCAGAATCTGCAGAGCTTTGTTGACGTCATTCAGACCGGTGTTCTGCCACTGGGTATTCGACAAGATCGTCTGGATCGAGTTGAGATTGATCTCGTACTCTTCCAGACCAGACTTAATGGGGTCAACCGTGAGGGACTTGACCAGCGTGAAGCCTGTCTCAACTGCACGGTTTGCGATGTTGGCCAGAGCGGTGATTGCGATGACGGACATGGCCCGGAAGCGGTCCGCAATGCTGTTGACACCCTGCTCGATATTTCCGAGCGAGACATTACGAGCCGCGTTGGCGACATCGGTTAGGCCTTTGGTGGCCCCTTCGAGCTTCAAACCCTTGTTCAGAGCGTCAAGGGACGCCATGGTTTGCTTCGTGCCGTCTTCGAACTGCTTGTTGTCAAACTTCATACTGACAACGCGCTCGTCAACGCTGCTCATGCGGAGGTCACCGCCTTCCATGCCTTGTCTGCGATCTGGTTGAATATGGGTCTGATTGCCGGATTGATGTAGTCCTCGCCCTGGACGAAGCCACCGGTACCAGTTCCGTAGCCGTACTGGAGCATGATGGCCACAGGGAATCCGTTCTCAACGTCGGAGTTGTACCAAGTGATGTTGTACTTGCCATTGCGTCCGCCGACCTTGTAATACCACGAGGAAGCGGCTTGACCGCTATCAACTGGCGTGGCCATGGACAAGGCCTGTACACCCGCATCACCGCAGGAGTTCAGGATGCTGATTATGTTGAGTCTTTGCATCGACTTGAGGAACGACTCAGTGTTCTTGAACGAGCCGCTCGATGATATGGTCAGCATCCTGCCTCCCTCCAGCTACTTGACGGCTTGAACGAGCACGCTGGCGCCGGAAAGCGACACGAGCCCGGTGTTGTGGACAGTGACGTTGACGTGTGATTCGTCCACGATCGACACGGCCGTGACTTCGAGCTTGCCCAGCACCGTAAGACCTCCGAATACGATCGGAGCGACGCTGAAGTTCGTGTCCGCGAAAGCCGCGTTAAGCGTGACCGTGACCGTTGTCGACGCGTTGATTCCGAGAGTGCCTACAGCCTCGATGCCCGACGCTGCAGTAACCTCGTCGTTGACCATGTCGCCGAGCTTAACGAACATGCTGTCGAACTCGGCCTCGGTCATGCCGGAAGACATGGTTCCGTCCGGGCGCCAGAGGAAATAACCGTTCTCTGGGGCCGACCACTCATCGAAGATGTCGTCGCCGAAGTCCTGCTTGATCGTCAGGACGTTGTTGTCCTCGTTGTACGACCAGGTTCCAGGCTGTCCGTCGGATGCGGCGTCAAATATCGCTGCCGCGTTCGTTCCGTCGTACTGGGTGTAGTGTACGTACTGCACCGCTTGGTTCTCGTACATTCGTCTCCTTCTTTACGCTGTACGTTCCCACATGTAGTAGGCCTTGTAAGGCGGAAGAATAGAGAAAGCCGTTCCAGAGCCCGTCGCGCCTGATGTTCCAGAAACGCTGTGCGAGTGTGCACCAGCGGGCCATAGCTGGTTGGTATAACGGCTGTCGTAACCGGAAGTGATACCGGTCGAATGCAGGGTCTTTTCGGTAGTACCTGTCGCGCCATCGTTGTCTCGAGCGATATCGTGCGTGTGATCGCCCGTACTGTTGGTCGTAGCACTGAACGAGTGAGTGTGCGAGGGAAGTTCACCAGTGTCTAGGGTCTTTGTAGCTGCGCCACCAGTTGACCCAGCAGAATATGTCGATCCGGCCGCCATCAGAACCCGATCTTGGATCGCAGTCCAAGTTCCAAATCCGAAAACTGTTGCCGGACTTGTCGATGACGATGAGATATAGACGCATCCTACTGGATAAACCGCCTTCAGAAACTCCTTAAGTCCCGCAGGAGTCACCGCCCGTACTGTGTCTGTACCGGCCAAGGCCTCCGCCACCGTGGCTAGTTCGACTTTTCCCTTGACAGTGTCGCTAGCGTCTGGAACCAGCGTTCCCACTGCGGCGGCGAGTCCTGCGGGTGTCACTGCGCGGACCGTATCTGTTCCAGCCGTCGCTTCCGCGTCGGTAGCAAGCTCGACGATACCTTTGATCGTCGTAGTCGCATCCGGAACCGAGGCGATCATGTAGCCCGCGTCGATTGTGGTGCCGTCGTGCTGTTCGAGAATCAGGTGACCTGACCCATCGATATGGCCGCCAATCACCGTATCCGCTTCGAGCGCCAGGAGACGGTCCAAGGTCATGCTCTGTACCGTAGCCATGGGTCCTCCTTACAGGGAGCTGATTTGGTAGGTGTTGGTGTCAATGTTGATCACAGACGGCCAAGTTACCTCGAACGTCGTCGAGGTGAGCATCGTGATTGCGTCATCGGGGCCATCGATCGTGAACGTCCCATCGCCGTGATCAGTGACGATAAGAAGCGATCCCGCTTCGACCAAATCCCAGACTTCTTGCGGCTCTGGTAGCCTCGGATCGGTTGAGTCAGTGCCATAGAGGATGTCCTCCAGATCCGCCATAACCCAAGGATATGCAAGCGTCCCATCGAGAATGAGATGCGCACTCCGAGCAGCATTTGGCATGTCAATCGGCAGCGTTGTGAAGTCCCAGCGGAAAGCGTTCGGGTTTTGTTGCACGTAGTTCCGATCGGAGGGAACCAAGACAACATTGTATACCAAGTGCAACCGGTAAAACTCCCCCGCAGCAACTCGGTAGCTCATCCCGAACGTTTGCGCTCGTTGTTGGACAAGCACATTGGAGTAGAGTTCGTCAGGATACGTGAAGGCTTCGATCGATCCCGAGAATTCTCCGCGAGTTCTCCTTGCACGAGTCCGCACTCCGTCCAGATATCGGACTTTCACCTCCGTTGTTGGAACTTCGTCGACTTTCGTCAGCCCATTCCATCCAACACCAGGTCCGATCGTAGGATATAACACACCACGGTCAACGCCGATTTCGATGTCGTCAGGGGTCTCCCAAACGATCTTGGTCATGTCCCCTCCTAAGCGAATATGGCGATCAAAGCATCCGGATCAGGCAGGGATGGGTTCGTTGAGACCGTTCCGTACAGCAGATCCTCGAGTTCGGCCAGAGCCGCTGGATCGGAGGTTTTGGAGTCGACCACGAAATGGGCCGTCCGCTTAAATCCCGTCACCGGTGGCGGGAGAGTGGATATAGCCCACGTGTACTTGGATGGCTCGACTGTGTCGCTGATTGTGGCGTTGTTCCGAGTTGCCGGTGCTGCCAAAGCGTTGTAGACGAGATGAAGCTTGTACCCGTAGTCGGGACCGTCCAGATCGTTGCCCAGCAGTGTTCGGTACGCCAAACCGAAGGGTTGGCGAGGCTGTTGCGTGGCGATCAACCCTGTGTGAATGGTTGCGTTCCCCTCGCAGGGTCCGAACTCCACAGGAGCACCCAGAGCCTCGATGGTCGCGGCGAACTCCTCCGCGGACCGAAGGTTCAGGTACTTGACGCCGTCGATATAGTACGGACGCTCCTCGGCGCCTGTAGGGGTCTCATTCACAGAGAGAAGACCGCTCCAGGCAACACCAGCGCCTGAGGAAGGGAAAAGCACCCCTCGGTCAATTCCGAGCTCGAAGAAACGTTCTCCACGAGCTCCCCACACGATTCTTGCCACTGGTCCTCCTCTCAGCCTCTGGTTCCGTACTTCTGCTTCCGCTGAGCGTTCAGCGCGGTCTGCCGGCTGGCTGCTTCTCGCTTCGACATCTTCTTGGGCGGTGTGTTCTTGGCGTTGCAGACCTTGATCAGCATGAGCAACCGATTGAGGTGCCAGTACTGGCACTCGAAGGGGATGTTCAATGCGATCATCCAGTAGTAAATAAGCTCACTGGTGATCTGTTCCCGCATGGGGCTCTGATTGGGTGCCTGCTTGACGGTCGTCGCCGTCATCTTGGCGTCGATGTAGGCGTTAACCTCATCAAGGTTCGTTTGGGAGAGTTTCTGGAGAAGTCCCTCGGGGTATTTTGGAGTCATGATCATGCACTCCAAATAGAAAAGGGTCTCTTCCGTAGTCTTGGTATCCTTCAAGAAGGGTTTACAAAACTTTGACTCCCATTTTGACAGCGAGACCAGAGAATGCTCCAACTCCAGCTCGAAAGTCTCGCCCGAAACGAATTCGTTCTTCTCTTCGTCGAATTGTTCGTCGGACAACTGTACTGCAAGTCGAAGCATTCCCTGATCTCCTTTCGCTGCTAGGCGAAGACGTGCACCCAGCGGTCGTCGACGATGGCCGGGAACTTGTAGCCGGCGGCCGGGAAGGCCTGCACGATGACATCCGCGGTGATGGCGTGGGTGCCGGCAGTCTGGACGACACCGTTCATCTTGTAGATGACGCCGGTGACAGACGGGATCGTCACGAGGTCCGTGCCCGAGTCGTAGGTCGACGCGGTCGGCGTGACGGTCGTGATCGTGCCGGCGAACAGGGCCGCGACGGCATCCGGCAGTGGGAGAGACGGATCGGTCGAGACGGTCCCGTAGAGGAAGTCCTCGAGGGCCGCCAGGGCCGTTGCGTCCACCTGGGTCGAGTCGATCTCGATGCTGGACACCGGCTTGCCGCCAGCCCAGGCCACCGGAACGGTCATGACGTCCCAGCTGAAGGTCATCGCCTCAGGCGAGTCGTTGATGGTCGAGTGCGCCTTCTCCGACGGCGACGCAGTCGCACCGTAGACGAGGTGCAGCTTGTAGCCGGCCTCAACGCCCTCGAGATCGTTTCCGACCCGGGTACGGTAGGAGAAGCCGAACGGCTTGCGAGGCTGCTGACCGAACTTCAGACCCGGCTCGGGCTGAGCCGAACCGTCGCACTCGGCGAACTCGTCCGGGTAGGTGAACGCCTCGATGGAGCCCTCGAACTCCTCGTACGAGTAGAGGTTGACGTACTTGATGTTGTCGGCGTACTGAGGGTTGGCTTCGCCACCCGTCGGCGACTCGGTGACGGCCGTCAGGCCATTCCACGCGAAACCCGTCGTGTAGTCGCCGCTGACGTCCTGGCGGTACAGCATGCCTCGATCGACACCGGTCTCGAACACCCGCTCGCCGACGAGGTCCCACTGGGCCCTGGTCATGATTGATCTCCTTCGAAGTACAAGTTGAATACGTCGTGGTTGAGGTTGCCCACCGCATACCCGCGATTATGGAGACACGACGGCAAGCCCGCGATCTTGTCCCAGATGGCTGAGTCCGGATCTCGAGCAATGTAAGTCACCAAGTATCGCTTCGTGATGCGGTATGGATTGTTGTCAGCGAACTCGCTCTTCGCGTTGTCTCTCTTGTAGACGATGCAAGGGTACTGCATCGTCACATTCGCACCTGGTTGGAAATATACAAAGTCCGAACCAAGAATCCCCTTGAGGATGTCATGGAGCTTCTGGCGTTGGGCCATTGTAAAGCACCCCCAACCTTAGGATAAGGCGGGGAGGCTGCACTTCGACGTCACTTACCGTCCACAGCTTCCCCGCCCAAGCCACATAGCGAATCGCAAAGAAATGTTCGCTGGCGTAAGCGTCCGCGACGACACTTATGGAGTTCCCCACCCGGACATCGAGGTTTACCTTCTCGGCCTCCTCGAGTTTACGGGAGTTGCGAACGACATCGCCGGTGTACATCTTTTCGACGATCTGTTCGACAAATATCCCGCTTCCGGATGGGGATTCCACAGTCCCGTCGGCGTAACCGATCGCGCCGCGAAACCTTGGCATTGCGAGTCCCCTCGCTTAGTCGCGAGTGAAGGTCCACTCGTCGTTGATGTTGTCGGCCAGGTAGTAGCCCGACGCCGGCGTGGCGACCACGGTGATGGACGCGCCCGAGGCGATTGCCGCCTGAGCACCGGTGGACAGGGTCGCGCCCGTGTCCTTGTTCTTGTAGACCACACCCGTGGTGGCGACGATGGTCACGACGCCCGTGCTCGACACGAAGGTCGGAGCGTTCGGGGTCACCAGCGTGTCGGTGCTCGTCACGGACTTGTAGATCTGCGCCGACTTCACCTTGGTGAGCGCGCCGGACAGGCGAGCCTCCATGAGGTACTTGTACTTGTTGAAGTCGATGTCGAAGTCGTCGAACCGGGTGATCTCGCCGCCCTTGGTCGTGCCGACGTTGTAATCGCGGAGGTTGACGAGGATCGCGATCAGATCGGTCTCCTCCTCCATGGCCTCGACGGGCACGATCTTGGAGACGCGCATCTCGGTCGCCAGCTCCTCCAGGTTGCGGTACAGCCGCAGACCGGTGAGATCGCTGCGCAGGGTCAGCATCTTGGCGATGTGGATCTCGGTCGTGAACATCGTCGGCAGACCGGAGCCCTTGTAGTAGCGGCGGCTCTCGATCACCTTGTCGATGAACAGGAGGTAGTCCGGCGTGGCGCCGAGGTTGACGTTGATCGTGTGCGCGTAGTAGTCGTGGTCGTGCAGGATCGAACGGATGCCGTCGCCGGAAGACGCACCCGCCGGGTCGGCGATCTTGTCCTCGTCCTCCACGTCACGGCCGTCGCCGATGAGGATCGCTCGCGCGATTTCCTCCTCCAGCATGAGCCGGATCTCGCCCCAGAGCCAGGCGACGACGTCCATCTCGGTGATGTCGACGATGTCGTCCCGGTCGAGGCCCTGCTTCTTGTAGACCGTGGTCGGGCCGGTGGTCCGCTTGGTGAGCGCGAAGAACTCTTCCTTCTTCATCGAACCCTTGACGTAGCCCTTGGCACGGGCCGCCAGCAGGGTCAGGTTCGCCACCATGGTCTTGATCTTGGAGAAGGGGGTCTTGCTGGTGCCGTTGAGCACCTCGGCGACCCACTCGGTGCGGCGCTTGTCCCACTCGGGACCGTCGCCGACCATCTTCGCGTCCGGGAACAGCAGCTCGATGTTGTCGATGCCGTGCTTGAGCTCGAGGCCCTTCTCCTTCTTGAAGGACTGCCAGGCCTCCTTGAAGGAGCCGCAGCGCTTGAACTCCTCGGCGATCGAGACCACGTCCGAGTGCGCCAGGTACCGGAGCTTGCCGTTCGTCTGGTCGCCGTCGTCGGTCTTGTCGAAAACGTTGCGATGGGTCATCTCTTCTTGCCCTTCCTTGTGTTCGAGGTCACCCTCGTCGGTGTTTCCGGTACCGTCCGAGTGCTCGGCGGCAGCCCCATCGGCCTTGAGGGCCTTCGAGACCATGGAGTGGACCAATTTCTTCTGGTCCTCGTCGAAGGAGTCGTAGATCTCCTGCGGGGTACGCTCGGTCTCCTTGTGCTCGACCGTGCCGCCCTCCGGCGTTTCCGTCTCTGCGACGAAATCGAACGTCAGGCCGGTGTGGATGATCGCCTCGTCGTCCAGAACGTCGATATCGCCTTCGCCGTGTGCGATGCGAATGTTGTCGATGAACGCGCCGGGGTTTGCGCCCGACATGACCAGGCTGACCTCACGGATGAAGCCGTGCAGGACCTGCTTCGACTTCTCCACGAGCTGGTTCGCCCAGATCGAGAGCTTCTCGATGTCCTTGTGCTGAACGAGGATCTTGGCGTTCTTGCCGTTCTCGGTCTCGTTGAAGAAGCCGTGGCAGTAAACGCCGTCGGGCCGGGCCTCGAGGATCGCATGACCGAGGACCTTGGCAGGCTCGTTGTGGGTGTGCTGCCAGACGAGCGGAACCTTGACCTTATCCATGTGCTGGAAGGCCTGCGCGGTGATGGTTCGACCGTCGGAGCACCTGAGTCCAGCTTTGGTGGCGTAGCCGCTGAAGTCAGCTGCTTCCATTTTGACTGTCCCCTTCCGGTTTCTGAGTTGTTGACGGATTCGACTCCGACGGAGCCGGCATGTTGGTGTTTCTTGTGTCGTCGGCAGTTGCGGTCTTCAGCGGCTTCCAGCCAATGACTTGTCGGAAGTCGTTCGGTGATCCGATCTCTCCACGACGGAACTTGTCAGCGATCTCAGCGAGGTCCTTCAACGGAACAAGCTTGAACTGATCGTTGTAGAAGGCGATCCACTGGCCCTGGGACCGAGCGGTCTTGGTGAGGTATGCCCTCCGCATGGCTTCTACCACCGCGGCGACTAGCGGCTCGATGGTGCGGGCATAGTAGTTCCTCATGGTGGCCTCGTCGGCCGTCCCGTTCATGACGTTGGTCGTCAGACCGAGTTGGGAGTAGAGAAGCTCGGTCAGGATCTCGACCTGTTTGAGGAGGTTGTTCTCCGCCGGCCGGTTCAGCTGGGTGATCTTCTCCGTGCCGTCGATGTAGGCGACGCCGTACTTGCTGTTCTGGAGCTGATCGTCGAGGTCTGACTTCCTCTGCATCGCCTGCTGTCGCTTCGCTTCAGACTTGACGACGTAAGGAAGCTGAATGATCAGATCCAGTTTGCCGGAGCTTGACTGTTCGTCAACCACATCGAGCAGGTTGAGCTTTCGAACAAGTCGCTGAAGAGTCGAGTTCGGCTCGTTCATCACCGTGTAGAGTGGATTCTCCACGATCGCAACGAACTTCTTCTCGAGAGTGATGTCCTCCCGGAAACCCTTCTCTTCGTTGTACAGGTTCACCCGAACATGCTTCGGGAACCATTCGACGATGGTCCCCACGCGCAACGTCTTGATGTCGAAGCCCGTCGAAGACGGGTCCACCGAAGTGTCGACAGGGACGATGGCAATGCAACCACGATCGAATAGCGTCTGGAAGATGTCTTGGCGGAGTTGTCGAGCTGCTTGGTCGATGTTGGCTTCGAGACTCAGGCAATTCTGCAAACCGCTGTTGATGTCCTCTATGTAACGTCCGTCCGCATCTCGACGGATGTGACGGATGTCGACCGATGACGCATCGATTCCGAGGCGCATGTAGATCGAAGCGATGATCGAACGTTCGTTGGAATACCGCATTCGAATCTTGTCCGGTCGCCAGCTGTAGCTAGTGCCACCGCCGCCGGCAACTCGAATACGATCTTCCAGCTTCTCATTCGTGAACGCATTCCACGCGTGCGAGATCCTCGCTCTGAATCTACTCAGGATGCTTGGCACAGGTCACCTCCCCTCGAGATCTCATTCGAACGCCTCCTTGTTGGCCTTGTACGCAACGTAAGCGTCCATCAAGGCCGCCACATTGTCGATCTTCTCATCCTGACGTTTCTTCAGGAGCTTCCGGTTCCCATTGGTGTCCTCAAGCGTGATGCAGTTGCCCATTGCGAACATCATCAGCCGTTGGTCGAATATAAGTAGACGCTGTTCGCTCATGATCTTGAGCTCTCCGAGAGGAACCGACTCGGTTTTGGCGCCCTGAATGACCTTCTCGATCGCGTAAGGCCCGTTTTCCTGTTCCCAGCGAGTCACGAACTCCTTAGCGTTATAGGGGTCGAACCCGAGAGCACGAACATCGTACTTCTCACGTTCTATGAAGGCCTCAAGGTCTTCGTAGACCTCCATCATCTCGAGGATTGATCCCTCAAGAACGTGAAGGCTACCCTCGTCCATAAACTCCTGGTACTTGATGCGCATGGCACCAGGAAGTCTGTCAAGGGTTAGTCTTGAAATGTAGCTTCGGGTCTTGACACCGAAACCACTGCGGAGTGGGAAAAGGAAAGTGAATGCACAGAAGTCGTCACCCTGTGAAAGGTCAGCTCCGAGTGAACACGGCATCTCCCAGAAGCTGACAGGCCGGTGCGGAATGGTCTCTTCGTAGGTGAAGAAGTATGTGTAGCCTTCCATGGGGATGCCGAATCGCTTCGCTAGGATGTCATTCCTAGAAGCTGGGGCCTTTTCGGCACGTTCCACGTCGAGCTGGTACGTTTCGTAAGAAACGGTCATGCCAATGTTCGGATTCGCCTTCGGCCACATGCGAGGATCGGCGACTTCCTCCAACTCGTCCAGTTTGTAATGCCAGATCGAGACGTGAGGAGCGTCGTACTCGCCTCGCAGTATACTGGCGAGTTCCATTTTGATTGTGTCGCCAGAACCGTTCCGAACCGTTCCCTCAGAACTGATAGCAATGATCAGCCAGTCGTCGAGCTTCGACGCTCCTTGCTCAACAGCACCGACAACATCCTCTCTCAGATCTCCAGACAACCACTCGTCGATCGTCGACACCTTGGGGCGAAGTCCTTGTAGCTTGTTGATCGCCATCGGCCGGATCTCGAGCAGAGAACCAGTCAGGAAGTTCTCAACGCCCTTCTTGGTAGAGGCCAGCTTCACTCGATTGGCCCGGGACCCGGTGGTGTTCTGGAGGGAACCCTCGGTTAGGAACTTGTATAGGGGGCCGCGGCTTCTGGTGATCGCCGTCCGCATGGGAGACATGACCTCGTCGGCCTGCTTCATGGTCGGAGCGGTGGTGATCTGGTGGGTCGTTGCCGTGTCGACCGTTAGAAAGTAGTTTTGGAGGCACGATGCGTACATCGACTTGGCTGCGCCACGTGCCACGATCAGGTATTGCTTGGTAGTAAGGCGCTTCTTGATCACCTTAGTTACGTAGTGACCACCAAGCGGGTGGTTGAGATCTGGCTCGTAGACTTGACGATCTACGAACTCATACCAACCGAAGATCTGTTCCGCCCACACCTTGAACGACGGCAGCAGATGCAAGTCACTACCATCAGTTAGCGTTAGCTCGTTCTCACAGAAGAGAATGAACCCCTCGACGGCCAAGTCGTCGTAGTAGTAGTTCGGATTGGCAATGAGAGCATCGATACGGTTCATCTCCATTGCAATTTCCCGGTTTACGGGAATCTCTCCACGGAGAACCGCGTCACGAAACAGACCGTAGTAGATCGGAGTCGCTGTATTCGATAGACCCATTGCCAATCCTCCCCTCGAACTAGACGGAGAACCACTGCCAGGTCGGCGCCACGCTGTAGGTCAGCGCGATCGTGCTCCCCGGACGAACGTAGAACATGCCCGAGACGCGGGCACCCACGGTGACACCGTCCACCTTGACCACAGTGACAGTGCCACCAGTGACCTCGACGAACATGCCTCGTGCCGACGTGTTGGTAGCCTCCACCGTGCTCGCGGGGATCGCCGGCTTGTCGGTCCAGTCTCCCGTCGGTACGGCTCCCTCGTTGATCGCCTCGAGAACCTTGAGCTGCTCGTTGTCCATGACGCTCCCTTTACTTGATGATGGTGCTTACTGCGCGAGGACTCCAACGAGGAAATCCTCAACCTTCTCCGAGTGCTCCACCGGGTCGTCATAGATGACGTCGACGATCTCGCCGTTCGGCCCGAAGGTGAACGTCACTGGGATCTCATCCGGCAGATCCGGAATATCGATCGCAGAGTGCTTGACCTTCTTCTTGGTACCACCGATCGTGACGATCTTGCCCTTGGGCACCTGCGGATCACTCATGTCGTACGTGAACTTGACCATCTTGGTGCCGGTCGAGTCCAAGCCGATCTGGTGCAGCGACTGCTGGTTCATCGACTTGGTGAAGGCGTCCGAGAAGTCCTTCATGTACTGCTGGCGAAGCTTCGGGTTGGCTTTGAGGTCCTTGCCCTTGTACTTCCGGCTATTGTTCAGAGCAGGAATACCGTTCTTCTTCATGTCCTTCTTGGCCGCGTGGTAGACCCAGAAAGCACGAGCGCTGTCGTTCGCGCTGTTACGCCACATCTGGTCGTGACGCTCATCCTGCCTGACGGCCTTACGGTTCGTCTTCGCCTGAGCGGCCGCAACACGTTCCGCGGGGGACTTCCGCTGTCCCCAACGCATACCCTTCACACCGAAGTGCTCAAGGACACCTAGGACTTCGTCTTCATTCTCAAGATCCTGCATCGTTCCTCCTCTCAGACGAATACGTACAAGGGTAGATACCCGAAATTGCTGCCCGGGGTGGCTACGTTGATTGTGGACGGGAAGCTAGAACTCATTCCGCCCGGAATGAGCGAACGGAACTTACCGGTTGGCCCACCGCTCATCATGAACTCTCCGAAAGAAATGTTCAGATAGGCTATCCAGGGATCGGTGCCGCCGTTTCTGGAGCTGACCGCATAGACGAAACGGCCAGAGCCCTGAGCTGCGATCGGCGACGATAGATTTCGAATGACCCACTGCCTTTGCGCGACGACCCAGAGGTTATCGTCCGTCGGAGTGGAGCCTACGAGATTTCCACTGTCATCGTAGATCGCGAATGCGTTGTTGCCAGAGCCCGTGGTTCCTGTCTGCGTCACAAAAACGCCAAGACCATTGATCGGTGTTCCTGCCGGCACCCAAACACGAGCGCCCCAGCTGTTCCCATGAGTCGAGTCCGATTTAACCGTCTCGATAGGGGCACTAGCGGCGACGAACCCATACCCCGCTAGGGGATAAGCTCCGTCTCCTTGAGGTCCTGCGGCACCGGTCGCTCCAGTATCTCCTTGCGGTCCTTGAGGGCCTGTTGAACCCGTTGCTCCAACGAGCGAAAGCAACCACTGAGACTCGGTTCCGACGAAACCATTGGCAACCGCCACCTCGTATGCAGAATCTCCAGGAGGACCTTGCGAACCCGCTCCGGTCAAATAACCGAGAGAATTCCAGGGTGTATTCCCGTCGCCGACTTTCAGTTTGTTGGTATCCCGCTCATAGCCGGGCTCCCCGGCGCGTAGCGTGGGATTCTTGGCGGCCCATTCCGCGGCAGTTCCCTCACGCAGCTCGAACTTGACCTGCCGAACCTGCATTACGGACCACCTCCATCGAGGATGAGCTCTTCGTCGCCAGGAAGAAGCGCCGGCGTCCCAGGAATCCACGCGGTGGTCTCCCGAACGACGTTAATGCGCCACTCGAGTTCCTTGAGTTGCTTGTCGAACGAGTCCAACGTGTAGCTAGTCGTCGGGGGATCGAAGAGAAGACGTACCCGAAGGAAGAAATAGGACTTGATGAACGAGTATTGAAGATTGCCCTCAAGGAAGTTGTCCCACGTGGCAGTCTTGTCCTCAATCTCGAACCCGATCGAAGGGCCGACGCCCAGTTGGGTCAATGTCGAGAAAACCGAGTTGATGTGAAGCGTGATCTCTGGGTCATAGAACGTATAGTCCTCGTCCAGGTTCAGGGTTTTCTTGACACTAGTGAGAATGCTGTCCACGTGGGACCTCCTCCCTTGTGCTAGAACTTGTTGGTGTTCAGCCGGCGCTGAAGCTGCTTGATCGTCTCCGACACCGGAACCGACAGGAAGCTGTCGACCGGGACGCGAAGGTACTGCTGGAGGTTCGCGATGGTCTTGTAGCGCTTGCCGTTCTGGTAGATGCCGTCACCGTCGACGACAAGCCTCGGCGTGACGTACTTGTTCAGGTGCGTCTGCACCGCACGAACCAGCATGCTGTCGCCAGGTGTGATGACACCGTCGACCGGAGTCCCCATGACCTGCTGCCACCGAGAAATGGTCTTCGGACCGAGCTTTCCGTCGACCTCAAGCTGAAGAGGGATCGACGGAGGCAGCGGCACGGACGGCGCCGAGCCCCAATCACTGAGCGTCCAGGGAACGACAACCTCGTCGGCGTCGGCTTCACCGGAGACGTGCACGTGATCGGTGTGAGCGTCACCGTCGAACGGCCGGACCGTCCAACCACGACTCGCCGAGGCGATGTGACGATCGAAGATGACGTAGAGAAGACGCTTCTGGTTGTCAGCGTTCGAACGAAGATCGTCGAACAGCGCCTTGGCGTCGGCGGAGGTGAAACGCGGACCGATCATGACGTCGATGGCGCGATGCTCCGGCGTGTTGTCGGCGTCCTGATCCTCGGCACGAACACCAGCGGTGTCGTCCTCGTTGTGACCGGAAACCTCGAGCTTGTGGGCGTCGTCGCCGATGCCGTAGATCACGACGCCGGGACGCTTTGCCTTGACTTGGTCCGTCAGCACCTGAATGCCGTGAGCCCGCATGGTTTTGCTCCTCTCGTTACCACAGTTTTGTGTCGCCAGGCGTCCGCTCGACCATGAGACGCGGAAGCTGCTTCGCATCGCCGTAGTGAATGGCGTTGTGAGTCACTAGCGTTGTTGTGATCAGGAATTCGGGGTCGAGGATGCTCGGATCACCTTCTACGATGTCAGATTTTGTCATCGGGTTAAGGTGATGAATGTAAAGTCCGCTATGAATCTCGTAGCCTTCGATCCCGAGATCGCATCCGAGGTCTCGAGTGATGACTGCGTGGCGGATATGCCGCCATTGCGCGGACGTGTAGAACTGCTGGTTGATCCATCGGTCGTAACCGAACGTCTTGTCGCCTACTTGCCCTCGAAGCTTGAGGTACTCGAAGCGTTCTTGGATCGTATCGAGTCTGCGGAGCTCAGAATACGTCCTCAGCATCATAGTCACCCCCATGCGCGGGCTTTTGGCCGGAGTAAGTGCGCATTGCTTCGATGGCCTGTTCGTACAGCTCCTCCATGCGTTTGCCAGAGGCCAGTTGATCGACTTTCTCTCGAAGCAGTTCGTTCTCTCGGGTCAGACGCTCACGTTCGAGCATCCCAGTCGTCGATCCGAGTTTGAGGAAGTGCGTGATCTCTTGCGCGGAGGCTGTGCCTTCCCGAATACGCTTCTCGGCGAGGTCCATGGCCATCGCAATGAGCTGGTTCTCTCGACCCTCAGAAGTTGACGCCGGTTTGCCTCGACTTGGAGCAGGTTCTTCGCTACTTCTCCTCGAGCGCACCGAGTATCAGCTCCCTTCGAGTGAGTTCCCTGGACTTTCCGGGGAGTGAAAAGTTACTTCAAAAGTGCCCCCGGGGCTATTT
>Ga0070706_100000553_pt1 | contig 43511 bp, 39 predicted proteins | sample KBSK5501metaG_FD_65476 | JGI IMG/M metagenome (GOLD analysis project Ga0070706, IMG submission 65476) | Corn, switchgrass and miscanthus rhizosphere microbial communities from Kellogg Biological Station, Michigan, USA - KBS K5-50-1 metaG | ecosystem: Host-associated > Plants > Roots >... | reverse complement strand
CCCATATCCAAATCTTTGTATTTTTTGTTTTTTCAGGAGGAACATCTACCGGAGCCGAGGTTCCGACATCAATCTTTGGAATTAAAACAGATTCTTCTTCTGTTTTTTGGGGCACTATAAAATCTTCCTGCATGATAATAATGATACAACAAATTAGACAGCTCCTCGACCGCTAATCATTGCAAGCGGTGTTTTGAAGATAATAACAATGTCCGTCCAAATAGATTTCTTCTGGGCATATTCGGCATCCATTCTAATTCTTTTGTCAAAATTTATATTACTTCTACCCGTTACCTGCCAAAATCCAGTGATTCCCGGTTTAACGGTCAGTGCCTCTTCAACAAATCCTTTCGTGTCTGGAAATCTTGTTTGTTGCTCTTTTAATTCATCGATAAAATAAGGCCTGGGTCCAACCAGACTCATTTCCCCTTTGATAACATTAAAAAGCTGTGGCATCTCATCAATTGAATATTTGCGTATAAATTTTCCAAATTTAGTAACTCTTGGGTCATCATGAAGTTTATATCCGGACCTTTTATATTCGTCGTAAAGGCTTTTAAATCTTTTGTCTGTTTTCAAGGCTTTATAGGCATATGGAATCATTGATCTAAATTTATAATGATAAAAAACATGCCAATCCTTACCAACTCGCCTTGCGGTTTTATTGTCCCGCTCAACTAAAATTGGGCCTTTAGAAGTGAGTTTAATAATAATCGCGGTCAAAATCATTATTGGTGAAAATAAAATAATTAAAAAGATGGACAAGAAGATGTCCATAATCCGTTTTACAAAATCGTAATACATCTAAGTGAGTGCCAGTTTCCTATTTTTAATTTCTTTAAGTGCGTCTTCAACTTTTGCTGACTCACTCTTTTTGCAAACCAAAAGAGCATCCCCGGTATCTACAATTATCAAATCATCAACTCCAACCAAAGCAATTACCTTATTTGCGTCATCGAGTCTAACAAAATTATCTTTTCCAAGGTCAACCACATTTTGACCGGGTTGATACATATCATTTTCTTTTAAATATTTTGCAACAGATTCAAACGTCCCGAAATCCATCCATTTGAATGGCAGCTCAACAACCAGTGCATCCCCTGCCTCATAAACTTTTTGGGTAACGTCTTCAATCGGACCCTCGGGCATCTTTACGTATTCTGTGGCAATATCCCCACCGCCAACTATATTCATAAGAGGGGTATACCATTCAGGTTTATATTTTTGAAGCATAGCAAGCAGATTATTGGCCGTCATGCAGGTGTGATTTGCGTGAACCAAAGCAGTATCTTGTTTAATAAACTCCTCAGTTTGTTCTTTTGACCCGCGCCAAACAAATTTATCAACTTTAAAAACTCCTACCTGATCTGCTGATGAGACTCTGTCTCCTTTTACCAGATAGTCAACTCCCATAACCGGATAACCTGGCCGAAATCCTCCGGTAATATATTTATTACCATTTCTGGCAAGTCCGTCACAGTCCATCATCATTTTAATAAATCCGTCTGCCGGATCCCTTAAAACATCAGCCTGAATTATCATGAATGGTTCGTCGCCTTTGCCTTTTTTGGCAAGTACAGCCGCAATTAAACCCGTTGCCGGACCTTGGTTTCGCATTTCCGGCTCAAGAATGTAGTTATCGGCTGGTATCTCAGGAGCCTGCTTTTTGGCTATTTCGGCTTGTTCTCCGTTTGTTGAAACAAAAATCTCCTCGGGTTTAAATTTCGTCGTTAAAGCTCCGTAGTTGAGTTGAAAAAGAGATTTCTTGCCAATAAGGGGAAGGAAATGTTTAGGCATCGACTGGCGACTTAAAGGCCAGAGCTTTTTCCCTATGCCGCCGCAGATAATGACTGGAATCATAGTTTTTATATTCTATTGTATTTGTTGACTAAAGCCAATAGTCGTATCTTAAAATTCTTTTTGGAAAATTTTTTTGCATTCATAGATAAATTTTTGCTCACAAATTTCATTTTTTCAAATTTGTTTATTGCTTCAATTAAACTCTCAGGTTTTTGGTAGTCAAAAAATATGCCGGTCTTCCCCGGAATTACTGTATCGATTGCCCCGCCTTTTTTGAATGCGATTACGGGAACCCTGTGTGCTTGGGCCTCTACCGAGACTATTCCAAAATCTTCTTCCTGGGGCATAATCAATGCTTTTGCACCATGATAATATGTTGCCAATTTCTTTTCTGACACATGTCCGACGAATTTAATGTTCTTTTTGGCCATTTTCTCTAACTTTTTTTTCTCTCTACCTGCACCCACAATCACAAGATTCTTGCCCGTTTGATTAAATGCCTCAATTGCCAGCTCAACTTTTTTATATCCATAATCTAACCTACTTACAATCAAATAATATTTTGGGTTCTTGACCCTATTAATATGTATTAATGTAGTGCTAACCGGAGGAAAAATTATTACCGATTCGCGGTTGTAGTATTTCTTGACACGATTTTGGACTTCTTTCGAAATAGCAACAATTTCTGTTGGCTGAGCGGCGGCGTCTTTATCCCACTTTCTGAGGTATTCGACAATTGGTTTAGCAATAAATTTTAAGGCCGGATTTTTAAAGTATTCTTTGTGATGGCTCCAAAGATATCTGGTAGGAGTCAAGATATAGCTTATGTGTATGGTTTTTGAAGGAATTTTGATTCCTTTTGCCGCTTCACTTGTAACGCTTATTACAATGTCAAACTCATTAAAATCGAAAGATTGAAAAGCGATTGGCATAAGTAGTGGGAGGAACTCATGGTTCGATTTGGCAAAAGGAAACTTCTGCAAAAAAGAAGTGTTAATTTTGGGAAATATTTTTGCCCAAGAAGCCTTATTTTTATCATATAGCGATGTGTACAAGGGAGCCTCCGGAAAAATTTCATGAAGCGCTAAGAGGACGCGCTCTGCCCCTCCCCACTTATTAACCCTGTCGTATACTATCGCTACTTTTTGTTTCTTCATAGATTTGTAAAGTTTCCTTGGCCATTTTAGCCCAGGAATAGCTTTTTGAAAACTTTTGAGCGGTTTCGATTTTTTCTTGACGTAAATTTGAATCCATTTTGATAACATTTTCCATTGTTTTTTCGATAGATGTAAAGTCGAGTGGGTTAAAATAAATGGCGTTATTTTTATATATTTCCTTAAATACCGAAATATCAGATGCTAAAACCAAAGTGCCCACACTCATTGCCTCTAAACCCGGAAGTCCGAATCCTTCCGAAAGTGAAGGGAAAATAAAGCCAAGTGAATTTTTATACAAACTTCCCAAATCTTCATCCGGGACAAAGCCCAAAAGCTTTACAAAATTTTCCGCTTTAGATTTTTTAATCTCCTTTTCCAATCTTTGAGTAAAAATATTCCTCGCTGATGAAATCGCAAGAATTATCTTTTGTACACTATTTGTGTTCAATAATTTTATTGCTTCTATTAGCCTTCTAAGATTCTTGTGTGGATATGCATTTCCGGAATAAACGAAATAAGGAGAATCTATTTGATATTTTTTGGACACATCTTTCCCATTTTCAATTCCTTCATCAACCCCTTCATATATAATTTTTATTTTTTCTTCATTCGTATGGTAGTAATCCATAATTTCCTTTTTAACAGTGGTAGAGGGAACTATTATTTTTTCTGACGATGTTACAGCTTTTTTAAAGACCGCTTTATATCCCAACCTTTTAAAGAGGTACAAAGGAGGTGTCAAAGTTGTAGCAGCCAACCCAACATTTTTGTGCATAAGAAGATCGTGGATAGTAACAATAAACTTTCCAGTAAAGCGAACTGGAACATTAAAATGTGGGAAATGGGTAATATCCGGATTTTCTTTTTTAATAATTTGAGGCAATTTTACCTGTTCGGAAATGGAGTAATGTCCAAAATTAACTAAGACTTTATTCCAGTTTTTAGGAAGATTAAGTTTATCAAAATATTTTTTTGTCAGAAGAAGGGAATATTGATTGACTTGATCAAGTTTGGAGAGTTCTTTTACCAAGTTCATCACATATCTCCCAAGACCCGCATTTTCCAAACCATAAAGCCGACCATCTATTAGTATTCTCATTTAACAATTTCCCCATAAATACGGTCTAATTTGTCAGCACTAACATCCCAGGTGTAATTCTGTTCTACAAACTTTCGTCCTGCATCCCCCAATTTCTTAGCTTTTTCAGGATTTTTCAAAACGGCAATCGCTGATTTTGCCAGATCCTCCAAGTTGTCTTCTATGAGTGCCTCTTTCCCATTCCTTACCCCTAAACCTTCTGCTCCAACTGTGGTTGTTACAACAGGGAGAGCCGATGCCATGGCTTCAAGAATTTTTAGCCTCGTTCCTCCAGGGCCCTTAATCGGGGTAACAAGAACTGTAGACTTTCTATAAGCGTCTCGAACATCTGGAATTCCTTCAGTAACTTCAATATCGTCACTCTTTAAATTTTTTATATATTTAGTCATATGCATCCCAACAACCCACAGTTTGACGTCTTTTAGTTCTTTTTTTATTTTTGGCCAAACAATGTTCACCAGGTCTTCTAGTGCTTCTATGTTTTGAAGCCAAGTAAAATTACCAACATAAAGAACCCTTCTGGGAATTACATCTTCCTTTTTCTTTGCCAAAAAATATTGCGCATCTATTCCGTTAGGAACTATATCAATTGAAAGCCCTGGTGAAAGTTTTTCCATTTGATTCCTATCTGAATCCGACATGGCAACAACTTTCTTGGCATGCCGCCAAAAGTAGGTCTCCCAAAATTTTAACTTCATCACATCTATTTTAAGGAGAGGCCTTAATGGCCGAGGCGCTTGTTCCTCAACATAATGTTTATAAACTAGATATTCGATGGTCTGCTCAACTAAAAGTATTGGAACTTTTGTTTTGGGAATGTGAGGCATTACATAAAATGTCTCGGCATGTATCAGATCATAACTATTCGATAATAGTTCTTCAGAAATTGCCTGGCTTTCTTTAGTTGCCAAATTCCGTATAACCAAAAAAGGGTAGGTGCTAAAACCAGTTCTTAAGATATTACTCAGTGTCCAAGGTCTTGAAGGTCTATTAAAAACTCTGACTTTTTTACAATATTTTTCGAGTTCAGGAATATATTCTCTTTCGTTATCGTTTTTGATTAATGAAAAAAGAGTAATTTCATGCTTTTTAGAAAGATTCTTTATTAAATTAAACGATCTTGTCTGTCCGCCGGACATCAGGGGAAATGGTAAGTACGGAGTAAGCATCAGTATCTTCATTTTGCGAGAGTCTGGGGCTTTGTCAGATCAACAATAATATATTTATCAGTTTTTACGATAGTTGTAAAACGCGCGGCAATCATTTTAGTATCTGCACTCCCCAAGTTTACCGAGACATAGAAAGTGGCGCCCTCTTTAATGATATTGTCTATTGAATTGTCTATTGCAGGCCATCCCCAACGGTTCGTCGCATAAAGAAATGCGGTATCACCGTCGTACGGCGCAACAACTAGCGCGTTTTTTGGAGTTATTTTGTCAACCATTTGCCCTGCCTCTAAAATTTCGGGGTGATTAATATTATAATCACCAACTATTTGATTCCACCCTGTTATAAGCATTACCCCTATCGAAAGGAATAAAGTCACTCTCATAATCCATTTGTTGAAAACTTGTTGAGTCCACATATAAATGCACCCGGCGGAAAGAACAAGAGCAATCGCCGGCATTGTTACTATCTGGTAATAGTCGTGCATAACATTAGCATCTGCAACTATAGCAACATATAAAAACGCCCCTGCAATAAACCAATTAATAAATAAATTTTTTACTTTTGTGTTAACAACCCCTAAGAAAAAGGGAATTAGACCCAAGGAGCCAAGTATGAGATGCCCAAGTCTTTCGCCAAAAATCCAATACCAATATGAAGGCTTAAAACGAATTCCATTTCCGTTAAAGGCCCAAAGGTAAAAAGGAATTCCTTCAGGGAATTTTGATTCCCATGCTCTCCAAACAATAAATGGCAGAGTGGCCAATATTAAAAAAGTCAAACCTTTAATAAGTACGCTTCTATTCTTATAGAGATTTTTTAGTCCATATTTTTTAATGGCAAGATAAATTATTGGGAGGCCGTAGAATCCCAAATATGGTTTTATTAAAAGCATTGCGGCAAAAAAGATTGCTGATAGGTATAAGAAGATGTCACCCTTATCATCAAAAAATTTAATAAAAGCCCAAAGGGATATAATTCCAAACATTACTCCCATTGGGTCTGGCAAAATTACCCGGGTAAAATAAATATTAAAGGGAATAAAAAGATAAAAAAAGGCACTTAAGATTCCTCCCCAAGACCCTAAAAATCTTTTTCCGATTAAATAAAGAAATAATGCAGTTGTAACTGCACACAAAATCGTAATAAGCCTGGACCAAACCTCAAGTGAAAAGTGATGAAATGAATTAAAAAGAACAGTAACTGTTGCATTGTAAAAAGGAAACTCAACCATTCTGTAACCGCTCGGATTAAATTTCCCTGTCTGGATACTTGATATATCATGATATCTAGGAAGAAGTAAATTCATTCCATCGCGAATATATACTCTCGTCACAGAAGCCGTATCAGCTTGGCGCCAGCTATGCCAGTCGGCAATTGGGTTATTTATTTTGTATAACCTAACAACAAATCCCAAGATTAATATAATCGATAACAAAAAATACTCAAATTTTTTTGTATTAATAATCTGAGTAATTTTTATGTACATCAATGACAATTTTTTAAGCATATTTTCTGTTTCTTAGGAAATAAACACCGTAACCTAGTAGCAACCAGAATATTGTAGCAAATTTAGATGCCTCAAAAATATCAATAAATGTTGCGATAAGAAACGTTCCGATGGTGGCCCCAACAAGACCCGCTATAAAACCTAACTCAACACCTTTAAATTTTGTGAGCAGAAATGCCTCCTTAATAAAAAGTTTGCCTATACGTGCAAAGATTAAAAGGAAGGAAAAAAGACCCAAAATGCCGGTTTCACCCAACATTCTTAGAAAATCGTTGTCAGTTGCAAGATCAATTGATGAGTAACCAGTTCCAATTATCGGGTCTTTGACGAATGCGCGAATAGCCCTGGGCCATTCAACATTTATTCTAATCGATGCCGATCTATCTTCAAAAACTGGAATTGGAGTCGGAGTTGGTATTGCAATATCAGTCCTTCTTCCCGGAAGAGTAATTTCCTGGGCGTTTGATATAAAACTTTTTTCTACCTGGCTTGTAACATTAGATATATTTAGTTTTAGATATATAACATCAATAATCCTTTGAAATCTTGCATCCAAGCTCCCCGACATCCCCGCAAAAAACAAACTGATAATTACAATAAGAGCCAGAGCTTTGAACTTTTTTAGAAGTATAAAGGCAATACCTACTGCGAGAATATATGCGATTTGCCCAATTCTTGAGAGAGATACTATCAAAAGCCACAAACCCATACCTGAGGCGAGTGCCAGGGCTGCCTTACTGACTTTATCTTTGAGAATAAAAAGTAGTGACAACAATATGGGCAGTACAAGAACAATAAATGAAGCTAAATCATAATGTCCAGCGAATGTTGAGTTGATATGGCTTCCGGGGGTCCAGCTAAGCGCCACCCCTTTGGAATACTCCTCGTTTTGGGTAATAATTACCGGAAAATTAAAGTAACGTTGACCGATCCCGTAAATAAAAACCAATGTTATTACAACCAAAAGTAATTTTATATAAAAATTCAAATTTTCTGAGACTTTTTCTTTCGCCAGAAGTGTTAAACCCGCAAAAAAAGGTAATACATACTCAATACGCCTTAACCAATGGAATATTCCTAAATGAAAATTTACGGTTTGGGTCAGGAATGAACCTGAAATGAGGGATAAAAATCCGATGGCGAAAAATATTAAGAAAGCGACGACAATTTCATCTTTAAGAAAATTCTTTAAATCTGGAATAATTTTAATGACAGTCAAAATACCTAGTGCCAAAAGCAATAAATCTTCAAAGCGTATTGCCACATATGTGCCTGGGATAGCCAGAAGTGGAAACTTGGGGAAAAGCGGCACGATTACCAAAACTGCGGCGATTAAATATTTTCCTAGTGGTTCAGTTAGTTTTAAAAATTTATTCATTTGGTTTTTAGAGTCCGCTTCCACTCCCTAAAAAGAATGACAGTGGCACCGACAATTCCTGAAAAAACTAAAATCCTGAGCCAGGAAGAACTTGGAACATACTTTATTGTTATTTTTTGCCTATAATGACGACCCTGAATGATAATTACATCTTTGGGGCTTGTTGGCTCAAATCCGTTAATATAAACACTTTCGCGAAGTGGGTGGACAAGCTCTTCCAAAAATGTGCTTCTAGTTTGGTCTCGAATTATTGTCTGTGCCTCTTCAGGAGGGTAATTAAGCTCTTCGGAAGGAACAGGGAAACCTAAATATGTAAGACTCCTAAATTGAGATTTATACCAATCCAAAACCTGCTGCCTCGAATAATCTGTAAAATAGGCCTTTCTAAAAGGAGTTTCCGTGTCTGCCGGTTCGTTTGATTGTAATGATCCTGATGGCGGCGAAGGAAATGGCGGATTTGGCAAAATTAAATAGCCCAAAACAAATAGTGAACCTAAAATTAGTATTCCTAGAAAAAATTTTTTCATCCTTCGATTACCCTTTCTTCGCCTATTACACTAATTTTAGCACCACCTGCCCTATCATTACCTTCAACAATTATTTCTTCGCCATTTTTGAGTAAATACATTTTTTTACCTTTATATTTCTCCTTAATATTTCCGTATAAAGAGTCGTCAAAGTGTGGATAGATATCAAAATCGACCAATTTTAAAGCGGGAATGTTTTTGGCACCCCTTTCGGTCTCACCTATGTACCATTCACAAACGTTTAAATTCGGACCAGTAACCATTGACCCCGCACTTGAACCTACATAAAGAGATTTTTCCAGAATTTTAGGCAACATTTGATCAAAGCCTGTTCTCATAATCCAGTACATTAAATAGCTTGCGGTTCCGCCGGAAAACCACAAAATATCTTTATTTTCGAAAAGTTTTATATCTAAATTGTAGATATAATCTTCAAGTTGAACGGAGGTAACATTCATTCCGCTCGAATTCAAAAATTTCCAGGTATCGCTATCCTTCCAAGTATTAGAAAGTCCCAAACCATTTCTTGCAGTAGGAATATAAACAACACTTTTTCCGCTAAATCCACCTAGATAAGACTCAAGGTTTTTTATTGTTCGAGGATCCGACCCTTCAGAAGCCAAAAAAAGTCGCATAATTTATTGAAACAGTCTGGCTCTCCCCAGTTTGTAGTTTGGATTTTTGTTTTTTCTCTCTCCGATAACTTTGGCCGGAACCCCGCCGACGATAGAAAACTCGGGGACATCTTTGGTTACTACTGCGCCTGCGGCAAGAACGGCTCCTTTTCCAACCTTTACACCGGGTAGAATAATAACTCGTGGACCAATAAAAACGTAGTCACCAACCACCACCGGTTCGACTCTGGCCGAAAAGTCTTCTTTTTCGAGATCGTGCTCTGAATTATAAATCATAACGCTTGAAGCAATATCAACATGATTGCCGATGGTAAGAGCTGCCCGACCATCCAAAAAAACATGGTCACCAACGATCGTGTCGTCCCCAATTGAAATACCGCTAGGCTCAAAAAAATTTGCCCACATATGCACTACCGACCCACTACCAATTCTCATCCCGGCAAGTGTATAAAAAAGTTTACGAAATGTGTGCGAAGGAACATGCGATACCCACCTTAAAACCATAAGTTCAAAATCAAGCAAGTAATTGTATAGTCTATTTACTATTTTATGGACTGCCTCACCCGAGGATAGTTTTTTCCCCGTTTTGTCTGTAAATATTGTCATATCAAATATTTTTTAATATTTTAAGCGTATCACTGGCTGTTTTTTCCCAAGAGAATTGGGCGGACTGCCTAATTCCCTTGTCTACTAGACTATTATAGTCTGATTTAGGCATAGAAAGCACTTTATCTATTCCACTCGCGATATCCTCCGGGTTTTTGGGGTCAATTAATATACCTGCATCCCCTACCACTTCTGGTAGACTTCCAACGTTCGAGACAACTACCGGCACCCCGCAGGCCATGGCGTTGAGTGCATCAAGCCCAAAACCTTCCCAATACGACGGCAAAACAAAAACTTTGGCACCTTTAGTTAACGCTGGCTTATCTTCTTCAGGAATAAAGTCTGTAAAAATAATTTTTTCCTTAAGGCCGAGTTCTTTTGCTCTTTCAAATATTGTTTCATACATCCAACCCTTTTTGCCTGCAATAACAAGCTTCATATCAGGATATTTTATTGATGTAATCGCAAATGCTTTTATTAAACTTTCGATATTTTTACTTGGCTTCAGAGTTCCGATATATAACACATAGTCCGTAACTATGGAGTACTGATTTTTGACGCGTCGCACATCGGAAGGATCGATTTTGTCATTAAATTTTTCTTTGTCATAGGCAAGGTGCGTAACGTAAGTTTTTTTCTTGGCAAAAGGATAGTGTCGTACAATGTCTTCCTTTGTACTATTTGAGATTGCTATGATAGCTTTTGATATAAAAATACTAATAGCACTCCATACACTTAACTGCCAAAAGTCTTTTTTTCTAAATTGTCCCGAGAATTTGAGGTATCCTAGGTCCATTATTGAACTAACTCTAGTCATTGGAGCAAGTGGCGGTATATAAGTGTTGGGTGAGAAAAAAATATCAGGCTTTGGTCTTCCAAAAAAAAGTTCGGGAGTAAGTTTTGTTAAAATCCAATTTCCTTTGCCAGAAATAATTTTATATTTGAAGTTTTGCATTTCCTTCGGCATGTCAGGCAAGGGCTTGTCTTTAAGGTAAACTATGAGATTAAGATCATTTCCCTCATCCCCCGATAGTTTGGCCATATTTTTAAGAAGTTCAAAACAGTACGTGTTTACTCCAACACGTTCTCTTACATTAGCTTCGTTTCCATCAATACCAACAATCATTTCTTGAATTCATTGTATACCGCCAGAGTTTGAGTTGCAGTTTTCTCCCAAGAAAATTCTGAAACTCTTTTTGTGCCGCGTTCAATATATGCCTTTGGCCCTCTCAAAACTTTCTTTATTCCTTCTGCAATTGAGGCTACATCTCCGGGATCGACCAGTTCTGCCGCGTCACCAGCCACTTCTGGCATTGAAGACACGTCTGAGGTCACTACAGGAGTTCCGCAGGCAAATGCCTCAAGGATCGGGAGGCCATAACCTTCGTAGAAAGAAGCATAAACTAAGGCCTCCGCACCGGAATAAAAAACTGGGAGATCTTCAATTGGAATTTGACCGGCAACTCGAATGTTTCTGGTTTCTTTAACTGATTGGTACTTTGACGGTCCTACAAACACTAACTTTAAATCTTGACCGGACCTGGCCAGATCAAATGCTCTTATTATATTTTCGGTATTTTTTCTGGCGTTCATTCCAACTGCTAATAAATATCTCCCTGAAATCTTATATTTTCTCTTAAGTGTCTCTATTTGCTGACTTGTAGCAGGTTTGAAAATTGCTGCTGGGGCCTCAGGTATCACTCGAATTTTTGCCTCGTCAAAACCTAAACGAACCAGGTCTTCAAAAGTCGTATGTGAAGGAACAATTATCCTTTGGGTCTCTTTCTTAACCCATTCAAGTCTACTTTTATGGGTTTTTACAATATCGCGAATCGTGTCGCTCGGAAAAAGCCTCGGATATAAAATAGGGCCCAAGTCATGGATTGTCGTAACTTTGAAAGCCCGGGATGGAGGCTCAGTCCAATCAGAAGTGTGAAGAACATCGATTTCCCCTATCAATTTTTCAATTGGCAGAACATGAAGTTTGTTCCAAATTAAACTTGCAATAGTTGGAGGAATTGGGAAAATTTTGACTTTTGAAAATTTATTTAAAATGTCAGCTTTTCGTCTAAGCGCTCCTGCAAAAAGCACATATTCATTATTTTTATCGATTTTAAGCAAATTTTCGACAAGATTTGTGACATACGAGGAAACCCCGGTCCCATATACAGTTTGACTGATGTCGATTGCGATTTTCATTTTATCGATGCCTCATAATTATATTATCTCCAAAAGTTGTTGCGACAACAAAATTCTTATTAATATAATTGTCGATCTCCTTTAATGTTGATGGAGAAATAGTTGCGATAGAAAACTTTGGGTTATATATGACCAATTTCGGTTTGTTTTTCTCAAGTTCTTCAATTGTTTGTTTCTGATATTGTGGTGTAAAGAAAATTGTCGGCGAATCAAAAGAAGTTGCATTTTTCCTATCACTCAAAAAATATATTTCCGGAGCATGAGGAAAAACATATACATATTCATCCTCATTTACTTCCTTATCTATAAAATTCACCAATTTATCGGTAACACTCGTGTCCACTTCGATTCCAGTAAGTATCCCCTCTCGAGGATTTTTATAAGATGGATAAGAACCTGTCGGATTGCCATAGGATTGGAATTTAATTAACTGATTTTGAATAAGAGACAATTGGATACTATCCCTTCCAATAAAAAATAGAAGTAGGGTAATAATAATTGCCGGAACAACTCTCGAGTATTTCAATGTGACGTCCAAAAGATAACCCGTCAAAAGCAGGCTTACTACCCATACAAACACGATGTGATAAAAATCAGATCTTCCCAAAGCACTTCTTCCCAGAACTATTCCAAAAACTGCAAGACCTGCGAATAGCACATCTTTTGCTTCAAGTTTATTTTTTATTTTTACTACAATCGCTAAACTTAGAGAAACCAATAGAATAGTTTTCGTAAGTTCCCATAAAAAGCCAGATAATCCAATAAAGTGATTAACGTCAATCCATTGAATAAGTGTTAACTGGTCCGGTCTCTCCAAAATCACGTTTTGGTAGCCTAGCGAGAAATTCCTGGCATAAAAAATGACATATTCCAAAAATCTACTTAGCGAATGGTTTCCATAGATGATTGCGACAGTAACCAACGATGTTGTGATGATCCCGGAGATTCCGAGCGAAAGATTGGCAAACATCTTTTTTCCGGAAGACGCAATGGTGATAGCCGCAAGAACTGCGATGATAGACGCAATCCCGGTCTCAACCGAAACTAGAAGAGCAAGACCACTTAAAATACCTGCTATAAATAGAAAGGCCTTCTTCTGGTTTGAGCTATAGAGGTAAACAAATATTAGTGGTAGTAGACCGCTGCCAATACGAAATTCCATATTATTCCTCACCAGAGAAGAACCATAAGCAAGAATTAATGCAAAAATAAAAACCTTAATCCAATTAGATTTAACCAATTTTGCGAGAACCGAATATAGAATTATAGAGCCTACTATCTGTAGAAGATGAAAATATAGACGTATGTTATAAAGACTGGATCCAAAAATTTTACTAAAGATATAGAGTCCTCCGGGAAGAATGGGGGGGTGGTAGATCGCAAAATCGCGGTACATTGTTAGACCATTATTCATTCGCTGAAGCCAACCCGCCCAAAAACCTTCCTCAACTGTGTCAAAGGAACCGAAATAAAACATTGGGTTATATACAAAAATAAATAAAATCAAAACCGGATAAATTTTATCCATTAGCCCAGTTATTTTTGGTGAGATTCTTTTACGAAATGTAAATAATACTATTCCGACCATCCCCGCCAATACAAAAAGGAGAATTTTATTGTAAGGAAACATTGATCCCAAAATTAAAAGTGCCCATCCGGGATGTTTAAGAAAGCTATATTTTGCAGAAAAAATATAAAAATAAATTGGGCTCACCGCAAAAATAGATAAAGGTAGCGCGACTGACGTTGTAAATTTATGTAATAAAATTGATAAAAAGAAACCCAAGAATATTCCGTTCATCACTGCAAATTTACTCTCCAGCCAATTTGGCAATTTTGCAGGAATATTTCTTGACATGGCTATAGCAGTAAGACACCAAAACAAAATTAAAATTATTGTTTGCACACTAGAGTAACCTACGAACAAGGTCGCGATGTTTAAAATAAATGCAAAAATAACAAAAACAGAACCAACTAATGCTGCAGTTTTAGGAGGATATATTTTTTTTCTATAAATAAAATAAAAAATGCCGGACAATAAAAGAGAGATAACAATAAACAATAAAAATTCTAATAAATCATAGCTTTTGCTGTCTGCAAACTGTTGAGTGAATAGTGGAATTCCTTGAATGGAAGTTGAAGGAAAAAGTGTTAGACCTTTTTGAAAAACTAAAATCTTGGCAAGAATTCTACTTAAACTTGATCCAAGTAAAACCGAAGAAATAATTAGTAAAATATTAAATAACATTATCGGTGGGCTTCTAAAGCTAAGTGGCCTTTATCTTGGTAATATATAACAAAACCTACTCCTTTAAAAGCTTTTCGATTGATTTCTACAAATCCGTTTGCCAAAAGCGTGTTCGGTACAATTCCCAGCGGATCTTGTAGGTCCTTTAAATATTCGAAATAATAAACCCCGTTTTTGTCTTTTATAAGAGACTCTGTTATTTTTTCAGTTTTAGCTTTCTTTGCAGATATAGAGTCCGTTGCACCAAAAGAGGGAATTTTCCCGTCCCAATACCACCTGTATGGTGCGAATGGTTCTGGATTTTCAAATATCGCAATATCTTTGGGCCCTGCACTATTTTCAACATATAATGTGGCGGCCCTCCAATCTTCTCTGTGCTGGGAACCGTCAAAAACATATATCCCCCAGCCGATTAAATTAAATAAAATTACTAAATAAATTAGATTCTTATTTCCACCGAGAGCGATAATAAAATAAAAAGCCGGTAAAACAAAAATAAACCTAAAATATATGAATGCCGGAAAGGTAAGTGATATCGCGAAACATAAAACAATAGGAACGATAAGCCATAGCCAAAATATTTTATTTTCTTTCCAATTTTTTGAAGATATAAAAATCAACGCGATAACGGGAATAGATGCAAGGAAAATTAAACTGTAATACAAAAATTTATTAAAAAATGTAATCCTACCTAATACAAATTTTGACCAGAATACCCCCAATTCTTTGAACGTAGCTCCTCCTGCAATATCTCTCCATGCCGGGAGAGTTTGCAATAGAAATTTGCCATTTGCTCCCTGAATTCTAAATATTGGAAGCCATAATATTCCCAGAATAAATAAAGGAATATTTGAAATGACAAATTTTTTCCACCAAACCCAATTTCCGTTTTTAAAAATCGGGTAAAGAATGAATACTGGATAAAGAAAAATTGGTACATAATCACTAAACGCCAAAAGAGTGTAAAAAATAGAAAAAAATATCCAATCGGATTTTTCATCGGTTGATTGAAAAGTTTTTAAGAAAAAATAAATTGTAGCAGTCGTTAAGAAAGCTGCCAAAGAATACATCCTCGCTTCCTGAGAGTAATAAATATGTAAAGGTGATGTAGCCAAAAGAATTGTCGGGATAATCGGATTGATTTTTGTAAATTTTTTCGCGATTTTATAAACGAAAAGAATCGTTAAAATTCCGAAAATTACTGATGGCAATCTCAAGGAAACTTCGCTAAAACCAAAAATAAATGTCCAAGCCTTTAGAATTAAATAATAAAGTGGTGGATGATTGTCTGATAATGGAAATTTTAAAAGTATGCTACGAAAAGAAAGAGTTTTAGCAACTACTGCACCAATTGCCTCATCTAACCAAAGCGACTGATTTAAAATAACGAGTCTCAAAATTAGTGCGAGTCCGAAGATTAATGCCAAAATCCATATACCCTTTTTCATTTTGTTTTGTTACCAAAAAATAAAAGATTTAATATCCCAAAAAATATTCCTAAGTCATAGACTATTTTAAATATTAAAAAGTTTAGTTTCTTTGATTTTACCGACTTATATAAACCTATTAAGATAGAGATTGGAAGTGTCGACCTAATGAGGGCAATAAAAAGACCGATTAGACCAAATTTATATCTCCGCTTCCCAATCCATTGAGCCTGATTAAATACCTCGATAAGTGTCGATGGATTTTTGTGATAAAAGATGGCGCCGGGTGCGTTTTCTGCTTGATAACCCAACTTTTGGCTTAAAGACCAATCGTCATCGTAGCCGCCCGGTGTAAATCCGCCAACTTTATCAAATTCACTTTTTAAAATTGCACGGAACACGGGCTCCCTATCAGGAAAATTCTTTGGATGCCTACGTTTCGGTTCCCACCCCTCATTAATATTCCAACATATTGCCCATATATTTTCCCAATTAGCTACATATTCTTCTTTACTAAATGTTCCGAGAACTAATTTTTTATTAATCGGATCCGTTAACTTTTCTAAAAATTTCTTGTCAAAAGTCATGTCGGCATCAACAAAAACTAAAATGTGCCCTTTTGCATGTTTTGCACCCAAATTTCTTGCCATACCTGCACCACCATGTTTCTCATCGTAATATGTAAAATTGGGAAGACTAATTTTGAGATTTTTAAGAATAGTCGAAGTTCCATCAGTTGAGCCGTCATCAACAACTATGATTTCGAAATCCGGGTAAGTCTGGGCACCCAGCGATTCTATACATTCTTCAAGTTCAATTTTTTCGTTATATGTGGGTATTACAACCGAAAGTTTCATAATAATTTTTTAAATAATTCTTCGTATTCTATAGCTATTTTATCCCAATTAAACTTCAACGCTTGTCTTCTTGGCTTATCATCCCATTTCATGCTGAGTGTCTCGTTTAAAGCTTTTGCATAGATGTCAGTATTGGTAAGCTCAACTAAAATTCCGGCTTCTCCAACTATTTCTTTACGGATTGGGTCCGCGCTTGCAACAACCGGAAGTCCTGAAGCCATAGCTTCGACTAAGACATTTCCGAAAGATTCAGAGGTCGTTGATGGTAGTGTAAAGACATCTGCAGATCTATAAACGGCTGGCATTTTATCAAACGGTAATGTAATTATTTCAAATCTATCACCTAGCATTTCTCGACCTTGAATCTCAAGTTGTTTTTTTAGGATTCCTCCTCCACCAACAACCAATAGACTCACATTTTTTAATTTGGCGACAGCCTCAATAGCCAAATTCAATCTTTTTTGTTCGGTAAACGCACCGACTGCAAGAACAATTGGTGATTTTAATTTTGTTTCAAATTTTTTTCCTCCTGGTTTAAATTTGTTTAGGTCTACTCCATTAGGAATATAAAAAGCTTTTACAAATGGGTTGGTTTTTTTTGCCCAATTAAAGGCTTTTGTGGACAACGCAACAAAAGCATGCGGGAAAGTATATAGGTTTATTCTGTCATCAAACCCGACACCGGATTGCCCTGCAATCACAACCTTTGCCCCACTAAGATAGGCAATTTTGCGAACGACGATGGCTTGCCATCTTCCGTTCGTTGGAATGATAATGTCATATTTTTTTCTGTATAGATCTAAATAATTAACATTGGCAATGACATCAACTTGGTTATTTTTTGAAAGTCTTTTTGAAAGTTCGTAAACGAATGTTTCTGAACCTCTATAAACTTTTTCTTGATATTTATTTAAAAAAGCAATTTTCATTTTTGGTTTATTTAGCAATTAAGATATCTATCTTGGGATCAAGACCTCTATTCCATCAACTTTTTCTTTCAATTTGTAATTGGCAATCACGTAATTGTAAAGCTTCTGGGGAATATATACAGAAAGCCCTGATTCCGAATATGGGTAGAGAATGATCACACTCGGCTTTGAAGTCTTAAGATCTGAGATTTCTTTATCCTGAACTGCCTGAATTTCCTGATACCAAGAGAGCTGAGGAACCCAAGGGTTTGTCGCCGGTAATCTATTTGATAATGCATAAACGCTATCCCACCAATTCATGACAAATATTTTTTCACCTTCCCGAGTATTTTTAGTTATATAAGAAACGACATCTGTAACATCTTGTTCATAAAAACGAGTTCCTTCCCGCCAATTCCTGATAAAAAATCCGAAGAATAAATATGAAGTTCCTAATAAATATAAAATAATAAAAATTCTTAAGAAACCTTTTAGGTTTTTTATTTCAGTTATTACTAAAGCTGTCGAAATTGCTAAAAAAGGAATTGCCGGCTGGAAATGAAAATATTCAAATCTAGGATACGCGCCCAGACTTCCTGCGACGCACCAAAAAAATAAATCGATATTCTTTTTTCTTGTTTTCAAAAATAGTGGAATAAAAATTAAAAAGGGAAAGACTGATACAACCAGATTTTTAAAATTCGGCAGTTGAACTTGACCTTGGGCTTTTGGCAAAACAAAGATCCCAAAATTGATGGCCCATTTATAGAAACTTGGGAATATTCCCCATACCCAAAATCCGACTACCCAAATTAGTGATGTTAACAGTACTCCAAAAACAAATTTCTTGTTTATTTTTATTGAAAAAAGAATTGGCAATAAAAACCAAACAGCAGTTTGTTTCGTAAAAAACATTATGACCCAAAAAACTCCGACCCAAAAAAACTTTCTGCTTTTAACAAAATAGAATGTTAAAACTGCAAGAGGTGCAAAAGCTAAATCAAACCAAAGACCATTCCCTTCAAAAAATAGTTGCCAAAGGACATAGGAAACTAGGGCAGCCAGAGCAATTTTCTGATTCCATATCTTCTTAACTACAAAATAAACAATAAAATCGGTTAATAAAATTAAAAGCCACGTATAAACTTTAAGTTGGATTATCCCCGTGCCAAAAATTCTATAAAAAAATGCAAGATCGACCGGGAGATTCGGAGTATGAGCAATGGCAATATTTACATATGGAAGGAGTCCTCTAGAAATTAGAGAAGGCCAAAGAAGCATTTCCGGCCATGCAGTAAATTTCAAATTTATCATTAGAAATAAATGCGCGAGGACTATGCCGCCTAAAATAATCTTCCAATATTTATTCATAGTTAATATCCTGCTCTACCCCACCATACTCTTCTTTTAATTTTTCTGAGGGGCGTTTCAAAAAAAGCTCTAAATTTAAATTTTGGTGGCATTACCTGCCAAGGAGATTCAACAATTTCAGGTCTAGGTCGAAAAAAAACTTCAGGATAATAAAAATCTTTGGGGAAAGATTTCCCGATCTCATGTTTCAATTTGTTAGCCCGTTTGGTAACCGCCATATCATTAGACAAATTTGAAGCGCGTGGAAGAAAAGTCGTATGGATATATGGCGCATCTATAAATGCGATTTTTTTAGGGTCTCTGTCTTGAATCATTGTGCCTGTTCCATCAACCCATCCCCATTTACCGTGGGGCAGACTGGAGGACGCAAGTCCCGGGATTTTTCTATTGATTGCGCGAATTGCATAGTGTCCAACTTTTCCTGCCAGTCTATATCTACCTGCGGCTTCTTCCTGATAGTGGAACATGTCTCCAACTGCAAGTGTAGTTGGTACCACAATCGATTCCAACTCGTCACCTTTTTCCTGAATTAAATCAACAACTTTCTTTATGGATTCGTCCCACCAAATCTCGTCCCCATCAACAACTATAAACCAATCAGCAGAGGTCGCTTTAAGCATTTTTTCTCTGGTCCACGGAAAAAAACTCTCATCCTTGTAAACTTCATCAATTTCAGGCGTCATTTGTAGCATATGTTTACGAGCATAAGCTTCATCAAAATCTGCCATGATCGCATCTTCATAGACAACTTTCTCAGAGCTTTCCGGAAGATCAAGAATTTTCCCAATCACTGCCCGTGTGTAATCTGTACTACCCATATCCCAAATCCTGATGCCATCAACATAATTGAAAACGGACATTATCGAATACCAAATAAATCTGGCCTCATTTTTTACAAGGGTGTGGACGGCTATCCTTTTTTTTCTATTCATTTTTCAATCCAATAGTGTTTGATGACTATGGCCCAGGTGTAGACAGCAAGAATGATATTGGTAACCCCAAAAGTGATCGTAGGACCAAACGGACCGTATTTTGGAATGAAATATAAATTAAGTAAAAATATTGCAGCTAACTGGAAGAAAGAAAAAGCTCCAATATAAACAGTTTTTTTCATTGAATAAATAATTGCCGTTACTGAAGGAACTGTAAACAGAAAAGGAATCATGCTTGCCGCAAGCGCTTGAAAAACAGGTACGGAAGGCAAATATTTTGTTCCAAAAAGGAGAAGGATAAATGGTCGGGCAATAATTATCCAAAAAATTATTCCGAGAGTAATTGGCAGGAGGCCCAGAATTGATTTAATCAAATAAGCTTTTTCCATTGCCTTATTCCCAAATCCTGCCAAGCGCGGTGCAAGAACCGAGGAAAAGCTCGCGGCAAGAACGATTATGAAGGTGGCAAGTCTTGACGGAATCGCATATAAACCGGTTGCAAAAGCCCCAGCAAGCACGGCAAGCATCTGTATATCAAGTTTTCCCGAAATGGAAGACATTATTCTATTTACTGCAATCCAACCTGAAAATTTAAAGAGATCTGTATATTTATGCTTTTCAGGTTTCACTCTCCAAAAATCTTTCTTTAAATAAATGAATGTGAATATCACCGTAAAAAAGAACCCTGCCCCGAAGGCCCAAAATGCTCGTGTTAAAGTGAGACCAATCGTTAAGTAGAAAATGAAAGCGATAAGAAGCCTACCAACATAGTACGAGTTGTCGTAGATTACCGCTTTTAAAAACATGTTTTTGGCCTGAAGAATACTTGGTACGAAAAGATCTAAAAACCAGAATATTGTGATTGCCGCTACCCAAATTCCCATCTTTGAATTGGTTGTGGCCAGAATTTTTGCAGGAATGAAAGGAGATGCCGCAAGAAAGGCTCCGGCAATAACTAAAACTATGGCTAATCTAATTAAAAATGCGGCTTTCGCATATTTATTAGCTTCGGCAACCGCACCTTTTGAATAATTTGCAGCTATAAAATTTACCGCCCCAGAAGAAATACCAAAATCCGAAAGCGAGGAAAGTATGGTCGCAAGATTAAGAACCGCAGAAAAAACACCAAATTCGGAAATTGAAATCGACCTAGCTACAATTAAGGTAAAAAGAAATCCCCAAAAGGCTGAAAGAGTGCTACCAACAAACAGGATATATGTGTCCTTTGCGGTCGCCGAAAACGCCATTGACCTGGCCATGTCGTAATATCTTCTCACCCTTAAATTCTAGCCTGAAAGGGCTTTTCTAACAAGGGCACAGGTGATATATTTATGGCTATGGAAACCTTTTCGATAATTGTTGAGACAGAAAACTTAGGGATGGCCCAGTTGACAGACCTTGAGGCCTCTTTAAATTCTCTCAAAGAACAAACCTTCCCTATTAAAAAGGCAAAAGAAATTATTGTTCTTGCAGGAGGGCATGTCTCAAAAGACGTCGAAAAAATGCTAAATAAAAAATATCCCTGGGTTAAAGTTCAAAAAATAAAAGAGGGATTAGATTATATTGGCGCAAAAGCCGTAGGTTGCCGGTTTGCTAGTGGAGACATTTTAATTTTCGTCGATTCAGATTCAGTCTATGAAAAAACTTGGCTAGCAAACTTGTTAAAGGTTTTTCCTAAATATCCTGACGCCGATGTCGTTTGTGGAGATACAGCCCCAATAATAAATTCCAACTACGCGATGGCACTCGCAATGTCTTGGATGTTTATCGTAAGAGGGCCGATGAATAAGCCCATCAAGATTTATCAAGTTCCAATGAACAATTTTGCGATAAAAAGAGGCGTATTGGCAAAAGTTCCTTTACCGAAGAATCTTCCATTCTATAGATCTGGTTCGATTTGGAAAAACTGGCTTTTGGAAAAGGGATACAAGATATATGCCGCCCCAAACACAATGGCATATCATGCACTACCCGGCAGTCTCAAAGATTGGTGGCTCAGAATGCTTATAAATGGACGGGATTATGTGGCCCTTGGAGATTATTCACTTAAAAACATGAAGGTTGTCGAGAAAAAATCTTTATTAAAACGATTTATAAATTTTGTGGCTTGGGCCGGTTGGAAAACTCTAAATATCTTTATAAATGCGGAGAGAATTGTAAGAAAAAATAAAAAAACAATTCGTTACCTTATACTGGGAATTCCTCTAGCCTTATTGAACGTCGCCGTTATCGTTCTTGGGAGCATTATCACCATGATAAATCGCGATTATTTACTTAAAATAGTTACAGCTTACGAGGCGGGCAACAATGCGTAGAAAACCATATTTAATAAGATAGTAAATATATTGAGCCAAAACCATAATGGGGCTAATACCGTAGAATTTATCTCTCATCTTTTTTTCCGCTTTATTTATAAAAGACCTATCTTCAATTTGTATATAAGGCTTTGTAATTTTTGACACCGTTATATCAAATGATCGAATTGTGAAATGAGTTTTTCGTCCCTTAAAACCTATATTTTCAACCAGATTAGCACAAGGTGTAACGACTGTCCCGTGGTTTTTCCAAACACTAAACATCCATCTATAAGCCCATGAGTTAGTTTTTTTCTGATAAGTAGCGTCGAATAAAATATGCCAATACAATCTCTCCAGATAATTATCAAAAACGTGTTCCAATTTTCCTTCGTTTTTTATTTTTGGCCAATCACTCATTTGTTTATCAAAAAGTAACCACGCTCTTTTCCATGTCGCCCAACCCCACATACCAACGTATTTTGAAAGATAATAGTTGCCTAGACTTGAGGGGAGTTCACCAAGTGGATTGTCGCCCCTTATAAGCATCACCCGGGAATCATCCCGATAGCTCGAAAGCATTTCAGAACAGTAATCAAAAAAGGATTCACTTGGTAGACAATCGTCCTCTAAAATAATTCCCTCGCTAACATTTGCAAAAAACCAATCCAATGCCTCACTTATTGATTTTTTTAGACCTAAATTTTTTGTTCGGTATAATCTTTTAACTTCACACTTCCAGTCTATTTTTTCTGTGATTTTTCTAGTTTCTTCACAGACGCCAAAGTCATTAGGATCTCCATCTTTTGGACCGTCGGCAGCAATAAAAAGCTTAGTTGGCTTAACAGTTCGAATCGCTTCAAAAACTCTTTTTGTTTTGGATGGACGGTTGTAAATGAGAAATAAAACTGGTGTTTCCATTATTTAGCTTAATTAACTAATATCATATTTGAGAAGTAAATATCCATCATCTTTTTCAGGAAGTGTTCCGGTTTTGTAAAAGTCCCCGTATTCAACATTAAATACTCCCGCCTGGGGGATAGAATCATAAACTTCCCCGTCTCCACCAATAACCCAAATGCTAAATTGGTACCTTCCCGGAAGAAGTGGAAGCTCGTGTAATCTTATTTTAATGGGATTATTCTTTTGTGTAATAACTTTCCTGAGTACCTTGCTGTCAATTCTTGCAATTTTTGTCTGATCATAAAAAGAATTTATCTCAATTCCAAATTCAACTTTCTTAACTTTTTTATCGTAATATTTAAGCCTCGTAATTATTTCGGCCTTCTCCCCACATTTCAAATTATTTATTTGTTTTCCTTTCGTATTTTTGAAAACCACATCGGTTATTTTAACTTGCCCGGTCCCCCATCTGTCTTTTCTTTTTAGATAAGATTCTTTTGCAACTTTTAAACTTTGTTTTAAATAAGTATCAACTGTTTCACTCACCTTTCCATCTTTAATTATTTGTCCGTGGTCGATGAGTATTGCACGATCGCAAAGTTTTCTTACTGCTTCCATATTATGTGAAACGAAAATAACTGTTCGTTTATCCTCTTTAGAAATTGCGTTCATCTTTTGTAAACACTTTTCTTGAAATTCAGCATCCCCCACTGCCAACACTTCATCAACAATAAGAATTTCCGGGTCAAGATGGGCCGCGACGGCGAATGCCAACCTCATGTACATTCCGGAAGAATAATGTTTCATGGGAGTATCCAAAAACCTCTCAACCCCCGAAAAATCTACGATCTCATCAAATTTTTCATTTATTTCATCTCTATTCATTCCCAAAATTGCCCCATTTAGATAAATATTTTCCCTCCCAGTTAACTCCTGATGAAATCCGGTACCAACTTCTAACAAACTCCCAACTCTACCTCTTAAAGTCGCAACGCCTTTTGTCGGCGGAGTTATTCTACTTAGAACTTTGAGAAGAGTACTTTTCCCGGCTCCATTCGGCCCGATTATTCCGATCGCCTCTCCTTTTCGCACTTTAAACGAGATATTTTTAAGCGCCCAAAATTCTCCTTTTGAAAGACCGGTTTTTGACCTTCTTTTAAAAAATTCAAAAGGGAGTTTGGAGAGCCCCACTAAAGCATCACGAAGGGTGTAATATTTTTGCCATTCGCCAAGTTTATATTTTTTTGATAGGTGTTCTATTTCAATTATTGATTCCATATTTAGACCAAATCAGCAAAAAACCTTTCAGTCGATTTAAAATAAATCATTCCGACGACAAAAAGTACGACTGCTGAAAATGCAGAAACACCCAGTTCCAACCAATTTATATTCGCACTTCCCGAAAAAAGCACCCTCGCGGCCTCAATTACTCCCGTCATTGGATTTAACGCAATTAAATATCTAAAACTGGGCCTCATAATTGTGGTGGGATAAATAACGGGTGTCATAAAAACCATCATTTGTATAAAAAACGGCAAAACATATCTCACATCTCTATATTTAATATTAAACGCAGAAAGCAAAAGACCCATTCCGCCGGCACCTAAACAGCCAATAAGTAAACCCAAAGGTAAAACAAGAAGAATTAAGATATTCGGAAGATAATGTAGGTAAACAGCAATACACATAAGCAAAGTGAATGAAATCGCGAAGTCGATCAAATTCGCTCCCACAGTAGATAACGGCAATATTTCTCTTGGAAAATAAATTTTCTTAACAATACTTTCATTTTCAATTAATGATCCGCTTGCATGTGACAAAATTCCTGAAAAAAATCCCCAAAATATCAAACCAATTAATACAAACAGGGGGTATGGCAAAGCACCGGATGAAATCTTTACCAAATCACCAAAAAAGATTGTAAAGATAAAAGTTGAAAAAATTGGCTGAAGAATCGCCCAACCGACACCTAAAATTGTCTGTTTATATCTGACTTTTATGTCCCTCCAGGCAAAAATATAGAAAAGTTCCCGGTACCTCCATATTTCTGATATGTCTAAACTCGATATCCCTTTTCTGGGCTTAATAATTGTAACCATGTTTTTCGCTGGGCAAGGTATTGTACATCACAAGTTTAGTATTGTGATCGTGAATCAAATTTTGACGGAACTCTGTAAGGATATACCAAAGATATCTGAACTTAAGTTTTGACTTATAAATATCTTGTCCGTGTAAATAATAGGCAAAAGGATCGTTGAAAAAATAATCCCATACTTTTCCGGGTTTAGGATTTACCTTAAGAAGATCTTCAATTGTTTTAAATGTGAGATTTCTATGCTTTTCAAAAAAATTAAAACCCTTACCATAAAAAATTTTGCTTAACCTTGTTTCCCATACATGACAAAAGAAAAAACTGCCGTTACCTTTTGTGTAGACATCTGGATTATTTTTAAAATTTTTTATTAAATGTTCCGATCTAACACAAAAATTTCCTCCATCTATGACTAAAGAAATCGGGTCAGAATTTATTCCCCGTTTTTTCCAAACTTTTTTGTTATAAAAATGATTAATATTTTTGAACCGAGAACTAATTCTGAATCCTTTTCTTGAACAAAACCAAATAGTCTTCGTGTCCTCCAAAAGTCTTAACTGTATATCATTTAAATCAATTACTTCACCAGCGGGAATCGCGTCCTCTTTAACAAAGCGTTTTGTATTTAGATAATGGTCCTGCATAAAAAATGTAAATTTAGGATGGGCCAATTTTCTTTCCGCAATGAGTCTTACATAATCCATTTGCGCGCCGTGATTCATATTCCAATTTCGTCGTTTAACAAAAAGAAAATTTAAACCCGCCTGGAGTTTATATTTTTGAACAAAAGTAGAAAATCTTTTTAACTCTTTGTTTGTTTTGACGCTACAGTCCATGATTATCAACCGATCTTTTTTTAAGTCAAAATTTTTGACTTTGTTAAACGATTCGCAAAATGCTAGCGCTTTGTTGTAATTGGCTATTACCAAATCAAACCTGGGAGAAAACTTTAGCATAATAAAGTCCTTATCTTTTCACTAGAAGTATAGCTTTACTGGTTATATTCTCGTAGCTATCATTGGAAGGGATGTTGTATATTCCTTTCAATTTAAATTCTTTGTTAATTTCCTGACATCCATCGCAAACCCACTTTTTCGAATCGGTCGGATTATCAAAAATCTGCCTCCAACTAACCCCAATATAATAATTTTCATCGTCCATTAAATAACTTGTTAAGTAGATAGCGTCAAAAGGAATTTTCCCGGCGGATTCATCAATAAGTTGTTTTGGCTCAAGTGGAAACCAAATTGTATTTCTTTCTCCATACCAACTCCCCCATGTATCAAGGTTGGTTACCACCACCTGATTTTCTTTAGTATTTTCTTTCAAAATTTTACCTAAAGTTACATAGACGGGAGCTTTTCCTATGTTGTGAGTATGGCTTTCAAATCTTGAATCCAAAAGAAAAATTCCAAGTGTTTGTCCTACTGCAACAAGCAAAATTAAAAAAGTTGAGACAACGACTAATGAAATTTGTTTTGAAAATTGATAACTCACAATCTCAACAACTGTTCCGACGGAAATTATGTAAACTATCGGGATTATTGGATGTATATAGCGAAAGAATGGAATTGACGCCGCGGTAATAAGAAGTGTGACGACAACCATAAAAATTGATACCAACTTAAATGAATTTTTAATTCTCTCGTTACTTTGTTTAAATAGACCTATTACAAAAAGTGCGAAAAGATACGGGTTTAGTATATCCGGCATGAGTTTATAGAAGTTGTAAAGATTATAAAAAACCTTTTTAATAAAATCTACGGACGGAGCATTTACCGTCGCCCCTCTTAACTGATTAGAAACAGCGCTTCCGGGTAAATATTGCGTCAGAAAATTTTGACCCCCTGTTGAAACTGAATAAAAGAAAAAACTCCGGGGCAAAAGAGGAATTATAAAATGGTCAACAAAAAGACCAAGAACCATAGTTAAACCAAAATAGATAAAAGCCTTTTTTGTTTTAAAAGTAATTAATAGCCAAAATAGAATTAGACCCGCGATGTAAATAAAAGATTGCGCACGGGTAAAATACATGAGGATAATAAGAAACATGGCAACGGCTGCACTCCAACTTTTTCTAAGTAAAATAAAATATAATCCTGCAACAATTTCAAAAATAAAAAGTGATTCAGATGCACCGCTCGTTCCGTACTTTATTAGGTCGTAGTTAAAACCCACAGCGATCAGTGATAAACAAGCTGTTAAATTATTTTTGAATATTTTTTTTGCCAACAAAAAAGTAAAAATTAAAGAAAGTGTGAAATAGAAGAATGAAGTTGCCAAAACTGCAAAATCTTTAACACCAAATATTTTATACGAAATTAATATCGAAACGGGCATCATTGGTGGAACTTTTGACATTACAAATTCAGATGCTAATTTTTCGAAAATGTTACGGCTAAAAAAAGTGAAGCTTGAACTATAACCGTTACTATTTAAGAGGTTCCTTGCGATATCTGCAAATTTGGCTGCATCGGAAAACGATAAATACTCGTGTCTAAAATTTATGTAAAACAACAGTGTCAAACAAAAAACAAAAACGGAACCTATCGTTATCCAAATAAGTTTTTTTAAATTAAATTTCATGAGTTTGGATTCTTTTCAAAATGTTGCCCAGGTAAACATTACTATTATATTTCTTTTTGGCCAAATCTGTTGATTTTTCTCCATACATTTCCCTTTTTTTATTAAAAATATGCAAGACCATTTCAACATCATGTTTATCGACATCCTTTACGTACAAAAAGGGTGGATCTTGCGTTCCGGATTCTTTTAAATTTGTCAAAATTCCTAGTCCCGACCAAGAGTAGAAAGCAATTTTACCCGAAGATGTTATTAAGTTGTCCCAATTTTTTTCGTTATTAGGTTTTTTGTAGAGGGCCAAACCAATGTCTGCATTTTTCAGATGTTTTAGAAGTTCGATGTCGGTTTTATAAGAAGTGTCTACCGTAAATCTTTTGTCGTTTTTGATAACTTCTGTGATTTGGTCAATGTATTTTCTTGGCCCCAACACACGACCAAAGATAGAAACATTAATGCTATTGTCATCAGGGAATTGTTTGATAACCTTAACAAAATCTAGCAGATAACTCCATTCTGTGATCGACCCGGAATACACTATTTCTAAATGATTTGTCTTTCTTTTTTTTGTATTGATATTTAGAGGGGGAATTGAAACTGGATAATATTCATAAGATAATTTTGTGCCAATGAGTTTTGAAAAGTTTCTTCCTCTCTCAGCATTTTGTATAATGCAAAAAGCGCACCCTCGAACGAGTTTTTTTACATCGTTTAAGACATATTGCGAAATATATTGTTCAAGTTCTAATGAAAAAAATATGGCTTTATTAAGAGGAAACTCTGATTTTGAAAGGGTGTCTAAAGCCTTAATTTCTACACAAATAACGTAATCGTAATTATTCACAATTTTTTCCAATCTGTAAAAAATCGTCGGAGCACTCATAAAAGAATAGAGAATATTTACTCCTGATAAGATGTATCTTCCCAAATATGGAATTCTTACAAATGCTCCACAGATAAGGTTTCGAACGACAGAAATTTTTTCTGGGATAAGCCGTACGATTTTTACCTTGGGGAGTTCCCGTTCAACGTCAGATTTAATTTCATCAACTATAATAGTGGTGTTGATTCCGCTTCTTGCAAAAAAGTTTGCCATATTCCTAACTGACGGAGAATATTGAATTAAGTAGTTTAGAGAAAGAATTGCGATTCTGGGTTTTCTTTTCATTTAATTTTGAATTAATCAAGAGATTTCAATATTTTCAAACCTGCCTGAGTAAGTGTTTTAATTGTATATTTATTTTTCACCAATTGTTGAAGGTTTTTAGAAATCCTTTTTGCCTTTTTGGGTTTAGATAATAATAAAATAATTGATTCTGCAAATTTTTTTGGAGTATTTGCAATAATTAGATCGCGTCCGTTTTTTACATCAAGGCCTTCAGCTCCCAATTTTGTTGAAACTACCGGAACCGAGCATATTCCCGCTTCCAATATTTTGAATCTGGTACCAGACTCATACCTTAATGGAACAAGTGAAAGTTTGGCTTTTTTAAGATATTGAACAGTACTTTTCACCCAACCTTTAATAATAATGTTCCGATTACCTAAAAACTCTGAGAAAATAACATCAGCATTTTTGCCTATGATAAGAAGTTTCAGATCCGGTTTCTTAACCCAAACCATCGGCATTACTTTTTTTATTAACCAACGTGCCGCATCCTCCATTGGACTACCCTTCCAAAAAGTACCGGACATATATATATACCCATCTCTTAACACACCATGTTCAAGGGAACTATTCATATAATCTTCGGGGTTAATAACATTTGGAAATAATTGTATTTTATTTTTATCAATTGATTTTTTTTGATATATCCTTTTATCGAATTCCGAAACTGCAGTTACAACATCACAAATATTAATTAACTCTTTTTCTTCAATTTGTTTTTTATGGCCATCATTTTTGACTAGCGCAACTTTTTTTGGGTCAGACTCAAATTCGACTTGGCGTAAAATATATTCGGACCAAACAGAATCTGTATCGCAAATTATTTTTAAATTAGGATTTTGTCTTCTAACTTCTCTTATTAAATTAAATGAGATACTTCCAAAAGCAAACCAAATTATTTCAATGTTTTTATCGATGGCATATTTATTAATTTGCATTGACTGGACTGAATTTTTGAGAACCTTCCACGATTCAGGGAATGCTACTGATGCAATATTTAGAATCTTCCTTACAATACCAGGTTGATTATTAGGAAATAAAAAAATAGTCTTATCTAAGATTGTCTTTCCTACCAAATTTCCAGGTGGAGTTTGTATAAGACAATGTATTTCGGCAATTTTCGATAAAGCCAGTATTGAATTATATGCACGCAATTCCGGGCCGCCGGCTGGAGGATATTTTAAAATCGGCGACGTAAAAATTATTTTATTCATTCGCGAACATTTTAACAGACCTTTGACCATAGTGGAACTAAATATGATAATATGCGTCAAACACTAAAATGGATCAAAGAAAATTTGTAATTATTACTACAGTAAATAGCCCGACAAAGGCTGTACAAAAAATTGTAAAGGAACATCCCGATTGGAAACCTATTGTTGTCGGTGACAGAAAAACCCCTAAGGACTGGGTGTTTGAAAATGTTAAATATCTTTCCCCAAAAAAACAATTAGCTCTTGATTATGAAATTACCAAATTCCTCCCTTGGAACAATTATTGCAGAAAAATGATTGGTTATTTATATGCAATTGAGAGGGGTGCTGATGTTATTGCAGATTTAGACGATGATAATATTCCCTATTTAGATTGGGGAAAGGTCCCGAATAAAACTTCCGGGGTCATCGATTCCCCACCATTTTTCAACGCATATTCAAAATTCACATCTGAGTTTATTTGGCCCAGAGGTTATCCTCTCAATTATATAAAAAGGGCAAACTTAAAAAGCAAAGTTGTAAAAAAGAATTTAAAAGTAGGAATATGGCAGTTTTTGGTAGACAAAGATCCTGATGTTGATGCGATTTACAGATTTCTTTTTGATAAACCAATATATTTTGAAATGAAAAAGGCCATTAAATTAAATCGGGAAACTTATTGTACGTTTAATTCTCAAAATACACTTTTTACCCGTGACGTTTTTCCCCTACTTTACCTTCCAGCTCACGTAAACTTCAGGTTTACTGACATATTAAGAGGCATTGTGGCCCAAAAAATTATGTGGAAATACAACTACACCTTAGGGTTCGCCTCACCTTCAGTAATTCAAATAAGGAATGTTCGTAACAATCTAAATGACTTTGAATCGGAGATACCGGCATATTTACATGTTGAAAAGATTGTCGAGTTAATGAAAGGCTTTAATTTTAAATCAGAAAGCATACTTGAAAATTTGATTCAGATTTATGAATTGTTGGGTGAAAACAAAATTATCGAAACGAAAGAATATAAGTTAATAAAAGCTTGGGGTAACGATATAAAAAATTTGCAATGAGAACCTCGATGATCATCCCTGATCTTGCTGTTAGCGGCGGATCGCAAAAACTTGCCTTAAGAGTTGGGATAGAACTTCTTAAAAAGGGTCACCAAGTTACAATCTATACGCCTATTTTCGACAGAAAAAAATGCTATCCGGAAATTACCAGATCATTTCCAAAAATTAATATTGTAAGTTTAAACAGAAATATTAAATCAAAAAACATTGCTCCAAAAATATTTGACGATTTGCTACCACTTAGCGTTAAGTATTACTTACTTTCAAAAAAGATAAAACCGAGCGAGGTGTTGATAGTCCATGATGAAGAATGCCTCTTGTCTCTTCCTTTCTTAAAACTATCAAGTAACGAACCTGACTCGGTGATCTGGATGGTAAACACTCAATTGGAAAAAAATCATTTCCAATTTACAAAAAGAATAAAAGAACATTTGAGCAATATTAAAAACTTCAGAATAATTCCCTATATACTCTTAACACTTCCGGCAGTGGTAATTGATACTTTTTACAAAATTCAGGCGATTCAATATGTCGGGCGATTTGCTTGTTATGACACATTTAATTCGAGCTTGGTTAAAAAAGTTCTCAATAGGAAAGCTACATTAGTATCCGCAGCGGCCGACTTGGACGATTATAAAAAATTACGATCTAAAAATATTGTTAAAGATAAAACAATTAACATCCTTAGTGTCGGCGTGATGTTCCGTTATCGAAGGCATGAGGACATCATCACAGCAGTTTACCTACTGAATAAGAGCGGTATCGCGACCAAACTGTCTATTGTCGGGAGAAGTGACTATGACCAAAATTATTTCAATAAATTAAAAGCGCTTGTTAAAAAATATAAATTGATTGAAGATGTCACTTTCTATGAATTTCTTGACCAGAAGAAATTATTGTCATTGTATAAAGATTCGCACATATTTTGTTTTGTAAACGACGCTCACACTTGGGGGATTGCCGTCTTTGAAGCAGTTGCTACGGGAATGCCCGTTATAATAACCAACAATATTGGGGCTGCAGATCTAATTAAAAATAGGGAAAGCGGTTGGGTTGTTTCTCCAAAAAAGCCCAAAGAAATAGTAAGTGCTGTCAAAAATATTTTAAATGATCCAAAACAAACAAAAAAAATTATCACTACAGCAAAAACAAAGGTTCTAAAACAATTGTCTTGGAGTTCATTTACACGAAGACTTATTCCATCGGTTTAAAGGCTAATAAATTTGCCTGAAACGCTCTACCTTGCTTTCTGTCAACAAAAACCTGTTCAGTTCCCCATATTGAAAATTTTAATTCCGTTAATTTTCTATAAAAATAGAGAAAATCTTTTTGATTCATATACAATTTCACAAATGACACCTCTATAAGTAAACCCCTCAAATTATCGGATTTTAAAATTTTTTTTGCTCCGTCCAATATGTAGCTTTCATACCCTTGTGAATCGATTTTTATAAGAATATTTTTGTATTTTCTAAACTTATTAATAAAACTGTCAAGTTTGTAGATTTTTATTTTTTCTTTTCTTATGTATTTAGAGTTAGATGCTGCTTTCAGATGTGCAGGTAAAATATCAAGAAGTGAACTACTAACTGAGTTTTGCGATACATTAATAAAAGTAGATCCATTCCTAGCCCCCAATGCCATTTGAGGGAAAATAGTCCAAGATGGGTAATTTCGCGAATTGTTTTTGAGGACTCTATAAGCCTCCTTTAGCGGTTCAATAGAAATAATTTTGCCTTTATAACCGGAGCGTATCAGTTCAAATCCAAATTGCCCATCGTTAGCACCTACATCAATAATCAAATCAATGTCGTTATAGTTTATAGCCCTAATCAATTGATCAGTAAAAATAGTATTTGTGCCTAGTAAAAACATAAGAGAGTATCGAAGTTTTAGAAGAAAGGAATAAATTTTTCTACCGAAAGGTATTTTTGAACTATTCAGCCCGATATAGTCCAACATCCGTTGTGCGATTCCTAACATTATTTGGGCTTATTTCCTTTCGAGTATATTTTCTTGATTGCTTCTGCAGTTTTTCTCATTTGATAATCAGTTAGTGCAAGTCCGGAAGGTATATAAAATCCGTCGCGTTCAATTATTTCGGTATTTGGAAAATTTTCCTTTTTAACCAGATATTTCGATAAAATTGGTTGTCTTTTGGGTGAATAGAAAAAGTCTCGCGTTTCAATTCCTTCCGCAAAAAGTTCTTCTCTTAGTTTATCTTTTGTTATTCCAAATTTCTTTTCATCCACTAAAATTCCATACATCCAATAAACATTTTTAACATAACGCTTTGTATTGGGTAAGGTAAGACCCGGAACATCTTTAAGAAGTAGGTTGTAAAGTGAGGCTATATATTCTTTCTTCAAAAGATATTCTTTGACGTGTTCAAGTTCTCCAAAACCCAAAGCCCCCTGTAAATTGGTCATTCTGTAGTTGAAACCAACTCCGTCATGTACAAATCTTTTATTAATTGAGTGGTGAAGATCCCGAAATTGTCTGGCTTTTATTGCGAGATTTTCATCATTTGTTACAACCATTCCGCCCTCACCCGTTGTTACAATTTTATTTGCATAGAAACTAAAAGCGTTGATGATGCCGAAGGATCCACATTTTTTTCTTTTGTACTCTCCGCCACAAGCCTCGGCAGCATCTTCCAAAATATTTATCTTATGTTTTTTTGCAATTTTTATTAACGAATCCATCTCGGCCGCATGACCATAAATATGAACAGGGATTATGACTTTAGTTTTTTTGGTAATTTTTTTCTCGATTTGTTTTACATCAATAGTAAAATTTTCGAGTTCACAATCTACAAACACTGGTTTTGCTCCTGTATATAGAACCGCTAGCCAGGTTGCACCCATCGTAAACGCGGGTACTATCACTTCATCTCCGGGTCCGATACCCAAAGAAAGAAGTGCTACATGAAGAGCGGCAGTACCGCTATTTACCGCAATTCCATATTTCATTCCAATAAAAGCGGCAAACTTTTCCTCAAATTCTTTTACGAAATTTCCCGATGAAGAAATCCAATTTGAATCAAGCGCTTCATTTACAAATTTTTTGGAATCTTCCGAAAGCACAGGTTCATTGACGGGAATAAAATTATTGTTATTTGTTGATTTATTCATCATCTTTATAAACCTTCGCCATTTTTTGTCCAGGGTACGGACCCTGTTTAATTTCTATCATTCTGCATTTTTCCAAAACTTCAAAGCCATGCCCGCCGCTTACGTGTAGTAAAAAATCTCCGGCGTTTAGAATTTCTTCGGCTACCAATCCCCAATCATCATCGAAGAATTTAACCTTAACTTTTCCTTTTTCAAAATATAAAAATTCTTGAGTAGTATTAACCCAATATTTTACTTTAGGGTTGTGTTGATGGTCTTTCAAGATTTTGCCTTTAGGATGTTCCAAAAGCCCAAGCTGTAGCGTGTAGTCATTCGGAGTTAAAAACTTGACTCCTTTTGCCTTTAAGCTTTTCTTAAAAACAATAGCAATAATCTTGCCCTTCTTTTTTATAACTTTTCGATTTAGCATTTAACTTAGCTTTTTTGCAACTACCATAATATCCCACTTTGCATCCGATATCTCAGAGTTAATATCCATAAAATTGCAAACTTTAACAAGGGCAAACCCTGCCTTTTCTAAAAAGAGTTGAAGCTCGGGTAGTGACCAATACCTCATTGGATGAGTTTCGACGACTTCGGTAGTATTGTTGTTCTTATCAATTTTAAGAACATCAAAATTTATTTCAATTAGATTTTCATTCAACTTAAGTAACGATTTTGTCATGCGGATAAGCCCGCCGTCTTTTGTAACTATCTTTTTTATTCTATCCGTTGGTTTGTCTTTTAGTACCGCCGGCATATACCAGCAATCAAAAATAAAAACTCCACCCTTTTTAATCAACTTCGCGGTACTCTTTAACATTTTTTCAAAATCTTCATTTTTTGTTTGATAACCCACTATGTTGAACATTGCCATGATGTTATCAAATTTTTTATTGAGGGTCAGATTGCGGATGTCGTGCTGAATGATTTTAATTTTTGGATCTAGCTTTGCGGACTTTATTTTATATTCGGCCAATTTTAACATTTCGCGAGATCGGTCAACTCCTGTTATTGTGTAACCTTTTTTTGCGATCAGCATTTCATACGTACAAGTTCCACATCCGAGGCTTAGAAGTTTGTTGCCCTTACTCCCGTAGTTTTTCAAGATCTTCAAAACAAAGTCCGTTTCCTTTTTATAGTTTTTATCTTTATATAAATCGTCGTAAAACTTAGAGTATTGTTCGAATTGACCTTTGCTATTTTTCATTTCATTATCGGTAGGTGCTATTATAATAATCGGCAACCTTCTTTACAACTTTAAAAATTTTCATTTCAAATTTATTAAGATATCTGCTCTTCACATCAAAAGTATTTCTGTCGTTCTCAAATTTTTTTTCAATCCCGGATGATTGTGCTCCTCTTCTAACCATATAATTGGAAATTACAGTATTCATAAATTTCCATTTTGTATAATTTCGAATTCTTAACCAATAATCAACATCCATAACAGAACTGAGTGACTCATCAAACCCGCCAAACTTTCTAAATACTGATTTGCTAATAAAAACACCCTGGTGAGGAATTAAATTGTAATATTTAGAAAAATATTTTGGGAAAAAACTATAAATTTTTCTAGCCGGATATTGCCCGATCGAATTTCCGTCCTCTTCGATTACATTGATTTTGCCATAAAGCAAATCGATATTAGGGTTGTCGAGTAGCTGATAATATACTTTCTTCAAGACATCTTTGTCATAAAACCGGTCATCAGCATGGAGAACCAAAATATATTGGCCGATTGCTTTGGTTATGCCAATATTCATTGCGTTTGATATACCTTTTGGTTTGGATTTATATATTTTTACATTTTTGGGTGATGTTTCCTGATATTTTTTGATGATCTCGACCGTCTTATCCTTAGAAAACCCGTCGATAAATATCTGTTCATAATTTTTGAATGATTGGCTTTGAATAGATTTAATATTTCTTACAAGATATTTTGAAGAATTTCTTGTACACGTAATAATGCTGAAAAGTGGTTCAAATTTATGTGGTTGGATTATTTTTGATATTTTTTCCATTTTTTCGAGAAGATCTCTATGTTTGTGTGGTTCGAACGTATAACCATTTTGTCCAAGTTTAACTAAATCCGGACTACAACCGCATCTTGAACTAACAAGGACCTTTAAATCGCAGTACAACGCCTCATTTACCACAAGGCCCCAAACTTCTTCTTTCGACGGCAAAATTAAGCAATCGGCCATTGCATAAATTTTAGGGAGTTTGTACTGTTCTACTTTACCGAGAAAGCGTACATCCCGAACCTTGCGTTGTTTTAAAAAATTTTTAACCAAGCCTTCCTGTTGTCCATATCCAACTATAATCAGTCCCCAATCAGGGTTTTGTAATTTAAAAGAGGCAAATGCAGTTATTAGATCCATCACGCCCTTTCTTTCAATAATTTGTCCGACATAAATAAAATTATATTTTGTGGAAATTCCGCGCGATTTCTTTATTTTTTCCCTCTGTTTTCTCCATTTTTTTGATTCAGATCTAAAAAATTTTTTATTAACATCATTCATATAAATGGTAATGCTCTTCCTTTTGGCACCTAGTGAAATTAAATAGTTTTCGGCCTTTTGACCGTAAACGATGTAGTCTTTTGACATTCGTATAAACATTTTAACTAGAGGTAAACTTACCAACCTGCGCCAACTTTTTTCCCCATTGGTACTCCCCGACCAAAGAGTAATATGTTTTTGTTTTATAAATCCCCAAATGAAAGCCGCTTGGTAAGCGAACTGATCCCATCCGCAAATAATAATTCTGTCCGGGTTATAAGTGTTAAGAAGTTTAATGATTCCGGGACTAAAAAAATAAGTAAAAAGGTCGCTTCCCTTTAGTTCTAATGAGGAACTTCTTAATACTGAATACTTAAATTTTATTTTTTCCGATAGTTTCCATTTTCTGTTTGACTCAGTTTCTGCGCAAAAAGCAACGAAGGTTTCGCCAAATTTTTTTTTATTTTCCTCAATAAAACTATTTAGCTTATAAACGGTATTGGAGGAAATAATATTATGCAATATTAGTGTTTTCATATTAATGAGTTATAGATCTCAACGAGTTCCAGTGTTTTTTTCTTCCAGGAAAAATCATGAGCGATATTTTGAACTTTTTTTGATGGAATTCGCTTATTAGTTCTTGAAAATTTTAAAAGGGAATTAGAAATGGTTTTTACGTCTTCAAAATTGGAGGTTTCACTGATACTATATTTTTTAAGTATTTCCGCTACACCGGAGCTATTCTCAACCAATGACCAAGTGCCATTAACTGCGGCTTCAAGTGGTACAAGTCCAAACGCCTCATTTTTGGATACATAGTAGACAAGGCGGGATTTTTTTAACAGATATCTTGATTCTGCCTGAGAAACTGCTTTATGGAATATTACATATTTGGAAATTCCAAAAGCAATTATTTTATTCTTGAGAATATTTAAATACCCGTCATCGCGACCTACAACAAGAAGCTTGTAACCTTTCTTATAAACTCCACTTAGGTAGAAACTTTTAACAAGATTTTGGGCACCTTTTCTTTCACTTATCTGCCCGAGATATAAAAAGTAATTCCTGGGTACTATGAATTTCACTTTTTTATTTCTAATTTTATCTATACCGTTATACAGCAAACTAATTTTGGTTTTTTTTACGCCGCTTTTTATTAAGTCCTTTTTTTCTTTCTCCGAAATTGCGATATATAAGTCAATTTTCTTATCAATAAATTTCACAAATAAAGCATCAAAGAGTTTTTTGTAAAAAGTACTTCTGCCATAATTTCTATAAGTTCCTTGGGGGTGAAGTATATATTTAATGTTACTTTTAGGTTTAAGAATACATGCGAAAAGATTCATTAAAGTACGGTATTCATTAAGGTGTACAACATTGAATTTCTTTAGGTGTTTACCTAGATAAAAAATGGATTCGAGTGGTTGAGTAAATTTAAAATTGAAGGCTAAAAAATTACTTACATTCCTGAATCTAACAATTTTATAGGGATATTTTCGATCACTAGAATAGCTGGTTAAGCGCTTATTGGGACTAAACGCATCAGTAGTAAGTACCGTTACTTCATTTCCCAAGCGCGTTAAATTTGTTGAAAGATTATGGCAAACAACAGGTGTTCCACCAAAATTATCTGAGGGTAAATAGTACGGAATTATTTGAAGAATTTTCATTATCGTAAAACGCTGCCTGCAGGAATCACCTTATTGTCAGGAACATGTACACCTTTGAGGATAGTTACATTCATACCAATAAATACATTTTTCCCAATTTTGATAGGTTTAGATTTAACATTCTTTTTATCGTATCTTCTCGCCACCGATTTTATCGGATGAAAATCGGAATCTATAATAGTACAATTGGCTCCAATCAGTGTCCCACTTCCAATCTCAATTTTCTCAGAAGCAACTATACTTGTTCCGCTTAATCCGACGTCATTGCCAATTATTATTTTGGCACCCCTTTTCCAGGTGCAAAATATTGTTGGATGATTAATTCCCAAGGGATTAGAAAACCACCAATTTCGGCATTCAAAATTGTTGCCAATTCTTATTTTGCTATCCCCATGTTTAAATATTTTTGGTGCGCCATAAAACTTACTTCCCTTTCCAATGGAAGTTCCGGAAATAAATATATAAAAGTTTACGAATGGTTTTATAACATACATGAGGATTTCATTGGAAAACTTCCAAGGACTGGCAATAATTTTTTTCATCTCAAGAAGTTTGTTCATAGCCCAGATTATATCTCAAAAATCATTACAATTCTGATTTGGTGGGAAACAACAACAATGAAGTATCAGCAATAAGAAGAGCGTATAAAAAAATTAACATTCTTTGTAGAGAATTATATAAGGCAGGCCATTGCGGATAAGTTATGACAAACATACTGGTTCCGACAACCAGAAATGTCAAAATAATAAAGATAGAAAAGGTTATTAACTTTACAATTTCGGTCAGATTTTTTCTCCGAATAACAAGAAGGAGCAAAAAAGCCAGAAAGAATGGCCATACTGGGAAAATAATATTTTTAAAAATAAATTCCGGCATGACAACCCAAAACATCGGATTTGTAAGCGGAATATTGTGTGTATCAAGCTGATCCGCTGCATAAACTAAGGGCACTGCATTGGTTTTGATAAAATTGGTCCAAGGATAACTAATGGCATAAATTGTGGCCAAGAAGACCCCGTCTAAAATAAACCATTTTCTTTTGAAAGAAAAAATAAACAAAACCAACATAGCTAACATCCAAAAAGGTTCGTTTCTTGCCCACATACTTAAAGAGAATAATAAACCTGAAAGCACAACATAGTATTTTTTGTCATCATGTAATCCCAATATTAAATAGATAAATCCTGTTAATAAAAATGCTGATTGAGGTAGATCGGTCAATGCCGACTGCGTTTGCACAGTAACTAGTGGTAATGAGGTAAGTAAAATTAGTGAGATTAGCGAATGACTTCTTTCCATAAAGCGTCTCAAGAATAAGTAGAATATTATTGAAGGTGATAAAAGAAATAGAAAATATAAATATTGAGGGTTTTTACCGCCTACTATATATACAAGGACATGTGCAAGACTTGTCAGTAGAGGGTAAGACCCAGGAGTTAGATCAAATGAACCGAGAATTTGGCCGAAAGATAATATTTGCCTCGCTCTAAAATCAAACAAGGCAACAGCGTCCCAAGACCAAATAGGCCAATATAGGTTACTTAGTAATAGAGACCCAAAGATAAAAACTAAAATTAGAAAAAGAATTTTTTCAAATTTGGACAAACCAAGAGTCCACCTCAGTGTTCTTTTCGACCAATTATTTATTTGAAATGGAAAAATATTTTTTCTTTTAAAGCATAAATTTAAATATATAGCCGTCATAACTAGCCAAGCAAGAATAGCTATAATCGGCGAGATTTTAATCGGAGTACCAAACAACCAATTTGATATAAAAATTACAAACGTGTAGAGGCCTAAACCAATTATAAAGCTTAGTGATATTTTCTCTATATATTTTACTTGCGGTGAAATTAAATTTACAACTAAATACCCAAAAAAAGTTATTAGTAAAAGAAAGATTGGTTGTAGTATAAAATTTTGAATCATATTTTATTTTAAGCGAGTTCTATCAACTTCAATTAAACCCCAAGCATTTTTGTTAAACGGTTCTATTGGATCAAAATCTTTATGAAATTCAGTTACAGCCCCTGAATTTTTATCTATGTACCAGATCGTTTTTGCAGGAACAAAAACCTTAGGCCATCCGTATTCTTTATCGCTTTTGACGATATCATAAAAGACATGAAGGCCCCCGCGGGCAATAATTACGTAATCAACATCTTTAATGATTTCATTTGCCCCGGGTGAGCTCACCAACTTCCTATTTCCCATAAATATCTTAACTTGATCAATATTGGCAACCACCGTCCACGGTGCAATACCCGGAGGGAAGAGGATTATGCTGCGATCGGCAGTTTTATCTAAAATTACCTCCACTAAATGGTATAGGAACCCCCACTGGGCCTCCATCTTTTCGTTATAAGTAGCCTTAAGATGAGTGAATATATAAACATCATTATCGAGAAGATCTTTAGAGCTTTTAAACAAATTGTAGGAACCAAAGATGGTCAGGAGTAACACTGATATCAGAAGAGGATTGTTTTGCCTCACAAACTGAACCTTTATTTGATTTAAAAATTTAGTCCAAGATATTGAGATCTTTTTCTCGTCGGGAAAGAGTACTATATTGTAAATTCCCAGGAATTCATTTTTTAGACTTCTCGATAAATCCTTTGCAATTTTCATATAACCAATATTTGTTATGAAATATAGAACAGGTCCAGCAATTAATACGGCCAATACGTAAAGCAAATTTTGTGCTTGAAGGTGAAACTTAACAAAAGAATAATTTTTGTAATGAATTACGTCTAATTCATTTAAAAATAGATATCCACCAAGTATGATTACAAAAAGACAAGTCGTTAATATAAGAAAAACCTGGTATCTTTTACTGGCTCGGATTTTTAATAATGATATCTTAGAAAAACATATAGTTGTAAAACTAAAAATTGTTAAAACGTAAAAAGTAAGGGAAGGTATATGTACGTGGCTTACTAAAAAACCAAAATATTTATAACTTTCCAATAACGATATAAATAGAGAAAACCCTAAAAGGAATGGGAAGAGGTAAAAATTTTTGGTAATGAACGTTTTCTTCATTTGATATTTAATTTAAAGTCCGATAATCAAATTTATACAGATTACGTACGATTTGGGTAGAATTACACACTATTAAATTATTAACAAGTCTCATTCGAAATTTATCTCCCGTAGTATCTCCTTCCATTCCCGGAATAATTTTATCTTGACTAACACAAGGGTTTATAGATATAGTCCAAAATTGAAGTTTTCTTTCTTTTGCAATTTTTATCAAATTTTCCCAATCGTTAAGCGACATATTTGGCGGATAATATGCGTAGCAGCCAACCATAAAAACTCTATTTAGTCCGTTATATGTGAACCATATCATGTCGGGATCTAAGATTACCAAGTTGAGGGGCTCCCCGCTGTTCTCCCCGCAATAAATTGTAGCTTCCGATACATCCGGTAATCTAAATTTTATCCAATCATTAATATTTTCCCTTCCTAACGCATAATTTATTTCGTGCCAATTTAAATATTTAAGACTATTCAATTGCATAACATTTTTGACGTAATAAAACGATGTTGATGATATTAATGTTATAAAAAACAAAAGTTGTATTAATTTTATAAAATTTATTTTTGGTTTAACTGAGAAAACTAAAACAATAACAAATATCAAATAGACGATCAGATATTGCTGATATCTTGCGTCAAAGCCAGAAAAATATTTCATTATTATCAGTTCTATCACTAATGGTAAAAGGCTCATCAAAAGCAACAGTTTATTTTTCTTTAACCCATAAAAAATAGTTAAAAGAGAGGAAAAAATTAGTGTGAATTGAAGAACTATGTTCTGAGGTATTAAAGACATTATTATTGAATAAAGATTTTTAATAGTAACCGGGATTGTCCATGTCCCAAAAAAGGATGAACCTTTCGCACAATCTAATGCATATCTCCCCCAGCAAGGAAAAATAAATGGGTATATAGGGTTTCCATAAATGATGAGGTTCTTAACGTACCAATACCCGCCAAAAAGTAAAAACACTATGATGATTTTTATTAATATTCCTTTTTCAAAAACATACTTGTATGATTTATGCTTAAACCAATACGCAATTAAAAATGTAACTAGAAAAGCAAGGAAAGAAACTAAAGTAGTATATTTCGTTCCAAGTGACATACCCCAAAACAGAGCTGATAAGACAAGGTAGTCTGAGTTGTCAAAAAACAAAAAAACTAATCCGAATAAAAACCCCAAAAGCAAAAAGGACATCGCAACAACGTCTACGTAACCAATTGTTGCTAAATCGGGTAGTCCCAAAGGCAAACTCAAAAATATTAGAATAAATAAAATTGCCGGAACTACGCCTAACAATTTCTTAATTAGCAAAAAACCCACGAACAATGAGGTTGTGACGATTGAAAATTGTATTAGTCTAATTACTGAATATGTGTTGGTAAGTGGTATCCCAAACATATAAAGGATATCCATAAGTCGTGGAACGTTCTCATACAAGCCCCCGGTAAAATGCCGAACAGACATATGTAGCGCATCGTAAGGCGACAGAAAATGATATGCCATTTCATCCCATACGTAAGGCGGTAATGATGCTTTTACAAAAGTTGAGGGTAAAAAAGGAATTATAAGAAAAATAGGTAACAGTAAAGGCTTCACAATTTTAAATAAAGTTATATATTCTCTTTTTGATAAATACTTTGGAAGAGAAATCAGAAATGTAATGATGATACTTATCAAAAGATTTGATTTTGTCGGGATAACAAAAAAACCCAATGAAAACCAAATAAATACGAAAAAACCAATTCCAATTAACCAGTTAGTCAGTCTGGTTTCAGTAGTTACTTCGCGGTTTTTGATAATAAAACTTTTTATAAATGACCCAAAGATGTCGAAATAAACAAGGGCCCCTACGTAATAAACTAAATTTAAAAAATTTAAAGGTTGAAAAAAATCAGTTAATTTGAGCATTTAAGCGGTAATTATAATGTGGGACGGGAATAAATTAAATATTCTGAAGACTTTAATATCAATTTTTCTAAGAAATTTCATTTTTCTTAAATCTGAAATCCAAAGAGGATTAAGATTTTCAAAAGTGGACCAAAAGTTTT
>Ga0070706_100000551_pt1 | contig 43548 bp, 62 predicted proteins | sample KBSK5501metaG_FD_65476 | JGI IMG/M metagenome (GOLD analysis project Ga0070706, IMG submission 65476) | Corn, switchgrass and miscanthus rhizosphere microbial communities from Kellogg Biological Station, Michigan, USA - KBS K5-50-1 metaG | ecosystem: Host-associated > Plants > Roots >... | reverse complement strand
GCCAAGGTTTACTTGAAGTAGGCGCAGTTTCCGAAGATGAAGTTAGGGATCAATTACTAATTACTGGTCAGCTTGTTACACGCAAGATTTATGATCCACTAACACAAAAGAAAGCCGATCGACAAGTTTATATCGATTCTAATTATGAGGGTCGGTTTAGTGCTTTACTACAAAGCTTAAATGAACAAGATGCAAAAGGATCATTTACTAGTGACGTGATTGGCGCAAACGATGCTAGTGAATTATCAATTTCAGGCATACTTGAGAAGTTTTGGAATAAGTGGCTTCCTAACGGACTCTAAAGTAAAAGGAAATTCTCCCTGCGCTTAGTAGTTTGCTAGGCGCAGGAGAATTTATTTATGAAAAACTTACATATAATAAATCCTAAGAAAATTCCGCAGTTAAGTGATGAACAAATTGCAGGAATAATGTTCCATAATGCAGATAAGTATAAAATACAAAATGATCAACTGTCTTATCGTGTAGGGCAAATTTGGGATATTTGTTATCTAGAACACATTCAAGATGGGGACATTGCTGAGTGGGAATTAAACCCATTTATTGTAGATGAAATAAGTATAGAGTATGAATAATTTACACAAAATAAAACCAATTCTTGATGATAGGCTATTAGCAAATCTATGGTTTGTCACTGTAGCATCCCCCACTCTTAATGAACGATTTAGGGTACTAAAAAATCTTCCCGCAGGATTGAACCCTGAGAGAACAAGTCCCATATACTTCATAAATCAAAGATATCATTGGCTGTGGGAGGGTCGCGTAGAGCAATGGAATTCGGAAGGAAGACCGCTCCCAGATTTTACTAAGATTGAATTTGAATGAATAATTTACATAAAATTCAAGTAAAAAATAAAGATATACCAGATTTCATAAAAGCATGGCTTTGGTGGTTTCAAAGAAATTATAAATGTAAATATTCTAAAAAAGCTATGTGGTTATGGTACGATAATAAATGGCTTAAAAGAGATATTCCAAACGACACGGTTAATAATGGCTGGTACAAGAATAATAAACCCGAACCTGATTGGGCTAGCTTAGAATATGAACAATCTTCATAGTATAAAATCAAATCTATTCTCAGAAAGAGAATTAGGCGCAATATATCATTGTTTATATGAAGCTAATCACATAAAAGTACAAATTAAACCTGGATCGTATAATATCCGAGTTTTTGGGCAAATTGGAACAAATTGGAGTATTCCAATTGATGATGTGTGGGATTATGTTATCAATAAATGGATATTTATGGGTAAACCCGCAATAGATATGTCAAGAGTAGAAATAATTTATGAATAATTTACATTCAATACGACCCTTGCTAACAGATTTACAAAAGAGCTATGCTTTCTATTATGCGCAATATAATGATAACGTACGCTTTATAGATGATAAATTTGAATTTGCGGGCAGGAATGAGTGGAAACAAGAATTTATTTCTCTGCCCATTTTTCAGTGGCTTATAGATAATTGGATTAAAGCAAAGTGTCCTGAACCACGTAATGTGATTTATGAATAATTTACATAAGATTAGACCTACATATTCTACTAGATTACTAGCAGTATTAGATTGGTTTTTTGCAAGACCTCATACTTATGATGTTAAAATTGAGGCTAATGAAATACTTTATAGAGCCAGAGGGTCTACGACTGTATGGCATAAAGCTCTAATAAGAGATATGTCTTGGAGCTATGTAGAAAAGCACTGGAAAGATATGGGTTCTCCTATGCCCGATTTTTCTGAGTTATACCATGAATAATCTACATAAGATACACTTTTTTACTGATGTAGAGAAGGCATGTTTGTGGTGGTTTAATGATAAAAATTCTACATCCCAAATTTTGCGCAAAATAGATGGTGAGTTAATATTATGTTATGATAACGCTCCTGGCCTAGTAGTTAACGAACCAAATAGCATACATCAGCCTTTAGCTAAGATTTGGGGAAAAATACCTATAAATCTTACAGCTAAGTCACCAACAAGCTATCGTGTAATTATGGATTATTGGACTAGAGACGGTAGACCAGAACCTACAATAAAATGAAAACCCTACATTCAATAAATACTTCAACTAAAACTTTAACTGCGCGACAAGCTGCTGCTATTTTTATGCATACAAATAATGAAGCTAAGGCATATAGATTTATTATTGCTTGTACAGATGGTAATGTAAGGCTTAATGGTTATATTTGTCGTATAGACCATACAGATGACGGGCCTATACCGCCATTAAATCCTGAAATTTTGCGCAAAATAAAGTATGAATTATGAAAACTCTACATAAAATAGAATACAAAAAATTCCCGCAATTAAATGATGAGCAATATGCATCTATATGGTCACATCTACAAGATTATGGTGAATGGCGTCCAACATCAATTTGGGTATCTAATAAAACTGGTGAAGTTTCTTATAATGAGATAAATCCCGGCGATTGTACAATGGATCATGCTATTGAATGGTATGATGCAGGCAAACCAGAAATAGAAAATTTTTCTGATTTTATTATTAACTATTACGATGAATAACTTACATACAATACAAGTCGAACACCCCTTCTTTAATATTCCTGGCTTTAAAGAAGCTGTTGCTAGTTGGAATAAATATGCTTGGCTTACTAATAATGAACGCAGATTAAAAATAAAAGGGGAGAGAATTTTATATTATCAAAATGGAGAATGGGAATATTTACACTCTGATGTTAATGCTTGGATGCGTACATGGCATCGTATCGCAGAAGATAAAAGTATTCCTAATCTACCCTTCTCTTATGATATGGTAATAGTTGAATGAATAACCTACATAAGATTAGAAGTCGTGGAAATATAATTTTAACAGATAGACAGCAAACAGTAGAAAAATTAACAAATAACAAATGGGCTGAATATACTTCTTCCTATTTTATTTGGTCAGGATCACATCTTGATGCAACCATAAACTTAGATTTACTAGAAGTAGTATATGAATAATTTACATAAAATAGCACCAAACTTCACCGATGTTCAGAAAGCATATCAAATGTTCTGGGATAATAGAGTCAGATTTTCCCGCTCCGGTGATACTCGATTTGAACATTGGATAGAACGAGCTGATAATACAGGGTACTGGTATACAGAACACTTTACTGGAGAAACTAAGCTCTGGCTTTTAAGCACAAAAAGAAATAGTAAACCAGTTGATATCTCAAAGATGAGTTACATTGAATAACTTACATAAAATCCAACCCAACTATCTCATAGACAAATTAATAATTTATATTCTCTATCACCAAAATGTAGTACATAATAGAGTTCGTATATTTCGTGATGGCCGTGCTCCATTATATTTTGGTGCGGATGGTTGGACTAAACCAATAAATTATAAATCGTCTCTTTATAAAGAATTACTAGGTCGAAGAGTTAAAGGGCCGCCTTATCCTCCGATTGATTGGTCAAGAGTAGAAATTATATGAACAATTTACACAGAATACAGAAAATTAGACCAAATTTATCAAAGGCACAACTCGCTGGTATCTATTGGCATTATATAGAATATAAGCGAACTCAATTTAGAGTATATAGAAATTCTTTAAGGTTCTTTCATCAGCGTAAAGAAGAGTGGCTTAGTTGTGATTTAAATCATGATATGTCGATGTATGCTAATTATATTGATGAAATTCTTTCTAAGATAACGGTTATCTATGAACAATCTACATAAAATATCTTCAAACTTAACAGATGAACAAATAGCTTCTATTTGGGCACATACTAGAATATTAAAATCGCGCAAAAAAGTAAAAATTAAGGATGGAACAATTTACTTCTATATCAATAACAGAGTAAGCCATACGTGTAGGAAAGTGTCCTATACTGATCCTAATCTACATATCAAATTTTGGCGCAAAGAAGGAAGTCCAAGAGATTTCTTATCTGAAATAAAAATCTTGACTTAAAGCCTCTAGAAGTATTAGTATTAGGAGACAACTAAGGTGAACGAAATTTCTAAGAACTATGAAGCAGGGACTTCGGCAACATACCTGTGCTAACCCTCAGAATTGAGAACGGTTTGTTAGAAAAATCGCGCAATAGTAAATATTAATAAATTCCTTATAAAAAAGTATGTTATAAGGAATAGCCGAACCATGCTAAAAGTTGAGGGATAGATGAACAATCTCCATAGTATACACAAAGAATCCCCATATCGTAAATATGCTCTAAAATGTGAAAATTGTAAATATGTATATACACGAAATTCTGATGAGGCAATTAAATTATATAAACCTGGTGCTCCATATAAAGGATTGCATCTACAAGCTGATGGTCTTGGTCTTAAAGGATTAAGAACTCTACGACCAATGTATGTGAAGAATGAACAATTTACATGAAATTTCGCGCAATGATATATATAATAATTATATAAGCAGTATACTATGGTGGATTACTGTAGCAACGTATGTAACTGGTGATATTGCAGTAGTATATCCTGATAATTCGGTTAGAAGATTTACGGCAACTGAACATGATTGGGGATATCATCAGAAAGAAGATGCAATACTTCAGGATTGGATCAAATATAATAAGCCTGAATATAGAGCTGATAGAGTAATGAGAGGTTAGTTGAACACAAAGATACTAATAGGTGACTAAATAGCCACATATTATTAGGCTCATTTACCTCAATTTAAGGCTAAATAAGATCAATTTTGACCAAATAATTGCAAATACAAGCAAATTAAAGTTAATTAAGCTAATTCCAAGTAGCTAGTTTTAAAATGGCAAAGTGATTACAAAAGAAAGCCTGTTCTATAATTAAATATAAAAAAGGCATCGTATAGCTATAATATTTTATTTGATGCGGGAATTTTAGGACTAAATTTTGCGCACCAAATGGATTAGAACTAAAACCCTGTTATGAAGGATTAGACAAAATTTCCTGTTACATAGGACACCTTGCAATACCCTGGCATTAGCTATGCCATTTGATGAGGTAGTTCCACATCAAACTAACCCTGGTTGCGTAAGTACGCAAATACCTAATGCTTTTCCTAGGTTGCGGTTTTGCAAGGAACATTAAGGTACCTTAACCCAAATCGGGGTTTTTGTTATGTGATAGCGACCTACTCATGCCATACTGAGCGCAGCGAACAATCAAATACGGTCAAAGGTGCTTATCACCTAGGGTCAAGGCAAACCGCCTATGATACGGGCTGACGTGAGCATGGGCCGTCCGCGATCCGCTCCGCATCGAATAGAAAGGAACAGTCAAATGGCAAAGGTAGCTATCTACGGGCATACGCTCACACTCACGGTCCAATGCCGGAATTGCGGAACAGTCTGCAAAACGAGCGCGAGAATGATCGCCCATAGGTGCAAGGCTCTGCGCAAGTAGCGGAGCCTAGTCTAGTAGCAGAACAGAGGCGCTTAGGTATTGCGTTGTGCCTTGGGCACAGAAAGGGAAATCGCAATGCCGAAGACAGAGACGACAGAACAGCCGCAGAGCGTTGCGCGGTATTTCGTCGATGGAATGCGTCTGCTTCTCCCAAAGGGGAAGATTGCAGACAAGAACCCTGATCGAGCATTGACCGTGCTCGGTAAGGCTTTCTACGCGCAGAACGTTGACGGATCGCGCGGCGAGAAGTTGACGTTTGGATCGAAGGAAATCACCTTCGACATGGCGCGTAACCCGGTCACCGTTATCGATAAGGATAACGGTATCTTGGTGCTTCCTGCCGGTGAGCGTGGCCGAAAGGCTCGCGCCGGGATCGAGCAGGACGCAGTGAATGCGCTGCTTGAGTCCATCCGCAATGCCCCGCCGGAACCGGATGCGGTTCCCGATGCGGTTATTGCCGAAGTGCTCGGAGAGACAGCCGCTACCGCATAAGTCAATTGCAGTACCTAAGCGTTTCTGTCCTGCTACTAGGTTAGTAACAGATCAACTAACGCATATTGCAGCGGACATAGCCTACTAGTAGGCGGTATGCCGATTGTAAGTAAGATCGGCAAAGGACAACCGCAACATGCTTAGGTTCTAATGCAATCCGTGGCGGCTCCGGTTATCCGCCGTTTTTCTCTAGTTGCAATCAGCATAGGGAGATGAGATGACGCTATACCAGCGCGTTAGGCTATACCTTGGGCGTAGGTCCAGAATGGCGCAGCGCCGTGACGATTACGTCCGGCAAATGATAATGCGTGCTCGATTGCTTGCTGGCGAGTGGAGATGAGTCGCGCATCGAAAGAGGTTATTGCAATAGCGTTAGGTGCGCTTGTTGCATTGGCAATCGCTTGGATTGCACTAGTGCTAGTGCTTACTCACTAGAGTGCATATCAATACACTGGCCCTAGCCTAACAAACTAGGGCCAGTTAATTGCAAATAGGAATCAGTAATTACAATGAGGCCCCCCATTATTCCAAAAAAAAGAATTTGAAATTACAAATCGCGTGGGCTATGTAGCCATGCTTAAATATTGTAACAGATTTTCAAACCTCTCGAATAAGTTTGAAAATCAAGCCATCCACAAATATTGGGACTAACTTTGAAAGGTTTCGAATAAAAATATGAGAAATAAATTTTCAATACTCTCGAATAAGCCCTAACGTTGGTTTAAAGCTATCTAATTGCTTTAGAGCACTCTCATATACGTTATGAGCTAATTCTCGCTTCTTTTTCTTGGTCATAGGCTGACTTTTATCAAATACTGTAGCTACGATTAGGACTTCCAAGTTTGGATTATCGTGTAGCATTTGATCTAACTCTTTAGGATATTCTAGCTTCATTTATTTTTACTCCTAAATTTTAGGCTGGTACAAAAAATCGGCCCGCTTCCCTCCTTGTTCGGGAGGGGGCGCTTCCGAAATTTTGCTGAGGTCGGGACTGACTACCCGAAAGCCTACACACGATTGCAATTTAAACGCAATGCTTCAGCCACCCACTTTTACCCTTGTCAGGAAATCTATTCGCCTACCATCGTAGGTTCCACTCTCTGAGCACTTGCCGTTGAGAATGTTTTCTTAGATCGAGCGGTACTATTAAGACTCTCCACCGTGTAAGAAGAGTCATCTTCAGTCAACCTCCTACTAGGAACCGTCGCTCCTTGCATTACGTAAACTATAGCACTCGGGCAGGTATGTTGTCAAGGGGTTTAGAGAAAAAAAAGAATCCTCTGCAACGGCGATTACAGAGGATTCTCCCCCGCCGAACAGGGGCTAATTAAAATGAAGAGTCTAGTAATACTTATCTTAGAAAAATTACTCTTTTGCAGAGCAAAGAATAATTTATGTAAGAACTTGCCCGCGTCACCGCAACGAATAGTTTAGGTTACATTCTAGTGGTTTAATACTAGAAGCGGTACAAAAACTTACTCTTAAGCAAGAGTTAAGTGTGGCTCCAAAGTAAACTTTGGAACCTTACTAAGCTCTCCATTTGTATCACTAAGCGACTTTGGCTCAAAGAGTCCGGGGGGATACTCCAAGCCTCATCGCTTATGACCTATACAATATAGCGAGGTACCTGCGGGCTGTCAAGGGCCACAGGGCTATGATCTTTCTAAAAATGCGTAGTACCCTATCGGTCCTAAAAATAGTGGGAAAATTTTGAAAACCTCCCGAAAATTAAAGAACAAAATCAATTAAATTGTGCTTGACAAGAGGGAGCTAATAGAGTAGACTTCGAGGATACGTTTTGGAGCTGTAAATGATCGAAGATAAAACCTATAAAGATGCAGCACCAGAAGCAATTGGTAGATTTATTGGGGAATTTTTTACTGGTTTACTAAAATCAATGACAAGAGAAGAAGCAATGGTTATTGCCATTACTTATGTCCAAGAACTAATGAGAAAGCCAAAAGATGACAGCGATAATAAAGTGTAGGGTTTGGATTATTTCTAATCCTCCCCATTTCTGTAATAACTATAAGAATATTACTTCCTGCCCGAAATGTGAAAAGACTTACTGTGTTAGACATATAGGTAGGCACGAATGCAATGGATAAAGTATTTTGTGGAGGTTGTGGATTAGAATGGATTTGGACTACATGGGACTACGGCTTTAGTTACAAAACAGGTAAACTAAGGCATTTTGGACAGTGGAAGTGCCCAAATTTTAAAAAAGTAAGTCATCCCTCACATACCTATGATCAAAATACTTACGAACTTATTAATGGTGAGTGGAAGAAATATCCATGAATAAATTCATTCTTATTTGGTTTTGGGGACCGCATTGCGATATCTGGACCGGCGATGAGTGTAATTGCTATGATTGGGTATATTGGTTAGAAAATGATTGGAAGTTTATCCTAGAGGATTAGGGAGAGGGCGTGAAATATCCTGATTATGCTAAATGTCAAGTAAGAAGTATTTTCCTTGCGCGCGAATTAGCAAAAGAGGGATTCGAAGCTAAAGTACTGTATGGAATATTTACTCCTTCTGCCCCAAGAAGATTATGGGATGACCGTTGGAAAAAGGTTAAAGGAAATGAATTTGTACATTTTTGGTTAGGAGTATCCAAACGATATTATGATTATTCCTGCTTTCAATTTGGCGAGCCAGAACCTATCAAGACCATCAGTCTTGATGAGCGCTATACTGAGTTAGGTTATTATGACCTAGCAACTTCTAGGTTATGCCACACAGGAAATATGCTTATTGAGTGGGAATCACTAACTGATATAGGAGGGGTACCAATATTGAAATTGGTACCCGTTTTTATTTAATGCCCGAACATACTTGGCATTGGATTACTGGTCGAATGCAAAAATTATGTGAGAAAGGACATTGGCACGAAGTAGAAAAAGGCCATGATTTTGAAATTTGCCCTTCCTGCGGTGAAACTAGAGGGGACAAAGCTTTTAAATGCGATGAAATAGATATAATGATTAGAGCAACTCATCCTTATGGATATCGCCAAGGCCGATGGGCAAAGATAATAGAAATCGAGTGGGAAAATAACCGACCTTGCTTTAAAGTACGATTTAATGATGGTAAAATAGATTTCTGGCCTATATATGATCCTGCTGATCCTTATGAGTTTAGAGCAATATGAAAGTAATGGTGGCGTGTGAATTCTCAGGAACGGTTAGGGATTCGTTTAATGCTTTGGGCCATGACGCTATTAGTTGTGACCTTTTGCCTAGTAACAACGGTGGTCCTCATATTAGGGGGGATATCCGCGATCAAGACCTTAGTACATATGATTTACTCATAGCTTTTCCACCGTGTACACATTTAGCAGTGAGTGGTGCACGATGGTTCAGCCAAAAGCAAAAAGAACAGCAGGAAGCCCTCGACTTTGTTCAGTACTTGCTAGATGCTCCGGTTGAAAAAATCGCACTTGAGAATCCAATCTCAATAATATCAACACGGATTAGGAAGCCAGATCAAATAATTCAGCCTTGGCAATTTGGACACGGTGAACAAAAGGCGACTTGCTTATGGATGGATGGATAGATCAAAAACCTATCAGGGAATAGCAGATGCAATGGCAGAGCAGTGGGGAGAAATCTAAAATGGAGTATACGCCAACATCGGTAGGACTAGTCGGTGGTTTATTACCCGAAGAAGCGCCGTTAGGACAAGGAGTTTGTCCAGAGTGTCCTTAGCGTAAAGAAATGACCCCCGGATTTTCTCATGCAATGGCTGCTGATTATAGTATGATGAGCGTTGCTCTTACTGGATCAAATCATTTTGCTTGGGAGCAAGATAGCGTTGGAAATAAATTTGATTACCGGCCTAACCCGCAGCCGGGTGCCCCTAAAGTAACACAAACTTGTCATATGCGCTTAGATCAGCGTTGTGCTGGTGCTGAAACATTTCGTGCTAATGTTGGTCTACCTTCTGAACTAAAACCAAATGATAAAATTGCAGAGTCAATACAAGAAATGCTTAACATTTGGAAAAGTCGAGGGACACGATTATGATAGTAGGTAGATTTCTAGGAACCTTTATTGGGGTACTATTAGCTAGTGCTTTTATTAGTAATAATATTTTAGGCGAGATAGGACTTTGGTTTATTTTTGCGGCAATAGGAACTGGCGCTGGAATGATTGTATCAGCAATCTTAGGTATTAATGTAAATACCGATCATCCTACTATCCAAGATAATCTAAAATACTGGACAGATAAATATGGTGAAGAACTAGGCAGAACTGCATATCGTTATTGGCTAGAAGAATTAGATTCTAGGCCCGATGATCCTCCAGTTCAACCCGGAGATTGATAGTACGTTTTTGCAGCTCCAAAGCCCATTGCAGTCGCTACCAGCGCCTCTAGAAAGACCCCGAGAGCCCCAGCAGTAGGAGAAGTGGCAAATAGTGCTATGTAGCTTGCTAAAAATGCAAACACAATCGCTATTGCGAACTGAAATGTAACCGTACGATATTTATTCACTTTTACACCCATATATAGGAATATCTAACGTATCAATTAGAACGTGTCCTACAGCTTTGGTTTCTTGTAATCTTACAGTAAATGCATTACGGCATTGTCTACAATAGCCCGCAAGATATATACCTCCAGTAGTAGGTTCAAACGTATCAACAAAGGGAAATAAGGGAACAACCGAATATAACCAATTATGTTTTATTTGTGGTTCTCCTTTTTCTTTAGGAAGAAGTATTTCTGCCTTTTTTTCTACTTCTTCAAAGTATTTTTCTAGGTCTTGCCTAGGTAGTTGTGTCATCGTTTTTCTCCCAAAATTTCTCAAGCATTTTAAAATGCTTATCACAAGCTACTACAACTAAAATTACATCATTCCTTTTCCATAATACATTATCTTTTCCGCCCTTGCAATTATTGCACTCTATGATCTGAATAAATTGTAAATATGCGGGGCTATATTGAGAGTGCAATGCGGGCATGATTTTCCTGTAGTGTATTTCCACTTACTGGAATAAATACTGTCTTTTCTTTTAACTCTTCTAAATTAGAAGCTCCTACATAACTCATACCACTTTTTAGCCCACCAATTAATTGCTTTAGTACACCTTCAACTGATCCCTTCTCAGGAACATATCCCGCTACACCTTCTTTGGTGTATTTTTCGCCATTGACACCAAATATACTTTGGCCTTGGTATTTACGTAGCTTTCGCCCGTCTCCTGTCTCTATGACCCCTCCGGGGCACTCGTGGGTGCCTGCAAGCAGAGAGCCTAGCATTACCGCATCTGCTCCCGCTGCAAGAGCCTTAACAATATCTCCTGAATTTCTGATGCCACCATCTGCGATAAGTGCAACTTCTTTGCGGCTCGCCAATCCTTCTCTTGCAGAATAGATTGCAGAGAGTTGAGGGATTCCAACGCCTGTAACAATTCTTGTCGTACAGACACTTCCGGGCCCGATACCAACTTTGATCGCATCTGCACCTGCCTCCGCTAAAAAGTAAGCCCCTTCTTCTGTCGCTATATTTCCCGCAATAACTTTGATAGTATTTTTATAATCATTCTTTATTCTTGATACTAAGTAAGAGACTTTTTTATGATGCCCATGTGCTACATCAACACACACGATGGGGGTATACATTTCTTCTTCATCAGCGGGATATTCTAGTGAAGTAGTATATAATTCAGATACTCTACGTAAACTTTCTTCAATATCACGAGTACCCACAGAGAGAGTTTGTGGGCCATAAATTTTTTGAATATTATCTAATTGTGCTTCCCACGGGCAGAAGCGGTGGATAATTCCTAGCCCACCAGCACCAAACATCGCATTTGCCATACGTGAGCCAGTCACGAAATCCATATTTGCACTAATTATTGGAATTTTTAATTTTAGCCCTAAGAAGTCCACATCGGTAGAAATAGTCTCACGCGAATTTATATCTGAATATGCGGGGACAATAAGAACGTCATCAAACGTGTAGTGAGATTTATCGCTTACTTGCATAATAAGAACTAGCAAGTGTACTGCCGAGTAGTATGGAACAAATAAAAGTTATTCCTGTCCATATCCATTGCGGGATCATGCCAAAATTAAGCCCTATCCACAGCGATGACAGGAATACAAAGGCAATCCAAGCAAGAAAAATAAATAGATACTTTATCATTTCAAGTTACCTCTAATACCATCCATGTGTATAACTATGCTCTAATGCTCTACATGCTGTTCCATAACGATGTGGAATGTAAATTTCTATTGCCCAACGTACTTGAGTTACTGGATTTGTTCTCCAATCAGCGCCCGCTGCGCTCATTTTTGATCCTGGTAATGCTTGTGGAATTCCATAAGCACCAGAGGATTTATTTAGATCAAAAGGGTTCCAATTCGATTCCCTTATCATTAGCTTATTAAAACAACTATATTGAACTGCTCCTAAATAATTTAAAGCGTAGGCTTTTGCATCTGCTACTGTCGGTTTGTAGCGGATTTTTTTAATGATTGGTTTTGCTTCTTCAACTGGTCTGCGCGCTTTTTGCGCAATAAGTGTGATTGGAAAATCTTCAATTTTAGTAAATGCTGAATTAGGAATTGATTTGTAAACACTAGGCTCTCTTGAATATGATACCGAAGTTACACATAAAGACAATACTATAGCCACTATTAATTTTCGCATAAAAATTCCCCCTTAATTTTATGGAGGTCGCTACCGAATATTCCTTATCTCCGCGTTGCAACACTCGGGGAACCTTGCGCTTGGCCCATTAGCCCTAGGAGCTGACCATTCACTCGACCACCACTACTGTATCACAAATCGAGCACTAAGTCAAGCTACGCTTTTGATTTTTAGCCTCTTCGTTTGTTATGATTGAGACATCACGAGATTGACATTTTGTACAGACCCAAATTGCTTTTCTCTGTCTAGTATCTTTAATTTTTTTAAAAGCCATTTTAATTGGGGCTCTACAACATGCTGATCTATATCCGTAATCTAAAATGTAAAATCACCTACTTTTTATATAATACTATACTTAGCTTACCTTTGCATATACTTAGCATAGTACTATGCTATATACTTAGCATAGTACTAGTATCACCCTCCCCCTCTCACGTTTAGTCTATCAGATTTTGCAAGGAAATTCAAACGAAATTAATAGGAAAAATCAGTCCCAAACACTACAAGGAAGGTAGATTAAAAATGAGTAAGAAGCCAAATATTTATGACTACTTTGTACTAATCTATATGCCAAAGCATCCTCGGGCATTTGCTTCGGGATATGTACCAGAGCAAATTTTAGTAGCAGAACAATCACTAAAACGCTCCTTGACTTTAGATGAAGAGGTTCGGCATATTAATGGAGAAGTTCAAGATAATAGACCTGAAAATCTAGAGATTATTTCGCCCCACGCCGGATATAAAGTCCAGAGCGTGGGGGAATTTCCATTTGATAGCCCAACTAGGGTTACTCAAAACAAGACATTTATTCCTTGCAAGTTTCAAAAACCTTGCTGGCGTGAGATTCGAGCACCATTAGCGCGAGCTAATAAAATTTATTTACCTTATGTATGTTCGTGGAGCATGGAGGGAGATATTTATCATTGCGGACATTTTTGGAACTTCTTAGATAAGGAAATGGAAAAAGAAAAAGGTACAAAGAAAAAAGGAGTTAATTGATTTGAATTATGAACCTACCGGGCTAAGTGAGAAAATATTTAAGGATAGATATGCGATACATCCAGAAGAAACTTGGGATAACGCTAGTCGAAGATTGGCAAGACACGTTGCATCCGCTGAGGAAAATGGAGCTGCGCAAAAGATTGAAGAAGAATTTTATGAGGAAATAGTTACCAATAGATTTATGCCTGGTGGGAGGATATGGTATGGCTCTGGTAGACCTCGCGCTCAGTTGCTTAATTGCTTCGTTATTCCTACTCATGATTCTAGAGAGGGTTGGGGCAAAACTATCTCAGACGTTATTGTCGTTTCTGGAATGGGTGGGGGTGTCGGTGTTAATTGTAGCCCTATTCGTCCTCGTGGGAGCCGCATTCATGGAACCGGGGGTATCGCAACTGGCGCTGTCTCGTTAATGAATATGATTAATGGAGTAGGCGATGAATTAGTTTCTGGTGGTGGTCGTAGACTTGCACTAATGCTTGATCTTAATATTTCTCATCCAGATATGCCAGAATTTCTTGATAAAAAACTAGATAAGGGTAAACTAAATAATGCTAATGTATCGGTGATTATTGATAAGCGAGTTAATAGTGAATCGTTCGTAAAAAAAGTTCGGGCCGGGGAAGATTTTGATCTTACCTTTTCTAATCAAGTAAGAGGAAAAGTAAACTCTAAAGAAATATGGGAAAAAATTGTAACAAATGCTTGGACTAGCGGGGAACCGGGTGTTTTGAATGGAGATTTGGCAAATAAGGAATCTAATATTTATTACTACAAACCGCTGGTATCGACAAACCCATGTGGAGAGATATGGTTGGAGGAATACGGTTGTTGCGATCTTGGGGCACTCGTTTTACCTCGCTTTGTCGATTCTTTTGGCAGGTTTGATTGGGACGCTTTTGCTCGTTCTATTACCACAAGTGTTCGTTTCTTGGATAACGTTCTTTCAGTAAATGAATATCCTCTTCCTGAAATTAGAGAGAATTGCAATAATGTACGCAGGATTGGATTGGGCATTATGGGATTACATTCAATGCTATTGAAGATGGGTTATCGATATTCTTCAAGTGCCGCAAAGAATTTTGTTAATGAATTAATGGGTTTCTTAAAAGTTACTGCCTATGAAGCGTCTATCGAATTGGCGGAAGAAAAGGGGCCGTTTCCTGCCTTTGATGAGCGAATAATTGATTCTGGTTTTATGCAGCGAGCAATTCCTGAATATTTGCGCAACGAGATTAAAGAGAAAGGTATTCGTAATTGTGCTTTATTAACTATTGCACCAACAGGAACTACTGGTATGGTGTCAAATGTATCTACTGGTATTGAACCCTTATTTAGTGCGGCATATTGGCGCAGATTTTATGTCCCTACTGATGATGGAAGTAGGGCATTACATAAAGAATTAGTTGTTGATCCATTATGGGATGAATTTGAGCAAGAAGGAAAAGACACTTCAATTCTTCAAGGCGCATACGATATTAGCCCTTCAGAGCATTTCGATATGCAACGGATTTGTCAAAATCACATAGATAATGCTACTAGCAAGACAATCAATTTGGCGGAGAATTATCCAGTTGAATCTCTTAGTGACCTTTGGTTAGAGTATTTACCAGACCTTAAAGGAACCACGTTCTATCGGGCTGGTAGTCGCGGAGAAGAGCCCTTAGAGGCGATTCCACTAGCAGATGCGAAAAGAGTACTGGCGCTAAATAAAATTCACAAAGATGCAGAAATTAATGAACTTAATTCTATGGATTGCGTAGGAGATTCTTGTGCCGTTCCAGAGGAATTAAAGCCACATGTTGAAGAGCGTAAATATGACTTAACATATGTGTAGGTGAAATGGCTAAAACACTTTTACAGGTATTGGAAGATAATAAACTCGCTGTAATTGAAAGCAGCGGCGGTAGATGGCTCCTTAATTGTCCGTTTCATGAGGATGATAGGGAGCCATCTTTTACCATTTATCCTAATCAAACTTATTATTGTTTCGGTTGTAATGTTTGGGGAGATGCTGTTAAATTTCTTGTAGAATATAAGGGATTTACACAGCAGGAAGCACTAGATTATGTAGGACTGGATTATCAATTTCCAAAATATCATAAATCTAGAATTGTAAAATTACGAGATATTCTTGGTAGTTGGAAATTTTTAGGTGAGGCAACTTTAAAATATCATGAATATTTAAAGCAAACTCCCGGTGCTATGAATTACTTGCATTCTCGTGGCCTTACAGATGAAACTATAGAGAAATACAAACTTGGTTATACAGACGGGGCTGTGTTGAATTACGAATTTGCAGAGGAATATTCGCGCGCGGTAGAGCTTGGTTTATTACATAAAAATGGGTTTGAATTACTTTCTCATAGAATTATCATTCCTAACTTACTTGATCGCGGCGAGGTTGACTTTATTACTGGTCGAACGGTAGTAAATAATAAATTGAAATATGTAAATACACATGGACCTAAACCAATACATGGCTTCTTTGAAATTAGGAAATCTCCTGTCGTATTCTTGGCAGAGGGGCAGATGGATTGGCTCACATTGCGCCAATGGGAGTGGCCCGCAGCGGTTATGTCAGGCTCGCATTTGACCAAATCTAATCAGGCACTATTAGAAAGTAAACAATTAGTGCTTATTCCTGATAACGATGATGCGGGCAGGAAGGTTGTTAGAAGTATAACTGATAGGTATAAGAACGTAACGGTCTTAGATTTTACAGAATTTGGATTTAAAGATATTTCAGAATTTTCGCAGATGAAAGACTCTGAAAGAGTATTTACCGATCTAATACGGGAGCAATGCAATTGGATTTTCTCACTAGCGACTCCGACATTACAAAAATGGTTCCCACGGTTAGTGACTTAGCTTATATTGCTGGATTTTTTGATGGCGAAGGATACGTAGCGATATCAAAGCACGATAAAACAAAAAAATGGAATCAGTTGGGTTTTACTTTAATTGTAGTTATTGGGCAGGTTAATCCGTTTCCTCTAATATTTATTAGGCAATTTTTTGGGGGTCATCTTCGAAGAGAAAATGCAAAAGGAAATAAACGAGCGATATGGATGTGGACCATATCATCCAAAACAGCGTACGATTTTCTACAAGAAATTTACCCGTACCTAAAAGTTAAAAAAGATGAGTGTAATTTAGCGTTCCAATTTCAAAATACAATTGGAAATTCGTTTGCTAAACTTACAGACGAAACAATTGAGTTACGAACTAAAATGTATGAAGAAATGAAAAAATTAAAGACGAGGGAATATTAATGGATTTCTCCTCTGTCGATTTCATTGACCCGGTTGTTACAGCCCTTAATGAGAGACGTGCGTTTTCGATAGACCTTGAAACTACAGGTCTATCTCCTTTAGATTCTCGTATACTTTTATGCCAAATATCTACTGGTGATCAGACTTTTGTAATGCAGCCTTCACGAGCTGATCTAAATAGATTAATGCCTTTTTTGCGCGATAAAGATTGGTTAAAAATAGTTCAGAATGCGGTATTCGAGGGTAAGTTTTTAAAGCATTACTATAAGACCGATATGGTAAATATTTTTGATACTTACTTAGCTGAAAAATTAATTAATAGTGAAAGTCATAGTAATTCGCTTGAAGATTTGGCGCAAAAATACGCAAAAGTAACTCTTAATAAGAAGATACGTCAATCATTCTTTGGGGCAAAGCCTATTGCTGCATTTTCAGACGCACAATTAGAGTACGCTGCTGATGATGCTACAATACTACACCCAATTTATGAGGCGCAAATTAAATTAATTAGAAGTAACGGGCTAGATAGAGTTGCTGAAATTGAGTTTGATTTAACTACTGTGGTTGCTGATATGGAGCTAACTGGAGTTCCTATAAATCAGAAACTTTGGCGAGAGAAGCTTTATAAATATGAAGAAGAGCATGAAAAATCGCGCCTGAAAATGAATTCATTAATATTTGACGAATCAGAGATACCAGAGCAAATGGGGCTCTTTGTACGAGATGGGATAGATTTAAATAGTCCCAAAAAAGTTAAAGAAGCTTTTTTAAAATTGGGCATTGATATTGATTCTACTAATGAGCGTGAGATTGCTCTTGTGGATCATCCCGCAGCGAAAGAGCTTCTAAAATATAGAGAATTACAGAAGATTAAGACTTCATATGGTGAAAATATATTAGCAATGATTCATCCCTTTGATGGACGACTTCATTCGGACTTCAATCAAATTGGAACACGAACTGGAAGATTTGCGTCGAGGAATCCTAACTTACAACAAATGCCTTCTGATTTTCGTATGTGTGTTTCCTTAGAAGATTATAAGATAGTTTCGGCAGACTTTGCTAATATTGAGCTTCGCATTTTAGCTGAGTATAGTAATGACCCTGAATTTATAAAGGCATTTAGTAGTGGGGACGATCCCCATAAATCAACGGCTGCCGGTATGTTCAATCTACCAATTGATTCGATTACAAAGGAGCAGCGATTCATTGCCAAGACTATTAACTTCGGGCTAGTTTATGGAATGGGTATTGATAAATTACGCGATTTGCTAAATGCGAAGAAAGAAGAAGGTCAAAAGAAGCTAACCTTTGACGAAGTTAAGGCGATGTATAATAAGTACAAGCAAACTTATCGTGGTGCTATTAATTGGCTCAGAGAAACAGGTGAGCAGGGTTTAGCTCAAATGTACTCAACTACAATGTTGGGCAGAAAAAGGCTTTTATTTCGACCCGTATTTACTGGTGATGATGAGGCGTTTAATCGTCAACTTTCAGCCACAAAACGTCAAGCAGCAAATAGTCCAATTCAAGGCACGAGCGCCGATATTACTAAGTTAGCAATGCTAAACGTTTATCACGATCTTTCAAAATATAATTATCGCGCAAAGATGATAATTCAGGTACATGATGAAATTGTCGTATTAGCCCACAAGAATGAAGCAATAAGTATTAAAGATATTATAATAGAGTCAATGATGGATGCGGCACAGGATGTATTAAAGAAAGTACCCATAAAGGTCGATTCTGTTATAGGTGATATGTGGGCTAAGGGGTGATTTAAAAATGCCAACGGCTAATCCAGAGGATTTTTGGAGAAAAACAATCAATGATATGACAGCTTCATTGCCAGATGATGGAAATACTGCTCCTGAAATTGAAGAAATCAAAAAGAAAACTCTTGGGAATCAAAAAGTATTGGTTCATAAAATAACTACTCAGATATATGTACTTACAGATATACAAGGTAAACTTTATACAACTAGTACGTCTCAAAAAATGCATATTCTAGGATCGATGACTCTTGCGCGAGCACTAAAAATGGCGCAGGAAGATAATATTTCTTGATAATATTAGAATAGGAGTATTATGATTACTACAAGACCTCCGACTCCACTAGAGCGTGAAAAGTTAAAACGAGCATTTGAGCAATGGGATAAGCCCTTATCACCACCAAAGCCCGTACCTAAAAGTATTCCAAAGAAGCGAGGAAGGCCCGCAAAAGATGAGTAATATCATGCTTCAAGAGTATTCTGTCGTAGAAATGCAGTACTCCCAATTAATCTTAGAGAATAGCTTTGCTTATGATCGTCGTGAAGGCTGGGATACTTTTCGTCCTTCGCCTAAAAAGATTCTTAGAACAGTAAATATTCTACTTTCAGTTCTAAAAGAGAAGAGCGAAAATTACGTATATCTTTATAAAATAGCTAATGATGCGGGATTAGTTTTACTAGATTTTAGTACACGCCATCTTAATATTTCAATTGCTTCTAGCGATAAAAATATAATTGATGATCATATAAAAAAGCTTAAGGCGTTATATCCACCAGAGTCAGAACAATTTGATGATAAAGTAAAAGTTCGCTTTTGGTATAATACCAATCATGGTCCACGTAATGTAATTCGAACCATATCTGTGCCTCGCTGGGAAACCATTGAAAATAACTACCATCCTGAAACAGTAGAAGGTTTGAATTTCTTAATGGGAGATTTTAAACCTTCTAGCGGAGTGGGGCAACTAATTATTATGTCGGGAGAACCCGGAACAGGTAAAAGTTATTATTTACGTTCTCTTCTTTACCAGTGGCGCGATTGGTGCTCCCCTGAGTATATCCTTGATCCCGAGCAGCTTTTTAGTGGTGGGCAAGGCTATATGGCTAATCTAGTGCTAGAGGACGCCTTTGATGATGAGTATAATGCTGAGGCGGGAGAAAATCCCGCAAAATGGAAATTATTAATTCTAGAAGATAGCGGAGAATTAATTAAAGCAGATGCTAAAGCTGAGGTCGGGCAGGGATTAGCACGTCTATTAAATCTTGTTGATGGTTTAATTGGGCAAGGATTACGGGTATTAGTATTAATTACTACAAACGAAGATATTTCGAAATTCCATGAGGCAGTTGTCCGTGAGGGAAGATGTGCCGCAAAAATAATATTTTCTCCATTAGAAAGAGAACAAGCTCTTAAATGGCTACCGAATGGAGAATTTAAGTTACCAAATAAGGAAAAATTTACTCTATCAGAATTATTCGCGCTGACAAAGACTAAGACTGTTAAGCAGGAGAATAAACACGAACCTATTTTTGGATTCCAGATAAATCGATGATAGAATTTATTGCTGCATTATATAATGAACAAAATAATTTACCAAGCCTTATAGCGCATATTGAGCCATTTGTAGGCCATATGACATTTGTAGATGATGGCAGTACAGATGAAACACGTAAAATATTACAACAATATCATTGGGAGACTTCTTATCCAGAGAATTATCAAGAAGATTTTATTGATTATAAAACTATAGAGCATACAGGATTGCCTGAAGTTGTTAAAGCAGAAGCACTAAAAATGGTTGAGGGCGACCCTTGGATATTGATGCTAGATGCTGATGAACGATTTGCCCCCGGTGTTTTATATAAAATTCAAGATTGGATAGAAAGCGAAGAATCTAAAAATTTTACTCATGTTTGGTTTAATTTAGAGGAGGCAATAAATGGACAAATTTTACGCCAATTTATCAAATGTAGGCTTTTTAGAAAATCTGCGGTACTATTTTCTGATAATATCCATGTTGCCGATAGCTTTTCTGGTAATGGCGCTAGTTACGGTTGGACCGTACTTCATTATAAAACATCTGCCAAGCAAATACAGCGAGAGCAGGAATATATAGCAACGTATGATCGTCTTGTAAATGAGGGCAAAATGACGCCGCAAAAGAGGCAAGAATTGAAAGGAATGCATTACTTCATCAAATGAAAACCTATGTTGTTATTCCTACTAAGTTATTTCCACCTTATCTAGATCAACTATTGGGGACACTGGAATTAGATAGAAGTATAGAGAAAATTTATTTAGTAGTAAATGATGCTACTCCAAGAATTTTACTTCGTAATCATACGACTTGCGGTGACAACGTCCCTGAGATTGAAAGAATAAATGGTGTGGGTCTTTCTATTTATGAAATGTGGAATAAGGTATGGGATCATATTAAATTAAATAATCCTTTTACTCCTTTTAATATTGCATTTTTAAACGATGATATTGAACTTAAGCCTAACACGATAATGTTATTAGCGCATAATTTGCGTGGTTCTTACTATAAGGATTTAGCTGTATTGTCGCCAGATATAAATGCTTCATGGAATAAGCCCGAGTATTGGTTTAATGGAATGGCGAACCCTTTTATTGATATTGAATATACAGAAATTACCGCAGGCGCAGGTGGAATGACAGGGTATTGTTTTATAGTTAAGGGAGAAATTGATTTTAAATTTGATGAAAATCTTCGCCTATATTGGGGTGATGATGATCTTGTTAAGCAAATGATTTTAAAGGGCTATAAAGTTGGTAAGCTATTAGAGTTACCAATTAAACATCATACAAGTACAACAATCAGTCAGATGAATCCCGCAGAAAGAGTAAATATAATGGAGAAAGATAGAGCTTATTTTAATCAAAAATATGGTGAGCAACGAGGGCCAGTCTGGTGAGTAAAGTATTAACAGTAGGTACATTTGATCTATATCATGCAGGTCATGTAAATCTTATCTTTCAATGTGCGAAAATTTCAGGGATGTTTACCATAAATAATAGAGCTGATCAATGGCATAATGTAACAGTGGGTCTTAACTCAGATAAATTTGTAGAAAAATATAAAGGTAAGAGGCCGATTTATACTTATGACGAGCGTTATAAGTTGCTTTTAAATAATCGATATGTATGGAATATTTTAACAAATGATACTCCAACGATTGAGCCCTTATTAAAATTAGAATTTGATTTTTTAGTTATAGGATCGGATTGGGCACAAAAGGATTATTATAAGCAAATTGGAGTCGATCAAAATTGGCTAGACAAGCACGGGATCACCCTTTGCTACGTACCATATACTCAAGGAGTATCAACTACTCAATTAAAGGAGCGGATTAATGCATCATGAAACAGGGCATCGTAATCGTAACGTGGAGTGGGGGAGAAAAGCCCTGTAGACGGCTGATTGATTCGGTTTGGGGTATAGAATATCCAGTAGCAATTGTTATTAATGATGCGCAAAATATTCCGCCAGATTGGTTGAGAAACCTATATGTTCTTTCGGGTGAAATGGATTGGCATCTTTTGCCGCAAAATTTTGATGGATTTGAAATTGGGGCAATAGAAAGAATACTGGAAGATACTGATTGGGAAGAATTTATTCTATTACAAGATACAATAGAAATTAAAGATAAAGACTTATTTAGAAAGTTATTTGAAGATTATCCACAACAAAGTGTAGCATATAATCCCCACTTTCAAATGTATCTTGGAAAATTCCGCAGGGAAATATTAAATAAGTTGACTTTACCGATTGTACGTACTAAAATAGAAGCAGTACGTCAAGAAGAGTTATTTACTAGAGATTACTGGAATGCTGATCCAGAAACAAAAGTATTTAATCCTCATTTTCGAGACGAAAATTTTTATAGTAATTGGGAAGAAGAATTTGACCGCAGGAATTTGAAAATGGAAGACGATTATATTATTAAAAGAAAAGGAACATGGGATTCTAAGCAATTAGTTTAGGTGGTGATAAAATGTATGAAATTGAAGTTTCGACAAATACGGGAACTTACTGGCCTCTTGACACCGTTAGTACAACTGATAGTTTTACTACTCATTACTGTGGTAGTTGGTGTAATCACTGGAATACAGTTACTTATCCATATGTTTGGACAAGTTATCCAACAACGAAGTATCTCTATCAAATTGTATGTCCGCACAAAGGCTGCAAGACTACGAATTGGTTGGAGATAGATCAAATGAAGGCGTGCAAGAAATGTGGCTCTATGCTAAAGGCAGTGTCCGCGAAGGCTGATTATGAGGTCGAAGTTGGCTAATACAGTAGAGTTACAAGGTTATTATGGTGGAGATTTAAGTCATGCGATGAGCGCATGGACAAGTACGAGTAGGGAATTAACCGAGGAAAAGAAAGGCAGAATTGATAAATTATTGAAGATGCTAGCAGAGAATGGACATGGAACTCCATTCGAAAAAAGCTATCTTCATTTTTTAGTAACGTGTGATACCGCGAGTCATATTCATCTTCTTAAGCATAGAATTGGTGTAAGTGTCAATGCTGAGAGTGCCCGCTACAAGGAGCTAAAGGAAGATAAGTACTATATACCAGAGGATTGGCCGCTTCATTTGATAAACGCGCTTGATTCTCATATGATTGATTCGTATAATTATTATCATTGGGCAATCGAGGAATTACTTAAAGAAGGATTTTCAAAAAAGCGGGCAAAGGAGAGCGCAAGATTTTTTCTTCCTTATGCTAACCAGCTCACACTTGATCTAGGTTTTAATTTTCGTAGTTTTATCCACTTCCAAAATTTGCGCAATAAGGAAGATGCGCAGTTAGAGATAAGAGAAATCGCGCAGAAGATGTTAGAATTAGTAAAGAATATAGAGGATAATCCATTTAAGCACAGTTTGGAGGCGTTCGGGTATTGAATATAATTAGATGGCTGTCCCAAAAACTAGCCCACATAAGCAATAATATAGTACGAAGGGCTGCGTATGCCCCCGTGCTTCCGATTAAGGATAATCCCGCCAAGAAATATTATTTTGAAACAACATGTTTTGAATGTGGAAGATGGGAGTGTATCTGTGAGTAAAAAGAAAGAGGAAGTAAAGAAGGAACAACCAAAACAAGAATTAGGAAATTGTCCTAGATGTGGCCGACGAATGAGTTGGTTCGAAAACGAAGATGGCACAGTCGGGCAATGGTGTTATTACGATCAAGCACAGCTACTTGATCCTAAATTAAAGTTTTTTCAATAAGGAGTTGATTTATGAATGGCTGCAACATTTTCGTGGTTTCAAGCAACAGGTTCTTCGGGTAACTCAACAACTCCCGCAGGAACAGGTCTAACAGCCACATCAAGCGCAGGATCAATGTCATGGGACTTTGAAACCGCAGATAATACAGGTACTACTACTTATACAGCAAATCCGGTTTCAGCGGGATCAGCTTCTTATCCGATGTGGCTTAAAGGCTATTGGACAAATACTGTAGCGTTTACAGTTTCGAATCTAAAGTTCTGGCAGTTCAACCCAGCAGCATCGTCTGCTGATACTGCAACGTTTACTATCTTTGGTACTAATCAAACTAAGTACTCGATTGCAACTGGTACTGCAACAGGAACAGCTTACGCCTCTAACGTAGCAGTTCCAACAAGCACAAGCTCTACAGGTTCGCCAGCATCGCCAATTACTGGTCTTGGAACATTTGGTTCGAGCGCAGGTAACTCTGGTGTATCTGGCGGCAATACTGCAACTGGTTCCTTCCTTGGCTTACAGCTAAGTGCTGGTGCAGGCGCAGGTGCAGGTACAACTGGTTACTTTGGATTTACCCTTCAATACGACGAGCAGTGATGAGCAATAAATTTTGACTTAGTGCTTCCCCATATGGTAAACTATAAAAAAGAGCCACAAAGGTTCTAGTTTTATAGGAGGAATGGAAGTGTTAAGTTTAGATTATATTGCTGGTCTTATAGATTCAGACGGGTCTATATCTATATCGTTATCAAAGAATAGGTATAAAAGAAAAGACAGCGTGGGCGATGAAACAGTTTCATTCGCATTCATTGTAAATTTTCGACAGGTAAATCAATATAAGTTTATTCTCGAAGAAATTCAGGAAACATTGGGCATGGGAAAGATTTATAATCACGCAAATGCAAATGGACAGCCAATGTCCTCTTGGCAAACGACAAAGGAATCAGAGACTTTAGAAATTTGTCAAAGACTATTGCCTTATCTCCACGTTAAAAAAGAACAGGCTGAATATATGATAGAGGCTTTAACTATTTGGCAAAGCGGTAGATTGGGGCGTAAAGGCGCTGGTTATTACCATACAGAAGAATCTAAGAAGGAAATAATCAGAATTTCAAACCTTATGAATCCCTCTCAGCAGAAAGAAACTTCTCGACGTAATAAAGAAATTAGAATACCAGACTTTGGTATACAGTATTCCCATAAAGGCGGATACGATATACAGGAGTTGATTAGTAAATGATAGAGCTTATTGTATTATCATTATTGGTTGCATTTTTTGTTGGGCTTGGTTTAGCAGTTGTTCTTCCCTATATTTTGCGGCTTCTTAAGGTTGAAGTTGCTGTAGGAGCCGCAGATATATTTGAAAAATGGGGATGGGCATTAGGTGTAGCCGCAGGATTATGGTATTTTTTTAGTAAAGGGCATATTTTTTAAATTAGCTGTGGCAGAGGGGCTGGTCTAGCTGACTCATTATACACCAGAAATATTAAGCGAACGTATTGCTCATGAGCGTGAATTAAGGGAACAAGAATCTAAAGCATTAGAAAAAGCCCTTACACTACAGGCCGCAGAATATGAACGAAGATTAGATACATTAAATCATGCTCATGAGCAAGCATTAGAAGCTCAAGCAGCAACAGTCCCTCGGGAACTTTTTGAGGCCCGAGTTAAAGAAGTTGATCAACGCCACGAGGCTTCTGTAAAAACATTAACAGAAAAGTATGATACATCGATTGCAGATGTATTAAAAAAATATAATGCCGATAAAACAGAATTGAAAGCTGAGATTGAAGTTGAAAGAAATGCACGTATTAGGTCTGAGGGCTCTTTAGCAACATGGAGATTTCTCGCAGGATTTTTTGGAATCTCAGGTATTGTATCAATATTATTAGCGCTTATTGCGTTATTTGGTCCTAGATAGGAGAACAAGTGTTTTTCTGGTCAGGTAAAGAAGTAAACAAAGAGTTCGAAAAAGAACTTGAAAAAGTAGTATTTAGCGGAGACATAGTATTAGATATAGGTTGTGGTAAATATAAAACCCATCCTAAACTAGTCGGTGTTGATGCATACGAAGAATGGCCCTCAGTAAATGTAAAAGCTTACATGTGGGATTTGCCGTTCGCGGATAATACCGTGGACGGCCTTCTTTGTATGTCTGCGCTAGAACATATTTCAAAGTATCAGGTACTTCCTACTTTGCGGGAATTCGAAAGAATTTTGAAACCGGGTGCTAAATTTGTTATACTAGTTCCAGACCTAGAATGGGTTTGTAGAAGGTTTTTAGCTGAACCGAATCTAAATTTTAGTATGGATTTAATATTTGGGCAGCAAGCACCTGAACATGGTAGCTTACATGAAGGCCAGTTTCATCGAACAGGATTTACAGAAGATATTTTTGCAGGATATTTTGTGGAGGCGTGTAAGAAATCACGCATAATAAATTTCTTTAGAGTTGATTCTTACAGTCAGGAGAATTTGGCCTTTATATGTCAAAAGAATGTAGCTTAGGAATACATGATCATTTACTTCATTGGCCTATGACTAAGAAGGAAGAAAGATCAGTAAAGTTAGTTATGCGATTAACAGATTGGGATCAAGACAAGGCGTTGGAATTTGTACGAATCTTTTATTGGCAGATATCCACAACGCCGGGTGGCGCGGAACCTATATTGAAGAAAATGAATTTAATTAAGGTAAAGGAGTAAGGTATGGTTAATTCTGGTATTTCTATTTTAGTGGGTGTACCTACATTTGGTATGGTATCCCACTTTTTTGCGCAGGCTCGTGGGAGTCAGCAATTTCCTCTTGTTTCATCTTCTGCGGATTATTATGTTAAGGGTAAACCGATTGCAGAGGCCCGCAATGAAATTGTTCAGTATGCACTCGATAATAACGTAACTTATATATATTGGTTAGATGATGACGTTATCGCCCCTCCTGATGCGTTCCTGAAGCTCTGGAGGCATCAGAAGGATATCATCAACGGAGTATATTGGAGTAAATCTAATCCTCCAATGCCTCTTCTATTCCGGGGCCACCTTTCAATGCCATATTTAAATTGGCACATGGGAGATTTAATAGAAATTGATGCGGCAGGGAATGGCCTGACTCTTGTTCGAACAGAGGTATATCGTAAGATTGAAAAAGAGCTAGGCGCTCCTTGGTATTCTACAGAGTATGGTTCATTTCCAGGAGTTAAAATTTCCCCATTAAATAATACAGAAGATTTATACTTCTATTACAAGGCCAGAAAAGTGGGCTATAAAGTATGGGCAGATACATCTGTTCAAGCAATGCATTACGAAAAGAGTCAAGATGTAATGTATCATATGCCGTCATCTGCACCACAGGGAAATCCTGCTTGGACAATAAAACCCCCTAATGACGAAAAGCTAATTGCAGATTTAGGTTCGGGGGGTATTAGCCCCTACATGATGGATCAGGGGGTGATAGTTTCTTTTGATATTCGTGAAGATGTTCATCCTGATGTAGTTTGTGATTTACGATACCTTCCAGTTCCAGATGAAACCTTTGATTTAGTATTCTCTTCCCATACACTAGAGCATTTTAGTTGGAGAACTGTTGATAAAGTTCTTAAAGAATGGACTAGGATTCTAAAGATTGGCGGAGAGCTAAGATTAGTTGTACCTAATATGCAGGCTGTTGGAAAGCGTTGGTATGAAGATAAGATAGTTCCTACAGATATGTGGGTCACCTTTGGCGAGCAGGAGTACGCGAAGAATTTTCACGCAACAGGATTTACTCCTAATCTTTTAAAGGATTTAGTCCATTCAATGGGGGTATATGAAAATATTCAAGTTAAAGTCGGGGATATTGATGGGCCAGCAAATGCTGCTGAATCTTGGAATTTACAGCTAAAGGCGACTAAGTATAAGAATGTTCAATTAGATAATATTTCCCCCGATGATATGGTACCCGGAAAGCCAATACCCGCATTCTATCCAGTTAGAATTTATGATGAGTACAATGACCGCCCGATGACACCTGAAGAAATTACTAAAGATTTAACTTGGGTTGGGTCTTATAATCAGGACGAAGCCTTCAAGAAAAAGGAAGAAATACTTGCTAAGATTAAAAGGTACCCACTAAATCAGTCTGATAAAACTTTCTTTAACCACGAGAAATTAGAGGCAGAAGAAAAAGAAGCTGAAAAGCCTGATGAAACTTGGGAAAATGAAGGCGGCGCTGTAGTTGATGTAGTGCCGGATACAACCGGAAAGGAGAAGGAAAATGGGTTGGAGAAGTCTAGCCAAAAACGGCGAGATAAGATACGAGGATCATCCTAATCTAGAATTAGGTGGTCGTCCTGTTGCGCAAGGAGAAGAGGGTAATCTTTTATTTATCGAACAAGAAGATTATGGGCATAGAGTTGGTATAGATTTGCGCGCAGGAGTAATATTAATAGATTATGATGAGCCCACAACCTATCAAAACGGTACATTAGAAATACATGGGACACCGAAGGCTATCTTATGGATGACCGATGAAACCTCCTTTGTAGGGGAAATGCAACACATAGAGACTACATATGAATTGAAACGCGATGAAAAAGGCCGTAAGATTCATGATGAAAATGGTAAGTTAGTACAAACTAAAACTGATAATTTAATTCCACTCACCTTTCGTCCCATTTGGTTTACCCGACAAATTATGGGATATGGCGCAATAAAAGTCATTGGTTTACAAACAACTCTCCCCGATATTCAAGGTGGGGCCAATAAAAAGAAGATGGTTTCTATTTATCCAGATGGAAGATTAGGAATAGATTAGGGAGGAAATATTATGCCACGAGCACAGAAACCCGCACCAGCTCCAGTAAATACCGGAACTCTTACATTAAATCAGACCAATCCTAGTTTTGGAGATAAAGTTAATTTTAATGTAACCGCAAATGTTCTTGGAACAGGTGTGCGATTAACATATTCTCAGAAAGGTGCAGTTGTTGCACAAAGTAGTGTTAATTTTAATTGGGCTGATCTTAGTTATACTACACGAGATTTTGGACTCTATGCACCAAATTGGCTTAGTGGGGCCGCAGATTGTGTAGCTGATCTTATTACTAGCTCTTCTAATGTACCACTTGCCTCTGTAACATTTGTGGTAGCCGCATAATGAAGAAACTATTAATTGCTATTTTAGCAACTCTTACTTTAGCAGTTCAACCAGTTTCAGCTAGTTATAGTAATGATCCGACTACAGTCTTTATGCATAGTCGCCACAATGCCCAACCAGTCGATCAGCAAACATGGTGTGGCGATTGTGTTGGGCCGGGTGAAAGTGATTATACAATTAAAGAGCCGTGGACAGTTAATCCCGGCTGGTTACCCGGTTATACTCCACCAATAGCATTACCTGCCGTTGGCGGTACTTCAGATAGAGATGAAGGTTGCATGTGGGATAGCGATGATTGGTTTAGATATGAATCATCGGGTAATGTTTTCCCTCCTAATACGACTCTGACGATGACAGAATGTCGTTGGGCGAATACATATAGTCCATACGGACTTGGCGGAAGTAACAATTTGATACTATGGTATTCGACCTCACCTGATCTTGTGTTTACAGTTCGTTGGGAATGGGAGGGTGGTTTTCGAACCTATACCCTTCCAGCGCCAATTCGTTCTGGTAATCAGTATGAATATCGAGCCTGTTTACTTGGACCACCTGCATGGGGCGGTACAGAAATTGCCGTTCCTAACTCACACGATGGTCATGGAGTTTATCAATTGGAGACGATCACGATCACCAATCCGACTAATCGCAAGACTAGTAAGACCGGCGGTTTTATCACTACTGACTATCGAGGCATTTACGCCTACTGTCCGAACGGCTTCATCGAGGTATAGCCCGCAAAATAAATAAAATGTAAGTTATAAATTAGAAAGACAATTCAATGTCTTAACTTTAAATACAATTAAGGGGCGATTTAGATGAATAGATTACCGGAGTTCTCTAATAAAGACTCCGGTAATTTTTTTGTGCTCATTTTAGGTTGTGATACCTAAATGGCTATTACATATGTAGGAGCGGCAACTGCGGGAACCACTAATGTAAACTTACCTGCGGGCTGGGCTGTTGGCGATGTTGCTATTGTATTTGCGCTAAGAAGTAATGATACATCTAATATAGGTACACCATCTGGTTGGATTAGTAATAATAACTTTATTGGAAATTCTTCAATGTCTGCTCGCCTTGGATATCGAGTTCTTCAATCTGGCGATACCTCTACTGGCACGTGGTCGTCTGCAACTGGAATTGGTGTAGTTATTTTTACTGGTACTGATACAACTCAGCCAATAAATGCTGCCTTTACAGATATTGTAATAAATGGGCTAGAAGCTAACAACACTATTTCAACAAATGCTTTTTCTGGTGGTGCGGGGAAAGCTATCTTATTAGCTATTACAGACAGTAACACTTCTGGCGCGGATTCAATATCAACTGCGACATTTTCAAATTTAACTTCTGCTTTAACTGATCAGCGATTTGGTGTTGCCGAAACTACGGCTAATTCTGCATCAGCAGAAACATATGGCCTTTCGGATTCGTCTGATTGGGCAACTGTCACAGTTCCACTTAACCCTGCTACGCCGGGTTATCCTCAGGTCATGCCAAATGATACTAAGGACGGTACACAAACCAGTAATAGCACAAGTTGGACACTCACATACCCAACGAATATTGCAGCAGGCGATCTGTTGCTGGCCTTCGTTGCCACTGACGGTAACCCGACTGTATCGAGCGGGTCTATTAACTGGCGTCGAGCCTCGGGCAACGGGAATGCGTGCAGTATTGCCACCGGGTTTAGGAAATGCGACGGTTCGGAGACTGGCAATTTTACGCTTACGCTTTCCGCGTCCGAGCAGGGTGCGTGGCGCATCTTTCGAATCTCGGCCGGAACATGGGAGGACCATTTCTCCCAGGCTGGTACATGGGATGCCTCGTCCGGTGACAGTCTCGCGTTTAGTGCGTTCGGTGCGAGCGGTGCAACCTCGACCCCGGACCCGCCTTCGGTAAGTCCGGGGTGGGGCTCTCTCGACATTCTGTGGTTTGCGACGATCGGTGTTGATACAAGCCGGACAATTAGTGCGTACCCATCGAATATGGCTGATCGAAACACGGCTGATGTGTCAGGTGGTTCTACCGGCGCAACGCTTGGCTTGGCATTGTCGAACACCGCAGCAAGTAGTCTTGATCCTGCGACATTTACTATTAGCGCGAGCGACGATTGGGGCGCAGACACCGTTGCTGTAAAGCCTGTCGTTAGTGCAACTACTGTAACTACATATGCCCAAGCGCAAGCCAAGATTAATACAACTAGTGTATTCGGGCAAGCACAGGCAAAAATTACTACTACTCGTGTCTTTGCTCAAGCGAATGCAGATATCAAAGCTACAACCAATCAATTCGCTCAAGGCCAAGCAGATATTAAAGTTACTTCAAACCAGTTTGCCCAAGCCCAAGCAACTCTTTTGGCATGGAGATTTGCACAGGCTCAGACAGATATAAAAGCAACAACGAATGTTTTTAGTCAAGCACAAGCCGACATTAAAGCACTAGGTCGAGGTTTTGCACAAGCACAAGCTAAACTTGGGGGGTTTACTACTTACGGTCAAGCACAAGCAGATATCAAAGTAATTAGTAGAGGTTTTGCACAAGCGAATGCCGATATTAAAGCAACTATAAATGCTTTCTCCCAAGCGCAAACAGATATTGAAGTTACCAGTAACGTATTTGCGCAAGCGCAGGGTCGAATTCTTCAAGTGTATCAAGGCTTTGCGCAGGCTCAGGCAGACATAAAAGCAGTAACAAATGTTTTCGCCCAATCACAGGCAGATATTAAACAAACTTCGAATGCTTTTGCGCAAGCAAATGCTGACATTAAAGTTACAACTAATAATTTCGCGCAGGCAAATGCAGATATTAAAGTAACTTCAAATAGCTCCGCACAAGCGCAAGCACAAATATATTTGGTGCAACAATTAAGACCAATTCAAGATATCACCACTAATAATCAAGTAGGGGTGATAGTCTAATGGCAACAAGAATTTATCTTCCTAATACTGGTACTGCACCAATTACCAATGCCACAAATGACACATGGACAGAAACAACAGGCTTTGATCGAGTAGCCGCTGTAACAAGCCGTATCTCATCGGCTATGACAAGCAAAACTCGCGCACATACTGCTACTGCTGCAAATAGTACCTTCCTTTCTCGACAATATGTTATTGGCCCATTAGCAGGCCAAACATTTGGGGCAACAACAATTAAAGGTACTATCCGAGTTCTTGAATCAGCTATTAATGATAACCTTGACGCAATGCGTATGTCTGTGCGCGTATGTGCGCCAGATGGAACTACGTTCCGTACTGCTATTTGGCCCGCCGCAAACAGCACAGTTGCAGAATTTAGCACGTCTTTGCGGGCAAAAAGATTAGCTACTGGTGGAACAACTACATCCTCTACGATTACTGAGGGCGACTATTTAATTATAGAAATAGGCACTACAAGTACAGTTGGTGGTACAAGTCTTTCAGACTCCATTAGCTATGGGGATGATAACGCAACTGATTTAGGCGATAATGAAACTGATACTACTGCACTAAATCCATTCATTGAATTTGCTGCTAATATGAAGTTTTTACAAAAAGGATTTGGTCAGGCGCAAGCTGATATTCTGGTTACTAAGAATACATTTGCACAGGCACAAACAGCTATTGATACTGGTGTTTATACAGCATCAGATGCCTTTGGTCGTACTGTTGCTGCTTCCTCATGGGGAGCTGCTGATTCTGGTGGTACCTATACAATTGTTGATCCAGTAGGAACAGCATTTACTGTTGATGGCTCACAAGGTGTCGTAACATATGGAGGGGTAGGTTTAAAGCGGTTTACTGCTACACTTTACGGAGTAACCGCAAGTAATATAACTGAATATAAGACTGATTTTATTCTTCACTCTAGTTCTGGAGCCACTTCTAGCGACGTTTATTTTCTCACTTCTTATGACGGAAGTGTCGCCGAGCTTGGCGCACATCTAAATTTTGATAATATAGCATTATCGTATACTTTTACAGGCGACTTTGGTTCAGATACTACTGGCACAGTTACGGGCACATTGGTATACGATACTGTTTATCATGTGGTTATTCAAACTATAGGACTAGGTAAAACCGGCAGTACTAAGGCACATATTAGAGCAAAATTTTATACTGGTTCTGAACCCGGCTGGCAGATAGATGAGCAATTAACTGTTCCTAATCCTCCAACTATATATGTTCTTGGAGCACCTACATTTGAAGTAGCTTCCGATAGAAGTTTTGTTGTTTACTTTGATAACTTTGGATATAAGCCTATTGGATGGACTCAATATGGGCAAGCCCAAGCCGATATCAAAGTTACTTCAAAAGTTTTTGCACAAGCACAAGCTAATGTTGCTACAACTCGTATATTTGGCCGAGCCGCAGCATTAATTGCAGGTACTTATTTTTTACCATTTACAGATAGTTTTACAAGAACTGTTACAGACGGATTAGGTTCTCCGGGCAATGGAGATACTTGGGTAATAGTTTCAGGAACCGCAGCAAATGCAGATGTAAATGGTACACAAGCGACCATAATAACTACTTCGTCTACGCAAGTATGGGAATTAAATAAAACTTTAGTTCAATCTTCTTCTGGTTATGAAATTTCTGCAACTTTCGCCATAGATAAAATTCCAGAAAATGGATATACTGCATATTTTGGAACAGTATCAAAAGCTGCTGTGGATAATGTATCTGATGGTATAGGAGTAAGCTTCTTTTCAAATAGTACTCTTGCCCTTACTACTGTTGTAAATGGTCAATTTTCTTCTGATAATATTATTGCTTTTACTCCCGGTGACTTATGGAATTTTAAGGCACAAATACTTCCAACAAGTTCGGGGTATGAAAGACGTACCAAATATTGGAAAGTAGGAGATGCTGAACCAAATTTCGGAGTTAGTAACGTAGCTGTTTTTAAAGGCCCACTACAACATATAAGACTTTCCATACCGGGTACTCTAGGAGATAGCAATGCTCCATTTACCTACACTATTGATAATCTTCAAATAACTGAGGCTTGGCTAACACGATTTGCGCAAGCGCAGGCAAAAATTGTAGTAAAGCAAAATTCTTTTGCACAAGCAATGGCTCGTATTGGTCGCACTACTTATGAACGAATACTCCGTGGCATATCTGGCTTACAATCATTCTGGACGCTGGGGGAACCTAGTGGTAGTACGGCTATTTCTGATTATTTTGGAGCAATAACTGGTATCGTAAATGGCACTCCTACCTTTAGCCAAGCAAGTGTAAATAGTCAGCTACTAGAGCCGGGCATTAAATTCGATGCAAATACTAAATATTTAACTTTTGGGGATAATTATGATCTTGTTGGGGCATCATTTAATTTCTCTGTTATAATTTGGTTTAATCATAGCGGAGCACTCGGTAGTGCAGAAATGCTTTTGAATAAAGAATCTTCTGTTGATGTGGGATGGAGTATATATGTATCTTCGACCGCAGCTACTATTGAATTTACTGGCAATGGAGGCACAAATTCAGGCATCATAGCCGGGGGCAATACGTGGCAAATGATTGGGGTATCTACTGCTCCCGGCTCTGGCGTTATTGCTATCGACCAATATGGTTTTGGTTCGGGTGCAGGTAGGGCGGGGGCAGATAATGCTTCAAATTTAACTATTGGTAGAAATGCATATAACACGGGAAATGCTTTTAATGGCACTATAGGCTCAGTAGCCATATTTAATACCGGAATTTCATTTGATGATTTCCAAGCTCTTTATACTATAGCTAAATCTGGAGCAATAGTCAGACCAGCACAAGCCCAAGCTAGGATTAAGCAAACATATAATTTCTTTGCTCAAGCGCAAGCCGATATTAAAGCGACGACTAATGTTTTTGCTCAAGCACAAGCTAAAGTTACGACTACTAGTGTATTTGGTCAAGCACAAGCGAAGATTTTATCTAGTTTTATTGGTGCCTTTGCGCAAGGTTTGGGGCTAAATGGTAGATTAGAAAATCTATATATCTATATAGATGAAGTAACACCAAGTGATTCTGATTACATTGTTTGGTCTATGGCTTCAACTGGAGTTTACGAGGCAAAATTAGAGAGTTCTGGAACACCACAATATCTACAAGATTATTTTATTAAATTTCGTGCACACAGATTTGCTGATCCCGTAGACCTTAAAGTTGAGTTAATAGAAGGTACAACCTCACGAGCAAGTACGACTGTATCATTAACTACGACTCAAACTACTTATTCTTATACTTTATCTGGGGCAGAAATTGCGAGCATAGGAGATTATATTGATCTAAGATTAAGATTTACTCCTATAACTCCGGGTACGTTTACTCGAACAATGGTGGAATGGGCTGCATTCCAGACGCCTAAACCAACTGGTGCTCGGGGATATGGACAAGCACAAGCTAAAATTCAAAGTGTTACATTAACTGTTTATGCTCAGGCCCAAGCAGACATTAAAGTTACGACCAATGCCTTTGCCCAAGCACAAGGCGATATTAAGGCAACAACGAACCAATTTGCCCAAGCGCAAGGTGACATAAAGGCAACCACTAACGTATTTGCCCAAAGCCAAGCAGACATTAAAGCAACTAGTAATGCTTTCTCCCAAGCACAAGCGGATATTAAAGTTACAACGAACGTTTTCGCACAGGCTCAGGCCGATATCAAAGTAACAAGTAACGTCTTTGCACAGGCTAATGCGGACATTAAGCAGACTACCAATGTATTCGCCCAAGCTCAATCTGATATCAAGGTTACTACAAATCAGTTCGCACAAGGTCAAGCTGATATCAAGGCTATTACTAATGTATTCGCTCAATCGCAGGCTGATATCAAAGCTACTAGCAATGCGTTCGCGCAAGCACAAGCAGATATTAAAGTTACATCTAATGCATTTGCACAAGCCCAAGCAGATATAAAACAGACATATAATGCCTTTGCCCAAGCGCAAGCCAAGATTAATACAACTAGTGTATTCGGGCAAGCACAAGCCGACATAAAAGTCACTACTAATGTCTTTGCTCAGGCGCAAGCTAAAGTTACTACCACTAGGGTTTATGGTCAAAGCCAAGCTGACATTAAGGTAACTACAAATGTATTTGCACAGGCTAATGCGGATATCAAAGTTACCTCAAATGCATTTGCTCAGGCGCAAGTGGACATTAAGGCAACGAGTAACGCTTTTGCCCAATCACAGGCAGATATTAAACAAACTTCGAATGCTTTTGCTCAAGCGCAAGCACGAATTGATCAAGTATATAATGCCTTTGCACAAGCTAATGCAGACATAAAGGCAACTTCAAATAAATTTGCGCAAGCACAGGCAGATATAGTATTTACAACAAACCAATTTGCCCAAGCTCAAGCACGCATAGATCAAATCTATAACGCCTTTGCACAAGCACAAGCAAGAATTCTTACCACTTATAACGCATTTGCTCAGACGCAGGCTAAGATAAATGCATTTGGAGTTAACGCATTTGCACAAGCCCTAGCTAATATAAAGGGCATTGATATCGAGGGCGTAGGCCAAGCACAAGCCAAGATTAATGCGTTTGCTGTTAAGGGCTACGGCCAAGCGCAGGCTGACGTTAAACAAACATATAATGCATTTGCTCAGAGCCAAGCAGATATCAAACAGACTTCTAATGTTTTTGCTCAAAGCCAAGCAAATATCGTAGTAACAACAAACCAATTTGCTCAGAGCCAAGCTAAGATCAAGCAAACATATAATGTTTGCGCTCAGAGCCAAGCTGACATTAAGCAAACCTATAACGCTTTCGCTCAGGCTCAGGCTGATATCAAAGCTACCACGAATACTTTTGGTCAAGCCCAAGCTGATATAAAGGTCACGAATAATGTATTCGCGCAAAGCCAAGCGGATATATTAGTAATACAAAGGGCGTTTGGACAAAGCCAAGCACGTATTCTTACAACCTACAATGCCTTTGCACAAGCACAGGCGAAGATTAATACTACCAGTGTATTTGCTCAAGCGCAGGCTGACATTAAACAAACATACCAAGTTTTTGCACAAGCACAAGCTAAGATTAGCACTACTAGCCAGTTTGGACAAGCGCAAGCAGATATCAAGGCAACAAGTAATTCTTACGCACAAGCACAAGCTGATATTAAACAAGTATACAATGTATTTGCACAAACTCAGGCTGCTATAAAGGCTACGACAAATGTTTACGGGCAGGCTGATGCTGATATTCGTACTACATATCAAGGATACGCTCAATCACAGGCTGATATTAAGCAGACTTATCAAGGATATGCACAGGCACAAGCCGACATTAAGCAGACCTATAATGTATGTGCGCAGGCACAAGGCGATATCAAACAAACTTACCAAGCCTACGCAAATGCTCAGGCTGATATTGATCAGGTATACAATGGTTATGGTCAAGCGCAGGCTAGAATTCTACAAGTTTACAATGCATTTGCACAAGCCCAAGCACAAATTAAGCAAACATACCAAGGATATGCTCAAGCACAAGGTACAATACTTACCTCATATCAGGCGTATGCACAAGCACAAGCTGACATACGCCAAACTTATTTAGTATTTGCTCAGGCGCAAGCTGATATCTTAGTTAGTTACTTTGGATTTGCGCAAGCACAAGGTACCATTCTAGCAACGTATAATGTCTGTGGGCAAGCACAAGCTTCGATCAAGGCTGTAAATAATGCCTTTGGACAAGCGCAAGCGAAGATAAATGCCTTTGGTGTAGATGCCTTTGCTAACGCACAAGGTAATATTCAAGGTCAGACTTATCCATCAGGACAAGCCCAAGCTAAGATTAATGCTTTCAATGTTTGCCAATTTGGACAAGCACAGTCTTGGATAAAGATTACCAGTAATGGTTATGGTCAATCACAAGGTGATATCAAGCAAACATACAATGCATTCGGTCAAGCACAAGCAGATATCTTAGTTACCTCCAATCAATGTGCCCAAGCACAAGTTAGAATTCTCGCAACATATCAAGCATATGGACAGGCACAGGCAGATATTGTACAAACATATCAGGCATATGGGCAAGCGCAAGCAGATATTAAGGCTACGTCAAATGGTTATGGTCAAAGCCAAACTGACATTCTAGCTACAACAAATGTATTTGGGCAAGCAAATGCTGATATATTAGTTACTTACCAAGGCTATGCAAATGCTCAGGCAAGTATTCTTGCTACGTCTAATAAGTGTGCCCAAGCCCAAGCTGATATCACTCAAACCTATCAGGGTTATGGGAACGCTCAGGCCGATATAAAGCAAACGTATCAAGGCTATGGACAATCTCAGGCTGATATAAAGCATACCTATTCTGGCTTTGGTCAGGCACAAGCCTGTATCGTTGGAAACGGCTTTGGTCAAGCGCAAGCCTTTATTCAAACTCATAAGTATAGTTGTGCACAGACACAAGCATTAATTGCCGCAGCAATTAAGAATGCATGTGGTAATGCACAGAGTACAATCCTTGCTGTTGTAAATGGTTATGGGCAAGCACAAGGCGATATCCTAGCAACAACGAATCATTGTGGTCAAGCACAAGGTAGGATTAAGCAGACATATCAAGTATTTGCACAAGCCCAAGGCTATATTAAGAGAACAGAGCAGGGTTATGCTCAAGGTCAAGCATCGATTGAAACAACTATCAATAATTATGGGCAAGCCCAAGGTACAATTCTTAGTATAACTAACCGTTGTGCACAAGCAAATGCTGATATCCTAGTAATTAATACAAAGTACGGTCAAGCGCAAGCTATAATAGGAACTATAAATCAAGGCTATGCTCAGGCGCAAGCAAACATATTGCGGGCAATAATAAAGGTAGCTCAGGCACAATCAGACATACTTGTAACTAAACTTGTTAGTGCAAACGCCCAAGGTTTGATAGTTACAACTGTTATTGTAAGTGGGCAAGCACAAACACTTATTGCAAGTGCGTTAAAGTTTGCGCAGGCACAAGGATTAATTAAGGTAGAACATACTTTAAAGAGTATGACACTTTCAGATACAAGTTCATTGGCAATGAATCTTAATGATAAACTTATTGATATGGGTCTAGCAGATAAACAACTTGATCTTGCGGGCACAGATACACAAATTAAAATTGGCACAAATAATCAGTCGGTGTCAATGGACTCTGATGATCGGGCCTTTTAGGGGTGATTAAATGACTAAATATAATACCTATGTACTCGGAGGTACAATTGAATTAGATGTTACTGTGTATGATACCAATAAGCAAAAATTCATTCCTAATGAAGCCCGTATAAGTGTTAAAGAACCTACAGGGGATATTTTTACATATTCGGGTGGATTGAATGTTACTAATCCCGAGTTACTTACAGCTAGTGGTTATCTTTATATACTTTATCGACCTCCAATTATTGGGTGGTTTGAATACGAGAGCTGGGCAAAAGATGGTACTGGCAGAGAGCCAACCTCTACTAATGGTTTTGAGATTATCGATCGAGTTTTCTAATTTGAAATAGTATGAAAGGCGATGATATAATTGGCTAAGAAATGGATACAGTCAGCTATAAAAAAGCCCGGTTCATTACGTCGTTCTTTAGGTGTAAAAGCAGGGCAAAAAATTCCAGCTTCAAAATTACGTTCAGCCGCAAAGAAAGGCGGCAAAATAGGTAGACGAGCACGGCTTGCATTAACATTACGTCATATGAGGTAAATATGATTGATAAAAATTGTTTATTTTGCCATAAAGATTTTTTAGCTGAACGACATTCGAGAAAATATTGCTCATCTTCGTGTTTTGGAAAAACACAGATACCAAGAATTTTAGAGTATGCTGGAAAGGGGCGACCAGTTATTAATGATGGACTTAATAAAGCGCAAAGATATTATAGAATAAACCGAGAAAATGTTCTTAACCGTGAAAAAGAAAAAAGAGTTTTCCTTATAAATTTTCTTGGCGGGAAATGTATTACGTGCGGATTTGAAGATATTCGTGCGTTGGAATTAGATCATAAAAATAACGATGGATATTTAGATCGTAAAAGGATCGGGAACAAAGTTTTTAGATATTATTATAATCATTTAGAAGAAGCTCTAGAAAAATTACAAATTTTATGCGCGAATTGCAATAAAATTAAAGCTAAGGAAGAGAACGAGTATAATTATTCTAGAAGACTAGTTTTAATTTAGGAGACTATATGGATGTTCAATGGTTCAAGATTAAGAGTTGGCAGGCAGTAAAGCAATTTAATAGTTTCGTTAGTCGCGCAAATATTGATTTTACAGTAGCATCCGCATATTGCGGCAGGAAAATTGATTATCGAACTGATGGTGATTCACCACTCCTTACTGAATTTCCTGAGGGTGAAAAGACTTGTGAAAGTTGTCTAAGATTTTTGAGTCTTGAAGGCCGTGTTTAATGGATGGTGTACTACTAGCTGGTGGATTAGCATCTAGATTAGGACCAATTACTAAAGTTACTAATAAACATTTACTACCAATCTATGATAAGCCCATGATTTTTTATGGGATAGAATTATTGAGGGATTTAGGCTGTGATAGGATTACAATTATACTTGGAGGTAACTCTGTTGGTGACATTGTTAATCTTGTGCGCGATGGTAGCAGTTTCGGGGTCGAAATAATCTATAAATATCAAAGCGAGCCTAAAGGTATTTCTCATGCTATTTATTTAACTAAAGATATTATTGACCCTGATGATGGGTGGCCGCACCGTCAATTTTTAGTTCTTCTAGGTGACAATATATTTTCAAACGGATCATCATTAAAAGAAGTAGTTGAAGATTGGACTTACGGTGAAGGGGATTATGCTGTTTTTCTGCATTCCTCTAATCATCCTCATGATTACGGACAACCAATATTTAATGGGAAAATTATAGAAGCGTTCGTTGAAAAGGAAAAAAATATCGGGCATAATAAAATTGTTACTGGTTTATATGGTCTAGAAACAAGCGTATTTAATATTATAAGAAATCAAACACCGAGTGCTCGTGGAGAGTTAGAGATTACAGATACGCTGTCAAATCAATTACCTTTAGTAGAGGCTTATGATTATGATGGTTTTTGGAGTGATTGCGGTACCCCCGAGGGTTTAGCAGATGCTACACAGTATATGATGAATAGGAGGGATTATGTTGAAGTCGGTACGTGATGGTAAGAAGGTTCCTTTTGAATGTCCAGATTGTGGTTGTCGATTAAATGTTTTCTCCTATGATTCTGAAACTGTGATCGCGCATCATTTTACAAATGAGCCTATTGGCGTAATAGAGTTTGGGGATGAGCGCGATGCTAAGGGCCATATTTGTAAAAGTATAGGCCGTGTATGGACTATGCCTATACATACAGCATTGCACCTTATTTAGATATGGACTTTCCTGACGATATTGATTTGGAGAATAGAAAAAATATTGTACGAAAAGCGTTAGATGAAATACGGGGTAAGCTAATAAAGGCGGAAGTTGAAGATAAGCGACGATTAAAGAATAGGGAATTTTCGCGCACTAAGAAGCGAAGGAAAATAGCGCAAGCATGTACAAGGAGAAATAGAAGGTGATTTAATTGCCCGCAAAGAGTCGAGCACAGGCTCGTATGATAGGGTATTTGTATAGTAAAGGAAAAGTCTCTAGAAAGGTATTAGAAGACTTTAATAAAGGAATTAAATACAGTAAGTTACCCGCTAGAGTTAAGAAAAAGAAACGATAGCGGGTTTTTAATTGGGGTAAAAATGGAAATAACAGAAGGGAAGCTAAAAAGATTACGCAATCTTCCTAGCTTTAAAGATAAAACAGAAGAAGAGATTCGGGAGTATCTAAAAAATAAACCTGAACCTGTTCGTAGACCACGGACTCCAAAAGTCAAAGTAGAAGTTACTGCGGACGATAAAGATTACAATAAACGTTACAATAAGAAATTAAATCAAATTGTAGATGAATTCGGCGTTGATATGAATGATGCCAACGACCAAGAGTTAGTTAATATCTTAGTAAGATTATCTCTACAAGGCGAAGATGTTGATCGTAAGATTCGTGGGGCAGGAAAATTCGATACTAAAACTCTTAAAGAGTTAGGAGAATATCAAAAGAGTGTAATTAATGCTATTACCGATGTTCAGGATAAGTTAGGTATTACTCGAAAAGTTCGCAAGGAAAAACAGATTGATGATATTCCACAATACTTAAAAGAAATTAGACGCAAGGCGCGCGAGTTTTGGAATAGAACTACGAGTTCTGTTGTTTGTCAAAAATGTAAGATTGAGTTATCTAGATACTGGTTAAACTTTCCAGATTTAGCTAGTTCTATAAAAATGGAGCTAGAATGTTGGAAGTGTGGTGAGAAAACTCTGTATGTCAAGTGAGATTTTAACGGAAGTCGAAGAGGACGAGTGGGCATTGGCTCAAATTATGATGAATCCCGTAACATTTAGGGAATTCATTAATATGGATGAGCCGCCAGACCGATGGTATCCACTTGAAATGCATGAGCGAGCATGGACTGCATGTGAATCACATTATATTGCGATGTGTTGTGGACGAAGTGTTCATAAGACTACTTCGATGATCGAAATGCTTTATTATTGGGTAGTCAATGAGATGTTTATTCGTGGCGATCCTGGGGTATTATTTATGGTACCTAATCAGGCGCAGAAGAATCTATCTTTTGGTCGAATTAGATCAGCTTGTTTACATCATTGGTTAATTCGTCAATATGTTATGCCAACTGCTATCAATGTTACTGAGGGTCGTATTGAGTTTAAGAATGGTTTCCAATTACTAATGCGCATTGCAGGCACAGCAGGATCGGATCAGAACGTAATTGGTATCCATACTAATAGAATTTGGGTTGATGAGGCTCAGGAATTTCCTTGGACTACGTGGCTATCGTTACAGAACTGCCTAAAGGTTGAGATTTTCGATTATCAAATGATTGTTTCTGGCGTTCCTACTGGAGAGCGGAGGCAAAACGTGTTGTTTGAAACCGATCAGGTTGATGAGAAATACCTTTCCTTTAATGTCTCGCAGACAATGATGAAATGGTGGACTCCTGAGATGGAATTTGAAAAGAGAAAAGAATACCATGCATCACAAGAAGATTCCGAGGATTATAAGCATTTCGTATTAGGACTACACGGTGTTCCATCATTCGCAGTATTTGATCGAGCTAGATTCTTAATAGAGGATTACGAAGTTCCTCGCATTGTTTTGACACAGAAGATGTTTGAGTCTGCTACTAGAACTGATTCTAATGGAGATATTACACATCATATGGAAGAGGTAGTAACTCCGGCACCGGATGTACCAATGCAGAATGGAGTTAGGCCCCTAATTGGTCTAGGTTATGATGTTGGATTTTCGCCTGATCCTACAGTATTTTTTATTATGTATCAACATTATACTGGAGTTTGGCGTAATTTAGCCCGGTTTATACTACAACGTGTAGAGTATCCATTACAGAGGGAAGCATTAGCTTATCTTGATCAGATATATAATTTTAATTTTATTGGCATTGATATGGGTGGTCCCGGTAAGGTAGTTTATCAGGAATTAACTGGCGATGCGAGTGAATATAAAGATAAGAAATTTGAAGATCGTATAT
>Ga0070706_100000546_pt1 | contig 43742 bp, 35 predicted proteins | sample KBSK5501metaG_FD_65476 | JGI IMG/M metagenome (GOLD analysis project Ga0070706, IMG submission 65476) | Corn, switchgrass and miscanthus rhizosphere microbial communities from Kellogg Biological Station, Michigan, USA - KBS K5-50-1 metaG | ecosystem: Host-associated > Plants > Roots >... | reverse complement strand
GACAGCTTCGTCAGCCAGTACAACGAGGGCTGCAAGCCGTTCACCTGGACGGCTACCGCCGATTCAATCCTGGCCAAGCTCGCCCGCCTGTGCGGACGAATTACTGGGACGGGACACTAGCGCCGAGCGACCATGTCGATCTCGATGCGCGCGCCCTTGGCCAGTGCGGTGACGCCCACGCAGGTGCGCGCCGGCCGACGCCCGGGCGGGAAGTAGCTCGCGTAGACCGCGTTCATCGCGTCGTAATCGTCCTCGAAGCGGGTCAGGAAGATCCGCACCGACAGCACATTCGCCAGGCCGAGGCCGCAGCCGGCCAGCACGATCTCGAGGTTCGTCATCACCTGGCGCGTCTGCGCCTCGATGCCCTCGGGGTACGGCTCGTCGACGGAGCTGCCCGCAAACGGCATCTGCCCGGTCACGAAGACCCAGCCGTCGCATTCGACGGCGTGGCTGAACGGCGCGACCGGATCGGGCGCGCCCGGAATCATGTGAAAGATCGGTGGCATGTGGGATCGGCGAAAATCCGCGAATGGCAGAACAAATCATGGACCGGGCGCCGGTATCTTCCACCGCGCCCAAGATAGGCTTCGTCTCGCTCGGCTGCCCGAAGGCGCTGACCGATTCCGAGCTGATCCTGACCCAGCTCCGCGCTGAAGGGTACGACACCTCGAAGACCTTCGCCGGCGCCGACCTGGTGATCGTCAACACCTGCGGCTTCATCGACGATGCGGTGAAGGAAAGCCTGGACACGATAGGCGAGGCGCTCGCCGAGAACGGCAAGGTGATCGTGACCGGCTGCCTCGGCGCGAAGTCGGATGCGGGCGGCGCCAACCTGGTGCGCGGCGTGCACCCGAGCGTGCTCGCGGTGACCGGCCCGCACGCCACGCACGAGGTGATGGACGCAGTGCACCGGCACAGCCCGAAGCCGCACGACCCGTTCGTCGATCTGGTGCCGGCCGTCTTTGATCCCAAGATCGGCGTCAAGCTCACGCCGCGGCACTACGCCTACCTGAAGATCAGCGAAGGCTGCAACCACCGCTGCTCGTTCTGCATCATCCCGAGCATGCGCGGCGACCTGGTCTCGCGGCCGATCGGCGATGTGCTCTCCGAGGCCCAGGCCCTGTTCGAGGCCGGCGTCAAGGAGCTGCTGGTGATCAGCCAGGACACGAGCGCCTACGGCGTCGACGTCAAGTTCCGCACCGGCTTCTGGAACGGCCGCCCGGTCAAGACCCACATGACCGACCTGTGCGAGAAGCTCGCCGAGCTCGCGGCGCGCTTCGGCGCGTGGGTGCGGCTGCATTACGTGTACCCGTACCCGCATGTCGACGCGATCCTGCCGCTGATGGCCAGCGGGGCGATCCTGCCATACCTGGACGTGCCGTTCCAGCATTCGCACCCCGATGTGCTCAAGCGCATGAAGCGCCCGGCCAACGGCGAGAAGAACCTCGAGCGGCTGCAGCGCTGGCGCGAGGCCTGCCCCGAGATCGTCGTGCGCAGCACCTTCATCGCCGGCTTCCCCGGCGAGACCGAGGCCGAGTTCGAGCATCTGCTGGCGTTCATGCGCGAGGCGCGGATCGACCGTGCCGGCTGCTTCGCCTACTCGCCCGTCGCCGGTGCCACGGCCAACGACCTGCCCGGCATGCTGCCGGCTGAGTTGCGCGAGGAGCGCCGCGCGCGTTTCATGGCGGTGGCCGAGGAAGTGTCGGCCGCGAAGCTGCGCGAGCGCATTGGCGCGACGATGCAGGTGCTCGTGGATTCGGCACCGGCGCTCGGCCGCAAGGGCGGCGTCGGCCGCAGCTATGCGGACGCGCCGGAGATCGACGGCAGCGTCACGCTGCTGCCGCCCGAGAAGGCGTCGAAGACGCTGAAGGTCGGCGAGTTCACGCGCGCGCGCATCGTCGGCACGCAGGGCCACGATCTCGTGGCGCTGCCGATCTGAAGACCATGGCGAAGAAACATGGCCCGGATCGCTTCACCGGCCGCACCACAGGGCTGATCCACCACCCCTACAAGCCTCCGGCCGGGTTCGAGGCGGCACAGCCCGGCGTGCACAAGGCCTCGACCGTGATCTTCGCGAGCACGGCGGCGCTGCGCGCGCGCGACTGGAAGCAGAAGACGGGCTACACCTACGGGTTGCACGGCACGCCGACGAGCTTCACGCTGGAGGAGCGCATCGCAACGCTCGAAGGCGGCGTGCACAGCCTGCTCGTGCCCAGCGGGCTCGCGGCGATCGCGCTGGTCGACGCTTCGCTGCTCGAGGCCGGCGACGAGGTGCTGATGCCCTCCAACGCCTACGGCCCGGGCAAGGAGCTCGTGCGGCAGGAGTTCGCCGCCTGGGGCGTCACGCACCAGTTCTACGATGCGCTGCAGCCGCGCTCGCTGGCCGAGATGCTGACGCCGGCGACCAAGCTCGTCTGGCTCGAGGCGCCGGGCTCGATCACGATGGAATTCCCCGACCTGCGCGCGCTGGTGGGCATGGCGCGCGAGGCCGGCGCCGTCGTCGCGCTCGACAACACCTGGGGCGCGGGCATCGCGTTCAACCCGTTCGAGCTCGGCGAGGATCTGGGCGTCGACATCTCGATCCAGGCGCTGACGAAATACCCGTCCGGCGGCGGCGACGTGATGATGGGCGCGGTGACGACCCGCGACGAGGACCTGCATCTGCGCCTCAAGATGACCCACATGCGCTTCGGCCTGGGCGTCGGCGCCAACGACGTCGAACAGGTGCTGCGCTCGCTGCCGTCGCTGGAGCTGCGTTACGAGGCGCAGGACAGCGCCGCACGCCGGGTCGCGCAGTGGTTCACCGGGCGGCCCGAGATCGCGCGCGGCGGCGTGCTGCATCCGGCGCTGCCCAACACGGTCAGCCACACCCAGTGGAAGAAGCTGTGCCGGCGCGCCGCGGGGTTGTTCTCGGTGGCGTTCGACAAGCGCTACGGCGCGCGCCAGGTCGACGCCTTCGTCGATGCGCTGCGCGTGTTCCGCATCGGCTATTCGTGGGCCGGCCCGGTGAGCCTGGCGGTGCCGTACGAGAACGTCGCGATACGCAACATCGCCGGCGGCCACGGCCCGCTGGTGCGGTTTTCGATAGGGCTCGAGAACGTGGCCGACCTGATCGCCGATCTCGAGCAGGCGATGGGTGTGCTCAAGGGCTGAGCGGAGCTTCGATACCCCAGCCCGAACGGAGTCAGGAATCCGCGACGCGTTCGCGCAACCGCATGCGCAGGCCCACCGGCATCATCGTGAACGCCATCTGCTCTTCGGCTTCGCCGCCGCCGGGCGCGCTGACGTCGGCGATGTCGAAGTGCGCCAGCAGCGTCGCCATCGCCATCTTGATCTCGAGCAGCGCGAGATAGCGCCCCGGGCAGACGCGCGGGCCGGCGCCGAACGGCATCGACACGCGCTTGGCCGGGCTTGAGGACGCGGGGCCCAGGGCCGGGCTCGCCGACGCCGGCGATTCCGCGTCGCCGCCGCCCAGCCAGCGCTCGGGCCGAAACGCCTGCGGCTCGGGAAAGTGGCGCTCGTTGACGCTGTCGCCGCGCATCACGCACCACACGGCTGTGCCTTTGGGAATGCGGATGCCGGCAACCTCGGTGTCGCGAAGCGCCTCGATCACCTGGAACGGGGCGACCGGCTTGAGCCGCATCGTCTCGTGCGCGCAGGCTTCGAGCCAGGCCAGCGACGCGATCTGCTCCATCGCGAACGCGGTCGAGTCGACGCCCAGCGCACGCACTTCATCGCGCGCGCGGCGCAGCGCCTCGGGGTGGCGGTGCAGCAGGTGAATCATCCAGGCGAGCGTGTTCGCCGTCGTGTCCTCGCCGGCCAGCAGCATCGTCAGCACGTTGCCGGCGACCTCGCGATCGCTGATGGCGCCGTTGCCGCCGTGGTGGCCTTCTGTCGTTGCTTCGCCCGCGACGATCATCGCTTCGAGCAGGTTGGGCGGTTGCGCGCGGCGTTGCGGGTCGGCCGCCAGGCGCTCGCGGGCCTGCGCAATGAAGCCGGCGATCGCGGCATCCACGGCCGCGACGCTGCGCGCGAGCTCGCGATCCGCGGCGCCAGGGAACCAGCGCCACCAGGGCAGCGTCGAGAACGCGCGCTTGAACAGCGCCGGGAAGATCTTGTCGAGATGCTGCTGGATGATCTCGTCGTCGGACTCGAGCGTGTTGACGTCGGCACCGAACGCCAGGCCCGCGATCGCATCGACCGTGAAGCGCATCAGCTCGGGCTGCAGTTCGATCGCCTGGCCGGCGTGCGCCGCGCGTTGCCAGCGCCCGCGCAAGCGCTGCGCGACCTTCAGCAGCGACGGGAAATACGCCTTGACGTGCGACGGGTCGAAGCTTGCCATCACCATGCGGCGCTGGCGCTTCCAGGCCTCGCCGTTGGCGCCGAACACGCCCGGCGTCAGGCCCATCTCGAGGCCGATCGCCTCGAGGTGGCGGGTGCGGCGGAAGCCGTCCGGCCGGTCGCGCAGCAGCGCACCCAGCGCTTCGTGGTCGGACACGCCGAGCAGGGTCCGCCGGCCGAGCTTGAATCTGAAGAACGGCCCGAACGTGCGGCTCCAGTCCTCGACGTTGCGATGCAGCCGGCGGCGTTCGACCTGCAACGTGTTGCCGATGATCGGCAGGCCACGCGGGCCGGGCAGGTCGGCAATCTCGCGCAGCGTCTTCGTCATCGTCAGGCCCTGGGCTTGGATGAAACCTTGTGGCGCATCAGGCGCCCCTTCTCCCGCTCCCAGTCCTTCTTCTTCTCGGTGTTGCGCTTGTCGTGCTCGGCCTTGCCCTTGGCCAGCGCGATCTCGGCCTTCACGAGCCCGCCCTTGTAGTGCAGGTTCAGCGGCACCAGCGTGAAGCCCTTCTGCTCGACCTTTCCCACCAGCCGCTTGATCTCTTCCTTGCGCATCAGGAGCTTCTTGGTCCGGTCGGCTTCGGGGTGCACGTGCGTCGAGGCGCTGCGCAGCGCGTTGATGCGGCAGCCGATCAGGAACAACTCGCCGTCGCGGATCAGGACGTAGCCGTCGGTCAGCTGGACCTGGCCCGCGCGGATCGCCTTGATCTCCCAGCCTTCCAGCACCACGCCCGCTTCGTAGCGTTCCTCGAGGTGGTAATCGAAATGGGCGCGGCGGTTTTCGGCAATGGACATGGGGATTCGGGTACGGCGTCGGCGACACCCGCACCCATACAATTTGTGGATTGTATGAAGCACGTCAAGAAGTCGGTCCTGCTCTGGTACTCCCCGCACGAGATGTACACGCTGGTGACCGCGGTGCGCGACTACCCGGAATTCCTGCCGTGGTGCGATCGCGCCGAGCTGATCGAGGAGCGCGACGACGGCGCCACGGCGCGGCTGCACCTGTCGTACGGGGGGCTGCAGCAGTCGTTCACGACGCGCAACCATCACGTGCCGGACAGCGCCGTCACGCTGAAGCTGGTCGACGGCCCGTTCTCGCGCCTGGACGGCACCTGGCATTTCGCGCCGGTGCCGAAGAGCGCCGGTGCCGGCGCGAAGGCGTGCAAGGTCGACTTCGGCCTGCACTACGCGTTTTCGAGCCGCGCGCTCGAAGTGCTGGTCAGCCCGGTGTTCGACAGCATCGCGAACACCTTCGTCGACTCGTTCGTCAAGCGCGCTGAGCAGGTATATGGCCCTCGCTGAGCCGCCGTCGGCTGCCGTGCTGCGCATCACGGTGGCCTACAGCCCGCGCGCCGGCGAGGTCGACCTGTGCGAGGTGCAGTTGCCGGCCGGTTCGCGGGTGAGCGATGCGCTGCGCGCCAGCGGGCTCGCCGAGCGCCATCCGCAGCTCGACCTGGGCAACACCGCGCTCGGCGTCTGGGGTGCGTTTTGCGGCGCGGAGCAGGTGCTGCGCGATCGCGATCGGGTCGAGGTCTATCGGCCGCTGCTGGTCGATCCGAAAGAGGCGCGGCGGCGGCGCCAGCAGCAGCAACGGGAGCGCGCCGCGGCGGCGCGCAAGACGAAGAAGCGCTGAATCCAGTCCCAGAAACTGAACCCAGTCCCAGAAAGCGCTGAATCCAGTCCCAGAAACTGGATCCAGTCCCAGAAGCGCTGAATCCAGTTCCAGTCCCAGAAACTGGATCCAGTCCCAGAAGCGCTGAATCCAGTCCCGTTCGCGCTGAGGTATCGAAGCGCTTGCGCAACAGGGCTTCGATACCTCAGCCCGAACGGATCCATTCGTCCGAGCCCTCAGCCCGAACGGAGTCTTGCTGGGCGACGTATTACTTGCACTCGCTCGCGACGATCTCGCGGGCGCGCTTGGATTCTTCGGCACGAGCCGCATCGTCGAGGATCTCGCGCTCGCCCTTGTCGTTGGTGCGGGCGATGCGGATGCCGCTGTCGAGCGTGCGCATCTGCGCTTTCGCGCGGTTGCAGTTGTCGGCCTTCGCGGCAGCGATTTTGTCGGCTTCGGCCTTCTTCTTCGCGGCTTCTTCCTGCTCGGCCTTGTGGCGCTTGGCTTCGAGCTCGGGCTCCGTGCCCTTGGGCGCGAGCGCGGGCGCGCCCGAGGCGGCCGAAGCGGGCGCGATCGGTGCGGCGGCCGGGGCGCGGCGCAGCGCGCTGTTGGGCCGCTGCAGGATGTCGTTGTCGGCGATGCCGGCCGGCGGCGGTAGGTCGCTGTACTGGACCTGGCCGCTCTTGTCGCGCCACTTCCACTGGGCATGGGCCGGCGCGGCGAGCAGGGCGCCGAGCACGGCGGCACAGGCGAGGGCGGTCCAACGGTGCATGGTCTGAGGGTCGAACGACGGATTTGTATGGCTGGGCAGTGTAGCGGCGGCACCGCGCGCCGGCCACGGACGGCCCTGCAAAGCGTGCCGTAGTTCCCGCATCCCTATAATTCGCTTTTGTCTGCGGCCCGGCGCTTCGCACCTCAACCTCGCTTTCGCGAAGTTGGCCTTCGACGCAACGGCGCAAGGCCGTCGAGCGTCAGGAGTTTTCTGTTATGCGCCTTCTCGGCAAAGCGCTCACCTTCGACGATGTGTTGTTGGTGCCGGCGTTCTCCCAGGTGTTGCCCCGCGATACCAGCCTTGCGACCCAGTTCTCCCGCAACATCCGCCTGAACCTGCCGCTCGTCTCGGCGGCGATGGACACGGTCACCGAAGCCCGCCTCGCGATCTCGATCGCGCAGGAAGGCGGCATCGGCATCGTGCACAAGAACCTCACGCCCAAGCAGCAGGCCGCCGAAGTCGCGCGCGTCAAGCGCTACGAATCCGGGCTGCTGAAGGACCCGATCACGATCTCGCCGGGCGTGCCGGTGCGCCACGTGATCGAGCTGTCGAAGCAGCACGGCATCTCGGGCTTCCCGGTGGTCGACAACGGTCTCGTCGTCGGCATCGTCACCAACCGCGACCTGCGCTTCGAGACGCGCCTGGACGTTCCGGTGCGCGAGATCATGACGCCGCGCGAACGCCTGATCACGGTGCGCGAGGGCGCGTCGCTCGCCGAGGGTAAGGCGCTGATGCACCAGCACAAGCTCGAGCGCGTGCTGGTCGTCAACGACGCGTTCGAGCTGCGCGGGCTGATGACGGTCAAGGACATCACGAAGCAGACCAGCTTCCCGAACGCCGCACGCGACGCGCAGGGCAAGCTGCGGGTCGGCGCCGCGGTCGGCGTCGGCGAGGGCACCGAGGAGCGTGTCGAGCTGCTCGCGAAGGCCGGGGCGGACGTGCTGGTCGTCGACACCGCGCACGGCCACAGCGCCGGTGTGATCGAACGCGTGCGCTGGGTCAAGAAGCACTATCCGCAGCTCGACGTGGTCGGCGGCAACATCGCGACCGGCGCCGCGGCGCTCGCGCTGGCCGAGGCCGGTGCCGACGGCGTCAAGGTCGGCATCGGGCCGGGCTCGATCTGCACGACGCGCATCGTCGCGGGCGTCGGCGTGCCGCAGATCATGGCGATCGACAGCGTCGCGACCGCGCTCAAGGGCAGCGGCGTGCCGCTGATCGCCGACGGCGGCATCCGCTACTCGGGCGACATCGCGAAGGCGATCGCCGCCGGCGCGCACAGCGTGATGATGGGCGGCGTGTTCGCCGGCACCGAGGAGTCGCCCGGCGAGATCGTGCTGTTCCAGGGCCGCAGCTACAAGAGCTACCGCGGCATGGGATCGATCGGCGCGATGCAGCAGGGCAGCGCCGACCGTTACTTCCAGGAAGACAACACCGGCGCGAACCCGAACGCCGACAAGCTGGTGCCCGAAGGCATCGAAGGCCGCGTGCCGTACAAGGGCACGCTGGTCTCGATCGTGTTCCAGATGGCCGGCGGCCTGCGCGCTTCGATGGGCTACTGCGGTTGCGCGACCATCGAGGAGATGCGCGAGCGGGCCGAGTTCGTCGAGATCACATCCGCCGGCATCCGCGAGAGCCACGTGCACGACGTGCAGATCACGAAGGAAGCGCCCAACTACCGAAGTGAATGAGGCCCACCCCGGAGCGGCTGTCGCGCGAAATTTGGAGGACGTGGCGTGACTGACGCCGTACAACTGCCGGCTGCATCGCCCAAGCGTCGGGCGGCGATGCCGTTCATCATGGCCACCGTGCTGATCGACATGGTCGCGATCGGGCTGATCATCCCGGTGCTGCCGGCGCTGGTCGGCACGTTCACGAGCTCGCCGGCCGCGCAGGCGTTCTGGTACGGCACGATTGCGGCGGTGTTCGGCATCGCGAACTTCTTCGCGTCTCCGATCCTCGGTCGCCTGTCCGATCGCTACGGCCGCCGGCCGGTGCTGCTGATGGGCTTTGCCGGCTTCGCGCTGAGCTTCTTCGTGACCGGTCTGGCGACCTCGCTGTGGATGCTGGTCGCCGTGCGCATCCTCAGCGGTGCGCTGCAGGCCAACGTCGCGATCGCGAACGCGTACGTCGCCGATATCACGCCGCCGGCCGAACGCGCGAAGTCCTTCGGCAAGCTCGGCGCGATGCTGGGCATGGGCTTCATCCTCGGGCCGGTGCTCGGCGGGCTGCTCGGCGGCATCGACCTGCATCTGCCGTTCTTCGTCTCGGGCGCGCTCGCCTGCATCAACTGGCTGTACGGCTGGTTCGTGCTGCCCGAATCGCTGCCGGTCGAGCGGCGCAAGCCATTCGTGCTGCGCGAGGCGAACCCGGTCAACTCGCTGCGCGGGCTCGCGGAGCTGAAGGGGGTGGGCTCGCTGGTGCTGGTGGTCGCGTTGAGCGCGCTCGCGCAGTTCATGACGCACACCTCGTGGGTGCTGTACACGACCTTCAAGTACGGCTGGGGGCCGACGCAGAACGGCTGGTCGCTGTTCACGATCGGGCTGATGTCGGTGCTGGTGCAGGGCGTGCTGCTCGGCCGGCTGCTGAAGCGCTTCTCGCCGCAGCGGCTCGCGATCATGGGGCTGGTCTCGTCCAGCCTGTGCTACCTGCTGTGGGGCTACGCGCCGGAGGGCTGGATGCTCTATGCGGTGATCGTCGCGAACGTGCTGGGCTTCGCCGCGCCGGCCGCGATGCAGAGCATCATCTCGAACGCCGCGGATCCGAGCACGCAGGGCCGCACCGCCGGCGCCGTCGCGTCGTTGAACAGCATGATGGCGGTGCTCGCGCCGGTGATCGGCGCGCCGCTGCTCGCCACCGTCTCGCACCTGCCGCGCGGCGACTGGCGCATCGGCGCGCCGTTCTATTTCTGCGCGCTGCTGCAGGCCGGCTCGATGCTGATCGCACTGCGCCACTTCAGGCGCGCGCGGCTGAAGCGGCAGGCCATGGCCGAACCGGCGGCATCGGCCGCGGCCGGTTCGGCGACCTGATCATCGATTCGGCGACTCATTCGACGATTCACTCGACGCCTCACGACGACGCCACCATGCACGACAAGATCCTGATCCTCGACTTCGGCTCCCAGGTCACGCAGCTGATCGCCCGGCGCGTGCGCGAGGCGCACGTGTTCTGCGAGATCCATCCGAACGACGTGAGCGACGCGTTCATCCGCGAATTCGCCCCCAAGGGCATCATCCTTTCGGGCAGCCATGCGAGCACCTACGAGGAGCACGACCTGCGCGCGCCTCAGGCCGTGTGGGATCTCGGCGTGCCGGTGCTGGGCATCTGCTACGGCATGTTCGCGATGGCGGTGCAACAGGGCGGCCAGGTCGAGCCGGCCGACCACCGCGAGTTCGGCTACGCCGAGGTTCGCGCGCATGGCCACACGAAGCTGCTGCAAGGCATCGAGGACTTCAGCACCGCCGAAGGCCACGGCATGCTCAAGGTCTGGATGAGCCACGGCGACAAGGTCACCGCGCTGCCACCCGGCTTCAAGCTGATGGCGTCGACGCCGAGCTGCCCGATCGCCGGCATGGCCGACGAATCGCGCGGCTACTACGGCGTGCAGTTCCACCCCGAGGTCACGCACACCGCGCAGGGCCGCGAGCTGCTGAACCGCTTCGTGCTCGGGATCGCACAGGCCAGGCCCGACTGGGTGATGGGCAACTACATCGACGAAGCGGTCGCGCGCATCCGCGAGCAGGTCGGCGGCGAGGAGGTGATCCTCGGGTTGTCGGGCGGCGTCGACTCGAGCGTCGCCGCGGCGCTGATTCACCGTGCGATCGGCGACCAGCTCACCTGCGTGTTCGTCGATCACGGCCTGCTGCGCCTGGACGAAGGCGCGGCGGTGATGGAGATGTTCGCGGGGCGGCTGCATGCGAAGGTCGTGCACGTCGACGCGAGCGCGCAGTTCCTCGGTCATCTCGCCGGCGTGACCGACCCGGAAGCGAAGCGCAAGATCATCGGGCGCGAGTTCGTCGAGGTGTTCCAGGCCGAGGCGAAGAAGCTCCAGCGGGCCAGGTGGCTCGCGCAGGGCACGATCTACCCGGACGTGATCGAGTCGGGCGGCGCGAAGACCAAGAAGGCCACCAGCATCAAGAGCCACCACAACGTCGGCGGCCTGCCCGAGACGCTGGGCCTGAAGCTGCTCGAGCCACTGCGCGAGCTGTTCAAGGACGAGGTGCGCGAGCTCGGCGTCGCGCTCGGGCTGCCGCACGACATGGTGTATCGCCACCCGTTCCCCGGCCCGGGGCTGGGCGTGCGTATCCTCGGCGAAGTCCGCAAGGAATACGCTGACCTGCTGCGCCGCGCCGATGCGATCTTCATCGAAGAGCTGCGCGCGACGCTCGACACCGTCAGCGGCAAGAGCTGGTACGAGCTGACCAGCCAGGCCTTCGCGGTCTTCCTGCCGGTCAAGAGCGTCGGCGTGATGGGCGACGGGCGCACCTACGACTACGTGGTCGCGCTGCGCGCGGTGCAGACCAGCGACTTCATGACCGCCGACTGGGCCGAGCTGCCGTACGCGCTGCTGAAGAAGGTGTCGGGGCGGATCATCAACGAGGTCCGCGGAATCAACCGCGTGACCTACGACGTGTCGAGCAAGCCGCCGGCGACGATCGAGTGGGAGTGACGACCAGTCGGCTGTCGCCGCTCGCAGCCTCGTCGACCCGGTCGGCCAACTCGCGGCCGCGGTGAACGCCTTCGGCCCAGTCAATCGTGCAGCCAGTCGGCCACAAAGCGGCGAAACAGCGTCATCGAAGGGCTTTCGGTGCGCCCTACGAGCGTGACGATGGCGAAGGGTGCGGTGCTCACCAGCGGCGGGTCGGTCACGAGCTCGGCCAGTTCGCCCGATGCCATGCCTCGGCGTGCCGCGGCCACGATTCCAAGAAAGATGGCGTCGGACTGTCGAACCGTCTCGATCAGACTCTCGATCTCCTCGCACCGCAGGCTCACCGCATGGTGCGGATTGGCACGTGGGCCGAAGTGGCGCATCAGGATGCGGCCGACCTCGTCCGCCAGGTGCGTCGAGGCCAGCGGATAGCGCAGCACGTCGTCGAATGACACCGTCTTGGCCGCGTCCGCCAGCAGCGAATGGCCGCTTCGACACACGAACCCCGCGCGCATCTCGGCTGCTTCCTGAATGACCAGATCGGCGGCCGGCGCGATGCTGCGCATGTCGATCACCAGGGCATCGAGGGTTCGCTGACGCAGCTGGAGCAACTGCACCTCGATCGATCCGCGCGTGATGGTGACCCGAACATCGGGGTGCCGCTGCGCGACGTGGACCATGAAGGGCGTCATCAGCATGGCGCCCGGCCCCGATCCCAGCCCCACGCGGATCGGTCCTGCGGTTCCCTTCTTGAGCAAGGCAACGCTGCGACGCAGGTCCTCGGCCTCGAACACCAGACTGCGGGCTCGTGCCACGACGATGTCGCCCAACGGCGTGAGTTCGTTGCGCCGGCCCATGCGATCGATCAGTCGCGCATCGAGCTCTTCTTCGAGCATCAGGATGCTGCGGCTCAGTGCCGGCTGCGTCAAATGCAATCGCTCCGCGGCGCGGCTGAACGAACCGGTTTCCGCGACGGCCAGGAGGTGCTCCAGCTGCCTGAGATTCATGGCCCCATAACCGATGAATAAGGGATTTCTCTAGAACAGAGAAAAACAATGCATTGGACTGATAGTAGCTGCATTCCTACGATGCGCGGACCTCCATGCACCGCTCCTGTCCCGCCAAAGCCATGACCGCATCACGTGCCCTGCCCAAGCGGGCAGCTCTACTGGCAGCCGCCCTGTTTCTGGCGGGCAGCGCGCTCGCAACCGGCGCCTTCCCCTCCAAGACGGTCATGATGATGGTGCCCTACCCCGCGGGAGGCGCGTCGGACGCCATCGCGCGTCTGGTGAACATCCCGCTGGGCAAGCAGCTCGGCCAGCAAGTGCTCGTGGAGAACCTCGGGGGCGTGAGCGGTGCGCTCGGGGCGCAGAAGGTGTTGGAAGCGCCGGCGAACGGGTACTACCTGTTCCAGGGCTCGCCCAATGAGCTGATCCTGTCCCCGCTGGCCAACGCCGCCGTCAAGCTCAAGAGCGAAGACTTCCGGCTGGTCCAGATGATCGGCGTTGCACCGATGGTGATCCTGGGCCGCAAGGACCTGCCGGCGAGCACGGCCGACGAGCTGGCCACGCTGGCGCGCAGCATGTCCAAGAGCAAGCCGCTCACCTACGGCAGCGTGGGCGTCGGCTCGTTCTACCACGTGCTCGGCGAGCACATGGCGAAGACGCTCGGTGTCGAGCTGGTTCACGTCCCCTACAAGGGAGGCGCGCCGCTGATGCAGGATCTCGGCGGCGGCCAGCTGGACTTCGTCATCCTGCCGGTGTCGCAGCAGCAGCTCGCGCTGGCCGAACAAGGCCGCATCAAGGTGATCGCCACCACGAGCGCTCACCGCCCCGAATTGCCGGCCCTCAAGAACATTCCCACGGTCGACGAAGGGAAGCTGCTCAGGGGTTTCAACTTTTCCATCTGGACCGGCTATTTCGTCCGCAAGGACACGCCGGAAGAGGTGGTCCTGAAGCTCAACCAGGCGCTCAACGGCGTTCTGCAGGAACCCGGCGTCCGCAGCCAGCTGGAGGCGCAGAACATCCTCGTGGCAGCGCCGGCCACCCCGGCCGAGGCGGGCAAGGCCTATGAAACCGAGATTGCGCGCTACCGCGCCATCGCCAAGGCCATCAACCTGCGGGCGCAATGAGAGGGCGCGCCGTGCATGCCGTGCTGGAAGCGGTGGCGACCCAGGCCGACGAGTTCGTCGCCCTGCGGCGCGACATCCACCGCCACCCCGAACTCGCTTTCGAGGAATTCCGCACCAGCCGCGTCGTCGCCGACAAGCTCGCGCAATGGGGCTATGCCGTGGAGAGCGGCCTCGGCGGTACCGGCGTCGTGGGCCAACTGCGACGCGGCGACGGCTCCAAGCGGCTGGGCCTGCGCGCGGACATGGATGCGCTGCCGATCGTCGAGGCCACTGGCCTGCCTCATGCCAGCTGCCGCCACGGCGTGATGCACGCATGCGGCCACGACGGCCACACCGCGATGCTGCTCGCGGCGGCCCGTCATCTGGCGACGCAGAGCCGGTTCAACGGCACGCTGAACCTCATCTTCCAACCCGCCGAGGAGGGTCAGGGCGGGGCGCGCAGGATGATGGACGACGGACTCTTCGAGAAGTACCCGTGCGATGCCATCTTCGCCATGCACAACATGCCGGGCCACCCGCAAGGCCGGCTGCTGTTTCGCGACGGCGCGACCATGGCGTCATCCGACAACGTCACCGTCACGCTCGAGGGCACGGGCGGTCACGGCGCCATGCCGCATCGCGCGGCGGACCCCGTGGTCGCGGGCGCGGCCATCGTGACGGGGCTGCAGAGCATCGTCGCGCGCAACATCGATCCGCTGCACATGGCCGTGGTGACGGCCGGAGCCTTCCAGGCCGGCAACGCCAACAATGTGATCCCTCAGACGGCCGAGCTCAAGCTCAGCGTGCGTGCCCTCGATCGCGACGTGCGCGACACGCTGGAGCGTCGCATCGTCGAGCTGGTGGAGCACCAGGCGCGCAGCTACGGCGTGCGCGCCGTGATCGACTATCAGCGCAACTACCCCGTGCTGGTCAATGCGAACGCCGAAACCGACTTCGCGCGGCAGATTGCGATGGAACTGCTGGGGGAGGAACAGGTCGAGCTGCAGACCCGCGCACTCACGGGCAGCGAGGATTTCGCGTTCATGCTGGAGCAGGTGCCGGGCAGCTACCTGCTGATCGGCAACGGCGACGGCTCGGATGGTGACGCCGGCGGCGGCCACGGCGCCTGCATGGTGCACAACCCGAACTACGACTTCGACGACCGCAACGTTCCGATTGGAGCGGGTTACTGGGTTCTGCTGGCAGAACGGTTTCTTGCGTAGCGGTCGCCGCTCCGAACGCATCGTCGCCGACAGCGTGGACGAGGCGCGCAGCCAGCTTGAGCCGTCGTACCCGGGCGTTGCGGTCTCGCCCGGAATCGACGGTCGATTTCGCATGGAGCTTCAGACCGACTACCTGAGCGGAATGGTCACGCACCTGTTCACGACCACGACAGGCGGCAAGTTTCGATTCCCCAACCCGCACGACGGCTACTTGCTGGCCGCCCTCGACGAGGGAGCGGTGGAGGTCGAGATCGAAGACAAGTGGTGGGAGCGTCGTGCGCCGGGTGTCGTGATGGCGGACGCTACGCGAGCGACTCGCTGGCGATGGCAGCCCGGGCGCTACGAGATGCTCGTGGTGGATGCGGACAGTCTGCACCATCGTCTGGCCCTGCTGCTGGAGCGCCCGATCGTCAAGCGCGTCCGGTTCGATCTCGACGTTCCCGCCCACTCGCCGGGAATCAAGTTCGCGCGCGAGATCGCACGGGTGGCACGCCTGTGCCCCTCGGGCGAGTCCGACGAGGGACCGGGCTGTTCGGAACAAGCCCTGAGGCACCTCCAGGATGCCTTGATGTACGCGGTGCTGGACTCGATACCGAACAACTACACGGCCCATCTGTCCCGCCAGCGCCCGGGCCCTTCTCCCCGGCATGTGCGCCGCGCGATCGAATTCATCCATGCGCATGCGATGCAGCCCGTGACGCTGGAGGAGATCGCAAAGTCCGCGCACGTGAGCATTCGAGCTCTGCAGACAGGATTCGCCAACTTCAAGGGCACCACGCCGATGGCGTACCTGAAGCAGATACGGCTGGAGGGAGTGCATGCCGAGCTCAGCCGTGCCGACAACGAACAAGCCATCGCCGAGATCGCCCGGCGCTGGTGCTTCGGTCATATGGGCCTGTTCGCGCGCAGCTATCGAAAAGCGTTCGGACAGACGCCCTCCGAGGCCCGCCGCACTTCTCGTGTGGGCAACGGCTGAAGTGGATATGCAAGCGCATGTCCGGCTGCTGTTGAGGGAAATTCTCGTCGCCATCGTCGTGTCGTTCGGCGCCGCAGCGGCGGTGTGCGCACCGGCGCACGGTGAAGGACCGTCTCGGCGCGAAGTGGTGACGCTCGCGGTCGAGGACGACTGGCCGCCGTACACCGCCCTGCGCGCGAATGGATCGGGGCCGGAGGGATTCGCCATCGAGCTCGTGACCGCGGCCTTCGACACCCAGGGCATCGATGTGCGCTTGCGGGCGATGCCTTTCGCCCGGTGCATGCACTACGCGCGCGTCGGCCGCGTCGTCGGGTGCTTCAACGCGACCATCGTGCAGGGCAACCGCGACGACTACATCTGGCATCGAACGCCCCTGTTCTTCGAGGAGCTCGCGATCTACGGCTCGGTGTCGGAATCGCGCGAAGACTTGACCCTCTCCAATCTGGAGGGCGAGCCTGTCGGCTACACGATCGGCTACACCTATCCGACCGAATTTCTGCAGAGCAAGCGGTTTGCGCGCGTCGCCGTCAAGTCGGATCGGGTCTCGCTGGAAATGCTCGCGGCCGGCCGGATCCGATACGCGCTGCTCAACACGGTGCCCGCCCAGATGCGGCTGCACGCGGCGCCGCAACTGCAGGCGCGGGTCAAGCGGGTCGGGCAGGTGCGGATGGATGGCTTCTGGGTGGCTTTCAGCAAGCAGCATCCCGAGGCAGAGCGCCTCGCGACCGTCCTCGACGCAGGCCTGACGTCGCTGCATGCCAGCGGCGCCTATGAGCGCCTGCGCCAAAGGCTGCTGCAGCCGCATGCGCTCACCGGCCCGGTCGAGACGAGTGCCGAGCAGCCGCGAGTCGAACGGGCGACGACCGTGAACAGAGCTTCGCGATGAGGCTGCGGCCTCGCTCGATCACCTGGCGGATCGCCTTGTTGATCGTCGGATGCAACCTGGTCGTGGCGATAGGCGCGGCCGCGCTGGAAATTGCGAAGCGCTATCGCGACGGCCTGGACGCGCTGGAGACGTCTTTCCGCATGGTCGAGATCAGCCATGTGCCGGCACTGCGCGCCAACGTGTGGCACCTCGACAGGCAACAACTCGAGCGTCAACTTCAGGGCATCGAGGCACTCCCCGGGGTCGTCCACGCGAGCGTGAGCGGCGATCTGCCGTGGAGCGAGGCTCGAGACCAGGCGGCAGCGCCGGCACGGCGCGACAACACGCGGGTGCGCACCTTCGACCTTCGAGCGCCCGACGACACGGCAGACGGCGAGACCATCGGGAAGCTCACCGTCGTGGCCTCGTTGGACGGCCTTTATCGAGACCTGCAGGCCGCCGTCGCGACGACGATCGCGGTCGAACTCGTCAGGATGTCGCTGCTGGTCCTGATCCTTTTCGTCGGGATCCGGCTCATCGTGATTCGGCGTCTCGAGCGCATCACCCGATTCGCGTCGAAGATGAACATCGACAACCTCGACGAAGGGGTCTGCGACGCGCAGGACATGCATGGCCGGCGGGACGACATCACCGTGCTGGCTGAAGCCATCGACCGTACCCGGGCCGATCTGAAAGAGCAGATCGCCCGGCGAAAGGAGATCGAGGAGCAGCGGCAGGAGCTCGCCGTGCAGAAGCAGGCAGCGGAGCTGGCCAACCGATCGAAGAGCGAGTTCCTGGCCAACATGAGCCACGAAATCCGCACGCCGATGAACGCGGTGATCGGCATGACGCAGCTTGCGTTGAGCGGACCGCTTCGCGACAAGGAGCGCAACTACGTCGACAAGGCGCATCGCTCGGCGCACCTGCTGCTTCGCATCCTGAACGACATCCTCGACTATTCGCGGGTCGAAGCTGGGCGCCTGGCCATAGAGTGCGTCGAGTTCGACTTGCACGAGGTGCTGACGGACCTGGCCGACCTGCTGGGTGTTCAGGTCGACGAAAGAGGCCTGGAGCTGATCTTCGACACGCAGGCGAACCTGCCTCGCGTCGTTCTGGGCGACCCGCTGAGGCTGCGGCAGGTTCTGCTCAACTTGTGCAGCAATGCGTTGAAATTCACCGAACGGGGCGACATCCGAGTCATCGTGCGGTTTCAACGGCGTGAGGGCGACAAGCCCATGATCCGGTTCGCCGTCTCCGACACGGGCCCCGGCATCCCGGCCGACCGTGTTGCCGCGATGTTCGATTCGTTCACCCAGGCCGACAGCAGCACGGCGCGCCGCTTCGGCGGCACCGGGCTGGGGCTTGCGATCAGCCGCAGCCTCGTGACACTGATGGGCGGCAGCCTCGAGGTCGAGAGCGAGGTGGGGCGGGGAAGCACCTTCACGTTCGCCATCCCGATGGACGTGGGGCAGCACGCGGACGGCTGGCGACAAGGCCTCTCGGTGCCGCCGAAGGGCAGCAGGTTCCTCGTCGTCGACGACAGCGAAGCGTCGCGCGACGTCATCGCGGCCATGCTTCGCCAATTCGGCTTCCAGGTCGAGCTGGCGATCGACGGACGCAGCGCAGTGGCGCTGGTGCGTGCTCGCGCCGGGGGACCGCAGGCATTCGACATCGTCATTCTGGATTGGCGCATGCCGGCCATGGATGGCGTGAGTTGTGCCCGGGAGTTGGCGCAGAGCCCTGCTCGCGCGCCGGCCGTGCTGATGGTCACCGCCTACGGGCGCGACGACATGCTCGTCGAGATGCGGCGCCAAGGCGTCACGGCGAACGCCGTGCTCGTCAAGCCGGTGATGCCATCCGCATTGCTGGATGCCTGCCGCAACGCGCTGGAGCGGACGGTGCCGGTCCCGGTCAACAAGGACGCACAGGACATCTTCCGACGCTACCGCGCCCAGTTGTCCGGAAAACGCGTTCTGCTGGCCGAGGACAACGAGGTGAATCTCGAAATGACCGTGGCACTGCTGGAGCGGGTGGGCATCGTCCCCATCGTGGCGCGAGACGGAGCCGAAGCATTGCAGCGGCTGCGCGCGGAGTCGGTCGATGCCGTGCTGATGGACTGCCACATGCCGGGTGTCGACGGGATCAGCGCGACGCGGGCGGTACGCAGCGAACCTCGCTGGGCGGATCTGCCGATCATCGCCATGACCGCCAGCGCCATGGCGGAGGATCGCGACATGATTCTGGCGGCCGGGATGAACGACCATGTCGCGAAGCCCGTGAACCTGGAGATCTTCTACGCCACGCTGGTCCGCTGGACCGATGCGCCGCAGCCTTCGGGCGATCGCGCGCAACCTCATGACGAATTGCTGCTGGATGTGGCGGCAGGACTCGAGCACGCGATGGATGACGCGAGCCTGTATCGCAGGGTCCTCGAGCGATTCGATGCGAGCTGTCGGGGCCTGCTGACCGAGGCCAGGGAAGCGGCTCACGTGCACGACTTCAGGAAGGCCGCCCGGCTGGCGCACACGCTGCGCTCCAACTCCGCCGCCATCGGCGCCGCCGGGCTCGCGCGTGCGTTGCTGGACCTGGAGCTCGCGCTCGATCGGGATTCGACCTTGGGCAGAGCCTCGGCGGGCTTCGATGACCTGGAGGCGGCACTGCAGCGTGTTCAGGACCACATCCGCCTCCACCTCCGCGGTGTGGCGGGAGACGACGCATAGGGCTGGCTCGCGATGGGCCGTGCCGCGGCGCCCGGCACGCGCCTCTCAGGTGCCGGAGCGCGCCTTGAGCTTGGCGACGTAGTTCTTGCGCGTGCCCGTGATGTGGGCACGCATGATCTTCTCGAAGGCGACGAAGTCGCCGGCACGAAACGCGCTCAGGAGCTTCGAGTGCTGTTCGAAGCCTGCCGTGTGCAACACATCGGCCGGTGCCGACAGGTGCGTGCGCAGCGCCGCGATCTTGGTTGCGGCAGTCGCGTAGGCGGCCTGCATGTACGGGTTGCCGCAGTGGTCGAAGAACGATTCGTGCAGCCGTGTATCGGCGCGGCCGTATCGCACCGCGTCGCGCGCGGTGCGCGCCGCTTCCATCTCGTCGATCGCCGCCTGCAGCGCGGCTGCGGTGGCGTCGCGTTCGTTCTGATAGGCCAGCTCGGCCGCGCGCGGTTCCAGCAGGCAGCGGAATTCGCAGATCGCAGCGATGTCGGCCTCGCTGGGTTCGAACACATAACTGCCGCGCTGCGGGCGTATCACCACGAGGCCCGCGAGCTGCAGCTGGTTCAGCGCCTCGCGCACCGGCGTGCGGCTGACGCCGAAGGAGGCGGCCAGCGACTCCTCCGGAATCATCGCGCCCAGCGCGAACTCGCCGTCGATGATGGCTTCGCGCAGCCGCTGCGCCACGAGGGATGCGAGTGATTTCGGCGCATCGATCTTGAACTGAGGGGAGGGCGGCACGGCGTAGGGGCGTATGCCCGGCTGCAACAACGACGACGTGCTTATAGCCGACCGCTGCCAGCCGGCGAAGACCGGGAAAGCTCTAATGCTCTAGTACCTTACATACAAGATCATGCGACCACCTTCCCCGGAACGGTTGAGCCATGACCCCCGCACCATCGCCCGCTGTGCCGCAGTCCCTGCTCTCACTGCGCGAGGCCCTCGGCGCGAGCACCGTTCTGATCGGCGAAGACGTGCCCGAGCGCAATCGCAACGACTGGAGCACCCAGCCGCCGGCGCGTCCGCTGGCGGTCGTCCGCCCGGTGGATGCCGCGGGCGTGTCGGCCGCGCTGAAGGCGTGCCGCTCGGCCGGGCTGTCCGTGGTGCCGCAGGGCGGGTTGACCGGCCTGTGCGGCGGCGCGCGGCCCGAGGACGGCTGGGTGGCGCTGTCGCTGGAACGCATGACCGGCATCGAGGAGATCGATGCCGCCAGTGCCGCGATGACGGTGCGCGCAGGCACGCCGCTGGAGATGGTGCAGCGCGCGGCGGCCGAGGCCGGCTTCTACTTCGCGCTGGATCTCGGCTCGCGCGGCTCGTGCGCCATCGGCGGCAACCTGTCGACCAATGCGGGCGGCAACCGCGTCATCCGCTACGGCATGGCCCGTGAGCTGGTGCTCGGCCTGGAGGTGGTGCTCCCGGACGGAACGGTGATGACCGGCCTCAACAAGATGCTGAAGAACAACGCCGGCTACGACCTCAAGCACCTGTTCATCGGCAGCGAGGGAACGCTGGGCATCATCACCCGCATCGTGTTGCGCCTGCATCCGCAGCCGGGCTGCACGCTGTCGGCGCTGTGCGCCGTGCCGGACTACGACGGCGTGGTGCGGTTGCTGGGCGCCGCGCGCAGCGGGCTCGGGCCGCTGCTGTCGGCCTTCGAGGTGATGTGGCCGGACTACTGGCAGGTCGTGACGCAGCGGGTCGGCGTGCGCGACCCGCTGACCGGCGGCGCAGCGCATGGGCACTATGTGCTGGTCGAAGCGCAGGGGACCGACGAGGCGATCGACGGCCCGCGCTTCCAGCGCTGGCTGGAGTCCCTGATGGAGCAGGGCGCGCTGGCCGACGCGGCGGTGGCGCAGTCCGTGGCGGACACGCAATCCTTCTGGGCGCTGCGCGATGCGTGTGCGGAGTTCTTCCCCGCGCTGGGCCCGCACGTGTCGTATGACGTCGGCCTGGCCGTGCAGTCGATGGACGCTTACGCGCAGGCCTGCAAGGCGGGGCTGGCTGCGCGCATCCCCGGGTGCGAGAGCGTCTACTACGGCCACATCGGCGACGGCAACCTGCACCTCGTGGCCTGGGTTCCCGGCCTGGCGATCGAGCACCAGCCCAAGGACGCGATGGACGAGGTGATCTACGGCCTGGTGCGCGAGTTCGGCGGCACGGTGTCGGCCGAGCACGGCATCGGCACCGTGAAGAAGCGTTGGCTCGGCCATGCACGCAGCGCCGAGGAGATCGCGCTGATGAGGACGCTGAAGGCCGCGCTCGATCCCGCGGGCCTGCTGAATCCCGGCAAGGTGCTGTGAGCATGGGTGGCCTCTTTGTCGAGCGCCTGTTCAAGGGCGTCGAGGCCGTGCTTGCAGTCTTGCTGCTGGGCATGGTGCTGATGGTGTTCGGCAACGTGGTGCTGCGCTACGCGTTCAACTCGGGCATCCAGGTGTCCGAGGAGCTGTCGCGCTTCTTCTTCGTCTGGCTCACGTTCATCGGCGCCATCGTCGCGATGCGCGACGGATCCCACCTGGGCATGGACGGGTTCGTCGACCGCCTGTCGCGGCGCGGCAAGCTGGCCTGCCTGGCCGCCAGCCAGACGATCGTGCTGGTCTGTTGCGCGATGCTGTTCTGGGGCACGTGGCAGCAGCACGAGGTCAACGCGACCACCCAGGCGCCGGTGACCGGGCTCTCGATGATCTGGGTGTTCGGCGTCGGCTACCTGACCAGCCTGGGGATCGGCGTCCATGCGGTGCACGCGCTGTGGCGCATCGCCGGCGGCCGGTTGCGCGACGACGAACTGGTGCAGGTGACGGAGAGCGAAGAGATGCCGCACGACGCCGCTCACCCGGGAGCCCGGCCATGACGGTCGCCGTCTTCACCATCTCGCTGCTCGGCGCCATGGTGCTGGGCGCGCCGATCGCCTTCGCGCTGCTGATCTGCGGCGGCGCGTTGATGGTCTACCAGGGGCAGATCGACACCACCATCCTGTCGCAGAAGCTGGTGGAGGGCGCGGACAGCTTTCCGCTGCTGGCGATTCCGTTCTTCATGCTGGCTGGCGAGCTGATGAACGCCGGCGGCATCTCGCGGCGCATCGTCAACTTCGCGCTGGCCTGGGTCGGCCACCTGCGCGGCGGCCTCGGGCTGGTGGCGATCTTCGCTTCGGTGGTGATGGCGGCGATCTCCGGCAGTGCCGCTGCCGATGCCGCGGCCATCGGGGCGATGCTGATTCCGATGATGCGCCAGGCCGGCTACGACGTGCCGCGCTCCGCCGGCCTGATCGCCGCCGGCGGCGTGATCGCGCCGGTGCTGCCGCCGTCGATCGGCCTGATCGTGTTCGGCGTCATCGCCAACGTGTCGATCGGCAAGCTGTTCCTGGCCGGCATCGTGCCGGGGCTTCTGATGGGCGTGTCGCTGATCGTGGCGTGGCAGTGGGTGGCGCGGCGCGACAAGGTGAGCGTGCAGCCGCGCCAGTCCATGGCCGCGCGCGGCCGCGCCGCGGTCGACGGCTGCTGGGCGCTGCTGATGCCGCTGGGGATCATCGGCGGGCTGAAGTTCGGCATCTTCACGCCCACCGAGGCCGGCGTCGCGGCATGCGTCTACGCCTTCGTGCTCGGCGCCTTCGTCTACCGCGAGCTGAGCCTGAGCCAGTGCTACGGGCTGCTGGTGGCGGCAGCGAAGAGCACGGCCGTGGTGGTGTTCCTGATCGCGGCGGCGCTGGTGTCGGCCTGGCTGATCACCACCTCCGACGTGCCGGCGCAGGTGGCGGCGATGCTCGAGCCCTTCATGGGCAACAAGATCGTGCTGATGTTCGTGATCATGGTCATCGTGGTGATCGTGGGCACCGCGCTCGACTTCGCCCCGACGCTGATGATCCTCACGCCGGTGCTGATGCCGGTGGTCAAGCAGGCGGGCATCGACCCGGTGTATTTCGGCGTGCTGTTCATCATGAACAACGCCATCGGCCTGATCACGCCGCCGGTGGGCATCGTGCTCAACGTGATGTGCGGCGTGGCGAAGATCTCGATGAGAGACCTGATGCGTGGCCTCTGGCCCTTCCTCTGGGCCGAACTGATCGTGCTGTTCTTGCTGGTGCTGTTTCCGGCGCTGGTGCTCGTGCCGCTGAAGTGGCTGAGCTGATTTTTCATACAACGAGGAGACATCCGATGCCCATTCATTCCCGTCCCTTCTGCTTCATCGCCGTGGCCTTGGCCGCCGGCCTGATCGCCGGCGCCGCGCACGCGCAGTTCAAGGAGCGCAACTTCCGCGTCTCGAACGGTGTGAGCAAGGAGCACCCGATGGGCAACGGCCTGGCGAAGATGGGCGCCTGCACGCTGGACAAGAGCGGCGGCAAGATGAAGATCCAGCCCTTCTGGGACGGTGCCTTGGGCAGCGACCTCACCAGCACGCAGAGCGTGCGCACGGGTTCGCTGGAGATGGTGATCACGTCGACCGCGCCGGTGGTGTCCATCGTGCCGGAGCTGGGCGTCTTCGATCTGCCCTTCCTCTTCAACACCGCCGGCGAGGCCGACAAGGTGCTCGACGGCAAGGCCGGCGACTGGTTCTCCGCCAAGCTGCCGGCGGTCGGGCTCGTCAACCTCGCGTGGTGGGAGAACGGCTTTCGGCACACGACCAACTCGAAGCGGCCGATCACCAAGGTCGAGGACTTCGACGGCGTGAAGATGCGCGTGATGCAGAACGCCATCTTCCTCGACACGTTCAAGACGCTGGGCAGCAACGCCGTGCCGATGGCCTTCACCGAGGTCTATTCGGCGCTCGAGACCAAGACGGTGGACGGCCAGGAGAACCCGTTCACCAACATCGAGAACATGAAGTTCTACGAGGTGCAGAAGTACCTCACGCTGACCAAGCACGCCTACAGCCCGACGCTGGTGCTGTTCTCCAAGAAGGTCTGGGACACGCTCTCGCCGCAGGAGCAGGCGGTGCTGCGCGAATGCGCGGTGCAGGGGCGCGACGAGCAGCGCCGCGCCAACCGCGCGCAGGAGGCGCGCAGCGTGGACAACCTGAAGACGAAGGGCATGGCCGTCAACGAGATCGCACCGGCCGAGATGCAGCGCATCCGCGAGCGCTCGAGCGTGATCTACCAGCGTCACGCCAAGGCCATCGGCGACGAGGCGATCACGATGGTCACCACCGAGCTCAAGCGCGTCCGTGGCAACTGAGGCGCAGGGTCCGACGATGAGCCTTTCGGGAAAGGTGGCCTGGGTGACCGGCGGCGGCAGCGGCATCGGGCTGGCCGGCGCCACCGAGCTGGCGCGGGCCGGCTGCCGCGTCGTAGTGTCGGGGCGCCAGGCGCCCAAGCTCGATGCGGCCATCGAGGCTGCCGAGCGTCTGGGCGCGCCGCGCGGCGCCATCACGGCGGCGCCGCTGGACGTGGCGGACGCTGCCGCCGTCGCCATGGTGGCGAAGACGATCGAGGCCGGGCTGGGCCGCGTCGACATTCTCGTCAACAGCGCCGGCATCAACTTTCCCAAGCGCTACTGGTGCGAAACCGACGGCCCCACCTTCGAGCAGGTGGTCGCCGTCAACCTGAACGGCGCGACCTACTGCACGCTGGCGGTCGCCAAGGGCATGCGCGAGCGTCGCGAGGGCACGGTCATCAACGTCGCGTCATTTGCGGGCTGGCACTTCGAATACCTGACCGGCCCGGCCTATACCGCCAGCAAGGCCGCGCTGATGGTACTCACGCATTCGTTCAACATCGAGGAGTGCGTCAACGGCCTGCGCGCGACGGCGCTGTGCCCGGGCGAAGTCGCCACGCCGATCCTGAAGAAGCGGCCGGTGCAGCCGACCGAGGCCGAGAAGGCGCGCATGCTGCAGGAGGTGGACCTGGGACGAACGATCCGCTTCATCGCCGAGATGCCGCCGCACGTCTGCATCAACGAGCTGGTGATCTCGCCGGTGTGGAACCGCACCTACGTCGCCGGCGAAGCGCTGCAACGCAAAGCGGCACCATGACGCAAGCCATGCAGATCGCGAACGCGGGGCCGGTGGTGGCCATCACCGGGGCCGGGCAGGGCATAGGCCGCGGGCTGGCCCGGGCCTTCGCCCGGCACGGCGCGCGGGTGGTGGTCTCGGACATCGACGCCGCGTCCTGCTCCGCCGCGGCGGACGAGCTGCAGACCCTCGGCGTGCCGGCCGACGTGACGCGTGCGGAGCATTGCGCGGCACTGGTCGAGCGCACGGTCGTGGCGTTCGGCCGTCTCGACGTGATGATCTGCAACGCCGGCATCATGCAGCTCAAGCCGCTGCTCGAGCTGGACGGCGCCGACTGGGACCGCATGCTCGGCGTCAACGTGAAGGGCAGCTTCCTCACGCTGCAGGCGGCCGCGCGGCAGATGCTGGCGCAGCCGCCGCTGGCCGAGGGCCGGCCGCGCGGCAAGATCCTGACGATGGCGTCGATCGCCGGGCGCAGCGGCGCCAGCCCGATCGCGGCGGTGATCCCGCACTACCGGGCCAGCAAGGCGGCGCTGATCAGCCTCACGCAGTCGGCGGCCATCGCCTTCGCGCCGCAGATCACCGTCAACGCGATCTGCCCCGGACTGGTGGAAACCGACATGTGGCAGCGCATGGACCGCGACTGGACCGCGCTGCAAGGCGTGCCTCAGGGCCAGGCGTGGCAGCAGCGCGTGGCCGCCGTGCCGATGGGTCGCGCGCAGACCCCTGACGACGTGGCCGACCTCGCGATGTTCCTGGCCTCGCCGGCGGCCGATTACATGACGGGCCAGTCGATCAACATCGACGGCGGCCTGATGATGAGCTGAGCATGGCCCTGCATCCCGCACTGTCCCTGAAGGCGCTGCTCGCCGGCGGCTCCATCGTCCAGGTGCCGGGCGCCTACGACGCGTTGAGCGCGCGGCAGATCGAGCGCGCCGGCTTTCCGGCCATCTACATGACCGGCTTCGGCGCCACCGCCTCGCGGCTGGGCCAGCCCGACATCGGCCTCATGACGCAGACCGAGATGACCGGCCACGCGCGCGACATGGTGCGCGCCGTCGGCGTGCCGGTGATCGCCGATGCCGACACCGGCTACGGCGGCCCGTCGAACATCGAGCGCACGGTGCGCGAGTACGTGCAGTCCGGCGTGGCCGCCATCCACCTCGAGGACCAGGTGGCGCCGAAGCGCTGCGGCCAGATGGCCGGCATCCGGTTGGTCGACACGCACGAGAACGAGCGCCGGCTGCGTTGTGCCGTTGCGGCGCGCGGCGACGACCCGATGCTGATCATCGGGCGCACCGATGCGCTGCCCGCTGCCGGCATCGGTGAGGCGCTGGCACGCGCGCGGCGCTGGCAGGACGCGGGCGTCGACCTGGTCTTCGTCGACGGCATCAAGAAGATCGCCGAGGTAGAGGCCGTGGCTCGGCATCTGCCCGGGCCGAAGGTCGTCTCCATCGTCGACGGCAACGAGACCACTGCGCTGAGCGCGGCCGATCTGCAGGCCATGGGCTTCGCCGTGGTGCTGTACGCCGTGACCGCGCTCTTCAGTGCGGCGCTGGCCGTCGAGCAGGCGCTGGCCCGCCTGCGGCAGGACGGCACACCGCGCGATGTGCCCTCGCTTGCCTATGCCGACTTCACCCGCATCGTCGGCCTGCCGGCTCATCAGCGCCTCGACGAGCTGTTCGGTGCTGAAAGCTGAGACGCACCCTTCTGCCTTCCGGCCGTGTTTTCCTTCCTCTCCCCTTTTGCGAAAGTCCCGACCTTGAACTCCGTCACGCCCGTTTCCTATTCCGGCATCTGGCCGGCGTTGTTGACCCCGCTCGACGCGAAGCTCGGCATCGACATCCCGCGCTTCGCCTCGCACGCGCTGCGGCTGCTCGAGGCCGGCTGCACCGGCGTCACGCCTTTCGGCACGACCGGCGAGGGCCCGTCCTTCAGCGTGGCCGAGCGCATGGATGCGCTGGAGGGCCTGGCGGCGGGCGGCGTGCCGGCCGGGCGCATCCTCGTGTCCACCAGCTGCGCCGCGCTGCCTGACGCGCTGGCGCTGACCCGGCACGCGGTCGAGCTGGGTGCCTACGGCTGCCTGCTGCTGCCGCCGTTCTTCCTGAAAGGCGTTCCCGATCAGGGCGTGATCGACGCCTACCGCTGGATCATCGACGGCGTCGGCGATGCGCGGCTGCGCATCGTGCTGTATCACATCCCGCAGGTGGCGGGCGTGGGGCTGAGCCACCACGTCATCCGGACGCTGAAGGCGCTGTACCCGGACACGATCGTCGGTCTGAAGGACAGCGGCTGCCGGCGGGAGGCGTCGCTGGCCTATGCCGAAGCGTTCATGCCGCCCATGCAGGTCTGGGTAGGCAACGAGCCCGACCTGCAAACGTTGGCCGCGCGCGGCAGCCTCGGTGCCGTGAGCGGCGTCGCGAACGTCATGCCGCGTCTGGTGCAGCGCCTGGTGAAGGGCTCGAGCGAGCCGGCGGTCGATCAGGAACGCGTGCTTGCGCTGCTCAAGATTCTCGGTGGCTACGGGCTGACGGCCGCCTTCAAGGGCGTGATGGCGCTGCTCGCCAATGAACCTGGCTGGATGCGCGTGCGAGCGCCGCTGGTGCCGCTGGACGCGGCCGAATACGAACGGCTGGCGGCACAGCTGCGCGGCTTCGGCATCGATCGCGACTGAGCCGGGCGTTCAGCGCAGCGATGACGGCGTTGGCGTCCAGCAGATAGCGCATCACTCGAACAGGCGCGTGAGGCCGGGGCCATCTTCGGCGATGGGTTGTTCCGCCGCCGCCTGCTGGAAGTCAGAGTCCAATGATGGCTGCGCCGTGGCGGCGGATGCGGACTTCGCTGCCGTCGATGCGGAACTCCATGGGAAGCCGCACCGCTTGCGAACGACCGGACCAGAAGAGCTTGGCAGTTTCCATTGGGTTAGAGCGACTGATATATATCAAAAGGATGTAGCGCCAAATGTCCAGCGTCAGATTGCGGTCGTATCCACTGCCGAGCGCTGATAGTGGCGTTGCACAACGGCCGCGCAGCGACCGGCTGTTCTTCGCGGTCCTGCCGGATGCGCCGGCAGCGCGGCGCATCGAGCGGCTGGCGCACGATCTGCGCGGCGATCTCGGGCTCAGCGGTCAGCCGATCGCGCGCGAGCGCTTGCACGTCACGCTGTTCTTCGTCGGCGACTTCGCCGGTTTTCCGGGTCATGTCATCGATGTGCTGTGCAAAGCCGCGAACGCCGCCACGAGCGTCCCGCCGTTCAAGCTGGGGTTCGATCGCGTCGCGAGTTTTTCGACGCGCGATCGGCGCCGCCGGCCGATGGTCCTGCAGGGCGACGACGGCGTGCTCGCGCTGACGGATCTGCACGAAACTCTCGTCGGCGCGATGGCCGCGATCGGGCTCGCGGGCCCCGCGCCGAGGCGCTACACACCGCATCTGACACTGCTGTACGACGATCGAGACGTCGCCGGGGTGATGGTCGACCCGATTGTCTGGACCGTGCGCGAATTCGTTCTCGTGCACAGCCTGATCGGGCAAAGCCGGCACGAGGTGCTCGCGCGGCTGCCCTTGCAGGGGTGATACGTGATGCACGGCTGACGCCGCGGGCCGCTGCCGAACGGCACGTTTCGCCCGACCCGTGGCGCAAGGCACCCGGGCCGCCACGGCACAATGGCCGCATGGCATGCGCACACGCACACCGAGGAACGGGTCGATGAAGGCGATGTTCGGCATGGTCTCGCTGCTGATCGCGCTGGCCATCGTCGGCATCCTCGCGGCGCGGCAGTTGAAGACCGCCGCGCCGTCGATCGCGCCGGGCGCCTCGGCCGCTGCCGCGGCGGGGCTTTCCGCTTCGGGCCTCGCTGCGACCGGCACCGTGCGCGAGCAGTCGCAGCAGATCCAGCAGAAGGTCAAGGACGACGTGAGCAAGGCGCTGGAGCAGGGCATGGCGCCGCGCAAGGACGCGTCGGACCCATGAGCGCGCCGGGCCGCCCCAAGGGCGAAGACCGGAGCGCGCAGCGCGAAGGTACACCAGTGAGCGCCGGCACGCCGAACCGCTCGATCGACGAAGGCCTGATGCGCCTCGCGCTCGACCAGGCGCAGAACGCGCGACTGGTCGGCGAGGTGCCGGTCGGCGCCGTCATCGTGCGCCAGACGCCCGAGGGCGCGCAGGTGATCGCGACCGGCTACAACCGCCCGATCACCGAGCACGACCCGACCGCGCATGCCGAGATCGTCGCGCTGCGCCACGCGGCACAGCTGTTCGCGAACTACCGGCTGCCCGAGTGCGAGCTGTACGTGACGCTGGAGCCGTGCGCGATGTGCGCGATGGCGCTGATGCATGCGCGCTTCAAGCGCGTCGTGTTCGGTGCGGCCGATCCGAAGACCGGCGCGGCCGGCTCGGTCGTCGACCTGTTCGGCAGCGCGCAGCTCAACCACCACACCGCCGTCGAAGGCGGCGTGCTGGGCGACGAGTGCGGGGCGCTGCTGCGCGAGTTCTTCGCCGAGCGCCGCGAGCAGTATCGGCAGCGCCGCGCGGCGTCGGCATCGTCGTCGGCCGCCGATGCGCCGGAGTCGGGCAGCGATTTCGGCGACCAGATTCCGACCGGCGAGGCGACCGAGATCCCGCCGCCGCCCGACCTTCCGCTGCCTCGTTGACGCCCTCCCGATCACGCCCTCCATGACCTCGATCTCGCTGTTCACCCCCGCCGGCGTGCTGCTCAAGGCAGCACCGGTCAAGCTCGCCGCGCGCCGCCTGAAGGCGCTCGGGTTCGATGTCGAGATCGACGAAGCGGCGCTCGACAAGCACCAGCGCTTCGCCGGCGACGATGACGCTAGGCTCGCGGCGATCCACCGCATCGCCGAGCGCGCGCCGGGCATCGCGATGGCCACGCGCGGCGGCTACGGCCTGACGCGGCTGCTCGGCCGGATCGAGTGGAAGCGCGTCGCCAAAAGCATAGCCCGCGGTACGCGCTGGGTCGGGCACAGCGACTTCACCGTGCTGCAGCTCGGCCTGCTCGCGCACCTGAACGGCTCGGCGCACGGCATCACCTGGGCCGGCCCGCTGGCGGCCGACGACTTCGGGCGCAGCGACGACGAAGGTGGCGTCGACGAGATCACGCGCGACTGTTTCGTCGAGGCGATGGACGGGCAGCTCGAAGCGGTGGGCTTTCGCACCGAGCCCGGCTTCGACGGGCTGGCGGTGCGCGGCACGCTGTGGGGCGGCAACCTGTGCATGGTGACCTCGCTGCTCGGCACGAAGCACTTCCCGCAGATCCGCGGCGGCGTGCTGTTCCTGGAGGACGTCAACGAGCATCCGTACCGCGTCGAGCGCGGCCTGCTGCAGCTGGCGCAGGCTGGCGTGCTCGGCGCGCAGAAGGCGGTCGTGCTCGGCGCGTTCAGCGCCTGGCGCAAGTCGCCGAACGACCGCGGCTACACGTTGAAGACGGCGATCGAGCACGTGCGCGCGAGCACGAAGACGCCGATCCTGACCGGCCTGCCGTTCGGCCACGTGCAGCCCAAGGTCACGCTGCCGGTGGGTGCGAAGGTCGAGCTGTTCGTGCAGGGCCGCGAGGTCCTGATCGGCTGGGGCGGACACGGCGACCATCACGGAAACGACGGGCACGATCACGCGCCGCGCATGTAAGGGCTCGGCGCCCGGCTCGGGCCCGCCGACTCCGGCGCTTACAATCCGCGCCGCTCGCCCTGCGCCGCCCGGCCACGAACCAGGTCCGCAAGAGGTGCAGCGTTGCATGCCGGCCGGCGACAACGGCGGCTCGTTCAGGGAGGATGGCCGCATGGGCCGGGGATGCTGGTCGTTCACACGGATGCTCGCGCTGGTCGGTGCCGCCGCCTGCGCACTGCTCGCGGCCTGCAACAACAGCCCGTACGTCGCGGGTGCGGCCTCGAAGAACGTGCTCTTCAATTCGTTCGACGAACGTTCGCCGCGGTATCTCGACCCGACAGCGTCGTACCTGAACCCCGAGACGCCGTATACGTTTTCGGCCTACGAGCCGCTGTACGGCTATCACTACCTGAAGCGGCCGTATGAGGTCGTGCCGAAGGCGGCCGCGGCGGTCGTCAAGCCGTACTACCTCGCCGGCAACGGCCAGCGCCTGCCCGATGACGCCAACCCGGCGCAGATCGCCGAAAGCGTCTACGACATCCCGATCAAGAAGGGCGTGATGTACGCGCCGCACCCGGCGTTCGCGAAGGACGACCGAGGCGAGTACCTCTACCACCACCTGACGCGCGAACAGCTCGGCCACAAGCGCTCGCCGTGGGACTTCGACAAGCAGGGCACGCGCGAGCTGGTGGCCGATGACTTCGTCTACGCCTTCAAGCGCCACGCGACGACGCGCATCGAAGCGCCGATCTACGCGGTATTCGCCGACTACATCATCGGGCTGAAGGACTACGGCAAGCTGATCGCCGCCGAGGATAAGAAGCTGCTCGCCGGCCTGAGCGAGGCCAGCCCGGACAAGCCGTTCCTCGATTTCCGCAAGTGGCCGCTGTCCGGCGTGACCGCGCTCGACAAGTACACGGTGCGCATCCGCCTCAGGGGCAAGTACCCGCAGTGGAAATACTGGCTGACGCTGACCTTCGCATCGCCGCTGCCGTGGGAAGCCGACGCGTTCTACTCGCAGCCGGGCATGGCCGATGCGGGGCTGTCGCTGATCCGCTGGCCGGTGGGCACCGGGCCGTTCATGCTCACCGAGTACGAGCAGGACCGCAAGCTCGTGATGAAGCGCAACCCGAACTTTCACGGCGAGACCTACCCGTGCGAAGGCAGCCCAGGCGACAAGGAGGCCGGCCTGCTCGACGACTGCGGCAAGCCGCTGCCGTTCATCGACGGCTTCGAGTCGATCATCATCAAGGAGCGGGTGCCGCGCAAGGAGATGTTCAAGCAGGGCTACCTGGACGTGCCCGAGCTCGAGCGGCCCGAGTGGGGCGTCGAGTTCGCGAGCGACGCCGAGGACTCCGACGACGTGAAGCGCCGCTTCAACGAGCGCGGCTTCAAGTTCCCGCAGGCCACCGACATCAACAACTGGTACCTCGGCTTCAACTGGCTCGATCCGGTCGTCGGCAAGGGCGACACGCCCGAGCAGCAGGTGAAGAACCGCAAGCTGCGCCAGGCCCTGTCGATCGCGATCGACTGGGAGGAGGGCTACCAGCGCATCTTCCGCAGCCGTGGCGGCGACGCGGCGCACGGGCCGATTCCGCCGGGCGTGTTCGGCTCGCGCGACGGCAACACGCCGGAAGGCTACAACCCGGTGACGCATCGCCTCGTCAACGGCCGCGTCGAACGCCGCCCGATCGAGGACGCGAAGAAGCTGCTCGCCGAAGCCGGCTACCCCGACGGCCGCGACGCGAAGAACGGCCGGCCGCTGGTGCTGAACTACGACTACCAGCGCACGCTGACGCCCGAGCTGAAGGCCGAGGTCGACTGGATGGTCAAGCAGTTCGCGAAGCTCAACATCCAGCTCGAGATCCGCGCGACCGACTTCAACCAGCACCAGGAGAAGATGCTCAAGGGCAAGGAGCAGATCTTCTGGGCCGGCTGGCTCGGCGACTATCCGGACGCCGAGAACTTCCTGTTCCAGCTCTACGGCCCGAACGCGAAGGCGGTGACGCAGGGCGAGAACTCGGCGAACTACCGCAACCCCGAGTACGACAAGCTCTTCGAGAAGATGCAGACGCTGGACGACGGCCCCGAGCGCCAGCAGGTCATGGACCAGATGCTCGCGATCGTGCGCGAGGACGCGCCGTGGGCCTGGGGCTACTGGGCCTATGTGGGCCTCGCGTTCCAGTCGTGGGTGCACAACGGCAAGCCCAGCATCGTGATCCGCGATCAGACCTGGTTCTATCGCATCGATCCGAAGCTGCGGGTCGCGAAGCAGGCCGAGTGGAACGAGCCGACGTGGTGGCCGATGGGGCTTCTGGCGCTGGCGGCGCTCGCACTCGCGTGGATCGGGCGGCGCGGCTACCGCGCGCGCCAGCAAGCGACCGCGAAGGCCGGCGTGCCGACGACGGTTGCGCCGAGCGCGGCGGCGGGAGGCTGACCGGGTGCTGAACTACCTGATCCGCCGTATCGGCTACGGCGCGCTGATCCTGATCGGCGTCAACCTCTTCACCTTCATCCTGTTCTTCACGGTCAACACGCCCGACGACATGGCGCGCCTGAACATCGGCGGCAAGCGCGTGACGCAGGAGCAGATCGACAAGTGGAAGAGCGAGCGCGGCTACGACAAGCCGCTGTACTGGAACGACAAGGCGCCAGGCCGAGAGAAGGCGACCGACACGATCTTCTGGGACCGCTCGGTTTCGCTGTTCGCGCTCGACTTCGGCCGCTCCGACGCGCAGAACGCGATCGACATCGGCCACGAGATCAAGACGCGCATGGGCGTGAGCCTGCAGCTCGCGGTGCCGCTGTTCATCCTGCAGGTGATCGCGAGCGTCGCGTTCGCGCTGCTGCTCGTGTTCTTCCGGCATTCGCGCATCGACTTCTGGGGCGTCGTGCTGTGCGTGCTGATGCTGTCGATCTCGAGCCTGTTCTACATCATCGTCGGGCAGCTGACGTTCTCGCGCCTGCTGCACCTGGTGCCGATGTCGGGCTGGGCCGGCGGGCTGGATGCGGCGAAGTTCCTGATGCTGCCGATCGCGCTGGCGCTGCTGTCGCGCCTGGGCGGCGAGGCGCGTCTGTACCGCGCGATGTTCCTCGAGGAGATCGGCAAGGACTACGTGCGCACGGCGCGCGCGAAGGGGCTGTCGGAGGCCGTCGTGCTGTTCCGCCATGTGCTGAAGAACGCGCTGATCCCGATCATCACGAGCGCCGGCTCGTACCTGCCGTACGTCTTTCTCGGCAGCCTGGTGTTCGAGAGTTTCTTCGGCATCCCCGGTTTGGGGACGTTCGTCGTGGAGGCAATCACCGGGCAGGACTTCGCGATCGTGCGCTCGATGGTCTTCCTCGGCGCGGTGCTCTACATCGCGAGCAATGTCGTGATCGACCTGACCTATACCTGGGCGGACCCGCGCGTCCGGCTGATGTGAGGACTGCGCCGTGATGCCGAAGCTCGTCTTCCTGTGGACCGACGTGGTGCTGTGGGCGATGGTCGCGGTGCTGGCCTGGTACGCGTGGCGGATCAAGGTCAATCCGAATCTGCGCGCGAACTGGTACAAGGTCGCGCGCGATCCGGCCGCGCTGTGCGCCGGCATCGTGCTCGCGCTGTTCGCGCTGGTCACGCTGCTCGACAGCGTGCACTTCCGGCGTGCGCTGCTGCCTGTTGTTAGTGCATCCGTCAGTGCATCCGTCAATGCATCCGGTGGGCGAGGCGACGCGCCGACCTTCTACGCCACCAACGCCGAATCGCTGCTCGACGCGCTGCTCGCACGCCAGATCGAGATGCGCGAGACCGATCACTCGCGCCCGCTGGCCTACATGAGCCTGAAGAAGGAATCGTTCGAGCGCGACCGCAAGGCGGTCCACGACTACGCGCGGCTGCGCTACGGCGGCGCGCACCTGGGCGACCCGGCGGTGCAGTGGGCGGCCGACGTGGCATTGCGCGCGTTGACCGGTGCCGCCATCGGGCTGGCGGCAGCCGGCCTCGCGGCGCTGCTGGCCGCGCTGGCGCTGCGCCGCGGGCATGGCGGCGTGATGCCGGCGCTGCGCGACATCGCCATCGACCGCACCGAACTGCCGCTGCGCGCCGCGCTGCTGACGGCCGCGGTCACCGCCGTCGTGGCCGGCGCGGTGATCGCGCTGATGGGCCGCTACCACGTCTTCGGCACCGATCAGACCGGCAACGACGTGCTGTACCAGGCGCTGAAGAGCGTGCGCACCGCGTTCGTGATCGGCATGCTCTCGACGATCGCGACCCTGCCGTTCGCGGTGATCCTGGGCGTGCTCGCCGGCTACTTCAAGGGCTGGGTCGACGAGGCCATCCAATACCTCTACACGGTGCTGACCTCGGTGCCGAACGTGCTGCTGATCGCGGCCTGCGTGCTGATGGTGCAGGTGTTCCTCGACAAGCACCCCGAGATGTTCGAGACCGGAAGCGAGCGCGCCGATCTGAAGATCTTCCTGCTGTGCGCGATTCTCGGGCTGACCGGCTGGGCCACGCTGTGCCGCCTGGTGCGCGGCGAAACGCTGAAGCTGCGCGAGCTCGATTTCGTGCAGGCGGCGACCGCGTTCGGCGTCGGCCATGCGCGCATCATGGCGCGCCACATCGCGCCCAACGTGATGCACCTGGTGCTGATCACGACGGTGCTGAGCTTCTCGGACCTGATCCTGTACGAAGCGGTGCTGACCTACGTGGGCGTCGGCGTCGATCCGGGCATGAACAGCTTCGGCGGCATGATCAACCTGGCGCGCAGCGAGATGAGCCGCGACCCGCTGGTCTGGTGGAGTTTCGCGGCCGCGTTCGGCTTCATGGTGACGCTGGTTCTCGCCGCGAACCTGTTCGCCGACGGCGTACGCGATGCGTTCGACCCGCGCGCGCGCAGCTTCCGGCCGCGGCTGCGGCGCAGCGTCGTCGCCTGAATGCGGGGCCCATCACGATGCTGAAGGTCGAAGATCTCGAAGTCGCGCTCGATGCCGATGCGGGCCTGGTCAAGGCCATCGATGGACTCACGCTCGCAGTGCAGCGCGGCGAGACCTTCGCGCTGGTCGGCGAATCGGGCTGCGGCAAGAGCATGACCGCGCTCGCACTGATGCGCCTGCTGCCGGACAACGGCGCGATCGTGAACGGCGACGTCGAGCTCGAAGGCGTTGACGTGCTCGCGCTGCCCGAGTCGCGCATGCGCGCGGTGCGCGGCGGGCGCATCGGCATGATCTTCCAGGAGCCGTCGACCAGCTTGAACCCGGTGATGCGCATCGGCGAGCAGATCGTCGAGGCGATCGAGGCGCATACCGAGCTGCGCGGCGCGGCGGCGCGGGCGAAGGCGATCGAGTGGCTGCGCAAGGTCGGCATTCCGGAGCCGGAGCGGCGCTTCGACGAGTATCCGTTCCGCATGTCGGGCGGGCAGAAGCAGCGCGTGATGATCGCGATGACGCTCGCCTCGGAGCCCGACTTCCTGATCGCTGACGAGCCGACGACCGCGCTGGACGTGACGATCCAGGCGCAGATCCTCGAGCTGCTGAAGCAATTGCAGCAGGAGCAGGGCATGGGCCTGCTGCTGATCACGCACGACCTGGCCGTGGTCTCGGGCATGGCGCACCGGGTCGCGTTGATGTACGCCGGGCAGATCATCGAGGTCGCGACGGCGCAGGAGTTCTTCGCGGCGCCCAAGCATCCGTACGCCCGGCTGCTGCTGCAGGCGCTGCCCGACACGCGCAAGCGCGGCGAATCGCTCGCCGCGATCGCCGGCACGGTGCCGGCGCTGTCGCAGGAGTTTGCCGGCTGCCGCTTCGCGCCGCGCTGCGACCGGGCGTTCGGCGATTGCCCTGGCACGCGGCCGGCGCTGATCGACCTCGGGACGCGCAGCGTGCGCTGCCTGCTGTATCGCGACGGAGATGTCGGCGGTGCCGCGGGTTCCGCGGAGAAGACCAAGGCAGATGTCCCGGATCCGACTGCGCTGCGCTTCGAGGCGCCGGTCCGCTCGGCGCCCACCGTCGCGGCGCCGTTGCTCGAAGTGCAGAACCTGCGCGTCAGCTTCCCGATCCGCCGGGGGTTGCTGCAGCGTGCGCACGGCGCGTTCATCGCTGTCGACGACATCTCGTTCGACATCGCGCCGGGCCGCACGCTGGCGCTGGTCGGCGAATCCGGCTGCGGCAAGACGACGACCGGCAAGGCGATCCTCCAGCTGCTGCGGGGCCTGGCCGTGATCGAAGGCCGCGCGCTGCTCGGCGGGAAAGACCTGTTCACGCTCGAAGCCGACGCACTGCTCTCGGCGCGGCGTTCGGTGCAGATCATCTTCCAGGACCCGTTCGCGTCGCTGAACCCGCGCATGCGCGTCTTCGACATCCTCGAGGAAGGGCTGCAGGCGCTGCGGCCGGAAATGGACGCCACGGCGCGGCGCGCGCGCCTCGAAAGCCTCGTCGACCAGGTCGGCCTGCGGCGCGACGCGCTGCAGCGCTACCCGCACGAGTTCTCCGGCGGCCAGCGCCAGCGCATCGCGATCGCCCGCGCGCTGGCGGTGCAGCCCCGGCTGATCGTCTGCGACGAGCCGACCTCGGCGCTGGATGTCTCGGTGCAGGCGCAGATCCTGAACCTGCTGCGCGAACTGCAGCGCGAGCTCGGTGTCACGTATCTCTTCATCACCCACAACCTCGGCGTCGTCGAGTACATCGCCGACGAGGTCGCGGTGATGAACCGGGGGCGGATCGAGGAGGCGGGCGAGATCGGCGAAGTGCTGTTGCGGCCGCGCAGCCGATACACGCAGGTGTTGCTCGACGCCGTGCCGCGGATCGCTTGACACCCGCCGGGCAGGCCAAATTGTTTCAGCGACCGGGGCCGGCATAGCGCCGTGTTGCACTGCGCCAACGCCGCATAGAAATCGTCGTGCGGATTCAAGGCGCTACGCCGGCTCGATCGAACGGCGCGCGAAACCCCGGAAAGCCTTGTTTGATGCGGGTTGCAAGGCGATTGCAATTCCGGGATGTCGGCTGAGGCGCCGTTCGACATCGGCTGCGCAGGGCGCGCTGGAGGTTTCCCGGTCTGGACGAACCGTGTGCTTCAGTGACAATGTCTTTACAAGCCTTCGCAGACAGGTCACGCCCGATTCACAAAGTTGGTACGTGCCTTGCGCCGTAGGCGGGTTTTTGATCAATCCCCTTCCTTCAGGAGTCTCTCGATGCTCAAGAGAACAGTGCTGTCCAGGAGCTTGTTGCTGGCATTCAGCGGCACGGCGGCCCTATACGGCGGCCAGGCATTCGCCCAGGCGACGAACCCGCCGACGCAGGAGTTGCAACGCGTCACCGTCACCGGCTCGAACATCAAGCGCACCGATACCGAGACGGCGTCGCCCGTCCAGGTTCTCACGCGCGAAGACATCGAGAAGACTGGCAAGCAGTCGGTGCAAGAGGTCCTGCGGGGCATCACGGCCGACGGCGTGGGCTCCATCCCGACGTCGTTCTCGAACGGCTTCGCCTCCGGTTCTGCGGCCGTGTCGCTGCGCGGTCTGGGCGTGAACTCGACGCTGGTGCTGCTCAACGGCCGCCGCATGACGACCTATGGCCTCGCCGACGACGGTACGCGCAATTTCGTGGACTTGAATTCGCTGCCGCTCGAAGCGGTCGACCGCATCGAGGTGCTGAAGGACGGTGCGTCCGCGATCTACGGTGCGGACGCGGTGGGTGGTGTCGTCAACATCATCCTGCGCAAGACCTACACCGGCGGCTCGATCGGCGGCTCCTATGGCCAGACCAGCAAGAGCGATGGGCAGACGACGCGCGCGTTCGGTTCGATCGGCTTCGGCAACATCGATACCGACAAGTACAACGTCTTCTTCACGCTCGAAGCTGCGAAGCAGAAGAACATCTGGTCCACGGATCGGGGCTTCATCGGGGACAGCGACCTGACGTCGCACGGCTACTACGACACCACAAACGGCCAGCTCCGTCCGTATTTCGGCCTCGGGCCGACGTCCAACTCGCCCTATGGCATCGCTCGTCTCATCAACCCTGATGGCTCGCTCGGGCCGCGGCGCAATGTGATCTCGTGCGGCGGCAACGTGAGCGCCACCACTGGGCTGTGCCTGTACAACCCGTTGGTCGAACAGGAAGTCCAGCCCCAGATCGAACGGCTGAACTTCTTCGGTCGGGGCACTCTGCAGTTCTCGTCGTCGCTCTCGGCTTATCTGGAAGTTGGATTCTTCAACACCAAGACGAAATCCAACGGCACGCTGGGGGCCAACAACGATGCCGGTGTGTTCTTGCCGGGCGATCCGTTCAATCCGCTGGTCTTCCACGACCCGATGGTTCTTCCCGCCGGGCATCCCGACAACACGTTGGGCGGCGACGCGGCCTTGTTCCTTCGACCGATGGAACTCGGTGGCCGGGACCAGAAGACCGACAACCAGGTGTTCCGGCTCGTCCAGGGTCTGCAGGGGACGGCTTGGGGTTGGGACTTCGATGCCGGCGCTACCTACATCAAGAGCCGGCTGAAGAACGACAACTACGGCTATATCTACTACAACGTGATGCAGGCAGCCCTGAACAACGGGACCTATCGCCTCACCAGCCCGAGTCTGACGGACCCGAGCGTTCTGGCGGCCATTTCTCCGACGCTCGAGAACACCCCGGTCAACACGATCAAGTCGATCGACTTCAAGGCATCGCGCGAACTGATGAACCTGCCGGGTGGGCCACTCGGTTTGGCGCTGGGTGCGGAAACACGCTGGGAGTCGGCGGACTCGCCTGCAGTTCCCGGCACGGATACCGGCTCGATTGTCGGCCTGGGTTATTCAGCGTTCGCCGCGACCCGACGTGTCTCCGCTCTCTTCGGCGAATTGAATGCCCCGGTGACCAAGTGGCTTGAGCTGAACGGGGCCGTTCGGTATGACCACTACTCGGATTTCGGCGACTCGACGACGCCGAAGATCGGGTTCAAGATCAAGCCGACCGACCAGTTTGCGGTGCGCGGCACCTACTCCGAGGCGTTCCGCGCTCCGGGCCCCGCCGAGCGCGGTGGTTCCAGCTTCGGCTTCACGACGTTCGGCATCCTGTCACAGGGCAACCCGAACATCCAGCCCGAGAAGGCCAAGAGCTACACGCTGGGCGTGATCGTCGAGCCCATGCCGGGTACCAGCGCGACGTTGGACTACTGGAAGATTGACCGCACGAACGAAATCGTTCAGGCCGATCCGAATGCGATCATCGGCAACCTGCCCAGAACCGGCACGCCGCTATCGCGGATTTCCGGGGCGGTGCCGGGTTCGTTCATCTACTACGACGTGGACGGCGCCATCGGCACTGTGACGGGCTTCTTCGAGAACGCGTCGAAGACGAAGACCGATGGCATCGACCTCGAGCTGCGCCACCGTATGAGCCTCGGCGAGGCGGGCAGGTTAACCGGGCAACTGAACTGGTCGCACACCAACAAGCTCAAGCGCACTGGTGTGGATGGCGTCGAGGTCGACTACGCCGGGACGCACGGCCCGCTCGTGCAGAGCGCTGGCGGCGGCTCGCCGAAGGACCGGGCGACGCTCTCGATCACCTGGGACCGCGGCCCATGGGCGTTGACAGGTGCGCTCAACTATGTGGGCCCGATCAAGATGGTGGACCACAAGGGCGAGACGACCCCGCAAGACCTGAACGACGACGGTACTCCAGCCGGCACGATCACCAATCCCAATACGGGCGTGACCTATCCGGATAACGGCCAGTACGACTGCGGCGTGTTCGACACCAACGGCAATGTCTACAACAAGTGCCGCCTGCCGTCGTTCACCACGTTCGACCTGTTCGCCAAGTGGACGCCGATCAAGAACCTGGACATCAACTTCTCGATCCAGAACCTCTTCGATCGCAAGGCGCCGTTCGATCCATACCTCGCGATCCCCTACGGCATCAACTACAACCAGACTTGGCATCAGGCTGGTGCAGTCGGTCGGTTCTTCACGATCGGCGCGAAGTACAGCTTCTGATCCAGTTCCGTGTTCCGGGTGAGCCCGGAACACGGCTTCGCGATCCAGCCCGCGGCTTAAGCCGCGGGCTTTTTTTTGCCCGGGAGCGTCTCGTTTTTCGGACGGTCCGCGGAAGACCCTAGGGCTGCGGCCAAAAGCGTACTGTGACAATTCGTTTACTTGTCTTAGGAGACTGGTCACAACTGGTTCACAAAGCTGGTATGTGGCTTGCTCACAGACTTGGTCTTTACCTTTTGGATCAACCTTTAGGAGTCCCAATGCTCAGGAAAACCCTCGTAGCGCGAGCTCTTGCGACAGCGTTCGGCGCCACGGCGTTGACGGTCGCCGTCCTGCCAGCGGCGCACGCTCAGTCGAACGCGACCGGCACGCTCTTTGGCAACGCCGAGGCGGGTACGACGATCTCGATCGAGAGCGTGGCCACCAACGCCAAGCGCTCGACCACGACCGACACGACCGGCAAGTTCCAATTCACCGCGCTGCCGCCCGGTCGCTACAAGGTGCAAGCGACCAAGGGAGGTACCGTCGTCTCGAGTACCGAGGTCGAAGTGCTGCTGGGCCAAGGCGTCGAGGCCATACTCACGGCCGGCGGCGGAACCACGTTGCAGTCCGTGCAGGTGGTCGGCGCTCGTTCGGTGATCGACGTTTCGTCGACCAATCTCGGTTCGACCTTCACTTCCAAAGAACTCTCGGTACTCCCGATCGCGCAGAACGTAACCGCGATCATGCAACTCGCTCCCGATGTCGTGAAGGCGGACCCGCGCTATGCCGGTGGTGCCAGCGTCGGCGGCGGCGCCCCGTCGGAAAACTCCTACTACGTCAACGGCTTCCCGGTGACGAACCCGCTGACGCAACTCGGCGCGATGGAATTGCCGTTTGGTGCGATTCAGCAGATCCAGGTCCTCACAGGCGGGTTTGGCGCCGAATTCGGCCGCTCGACCGGTGGGGTGGTCAACATCACGACCAAGAGCGGCTCGAACCAGTTCGAGGGTGGCGTCAACTACAGCATCGCCCCCAATTCGCTGCGTGCCAAAGAAAAGAACATCTACTACACGGATGGCTCGCTGTACAAGTTCAACCACGATAACGAGTCGACCGAGACGAGCTACGGCTTCCACGTGGGCGGCCCCATCATCAAGGACAAGCTGTTCTTCTTCATCGCCGCAGACCAGACGACCACCAAGAGTTCCTACAACTCGTCGGACCCGAACGACCTGCTAGGGAACGTGGAGTCATCGACCTTGCGGTCGAACGGCTGGACGGACCAGAAAGACGTCAACAAGCGCTACCTCGCCAAGTTCGACTGGAATATCACCGACAACCACCGCGTCGAATACACGGCGCTCGGCGACAACTTCACGACGGACGCCACCTACTACGGCTTTGACTACAGCACGCTGCAGCGCTTTGGCGGGCCGGTCTACAGTGCCTACTACAAGAACCAGGGAAGCCTGACTCCGAGGGTTGGCGGGTCGGCCAACATCCTCAAATACACGGGGATCCTGACCAACGATCTGACGCTCACCGCGCTTTATGGTGAGAGCAGTTCACAACACAAGCAGACCTATCAGCCCAACCTGGGCAGCGCGATTCCGGGGGTGGTGTTCGCCGGCGGCAGCGTGGCCAGGTATCCGGGCCTCGACTACGGGACATCGCAGCCGCTGTCCGGGCAAAACCTCAACGCCCCCGGCGCGAGGGATACCACCAAGTCGTACCGCCTTGACCTCGAATATTCACTGGGCAGCCACACCCTGCGTGCCGGTCTCGACGAAAACAAGTTGAGTTCCAACAACGCCGGCCTGCAGTCCGCCGGTGGCAGTGTCTATAGCTACCGGAAAACGGGTTCACCAGATGGGGTCAGAACCTTTGGTCCGTATACGTATGTGGTCAACGATGGCAGCGGGCCAATCGCGGCGGCCGGCTACTATGTCCGCCAGCGCACCTTCAGCAGCATTACCAGTGCGCGCTCGGATCAGTCGGCGCAGTACATCGAAGATCGCTGGCAAGCCACCAAAGACCTGCTGTTGACCCTCGGCCTGCGCAACGAGAGCTTCAAGGGTTTCAACGGTGAAGGCGAGAAATACATCAATTCGAAGGACTTCATCAGTCCCCGCATTGGTGCGGCGTGGGACGTCAAGGGCGATTCGTCGCTGAAGCTGTTTGGTAACCTCGGTCGCTACAGCATCCAGACGCCGACCCACGTGGCGGTCCGCGGCGCTGGGGTGTCTACGCTCGTTGATCAGTACTTTACGTACACGGGCGTCGATGCCAACGGCGTACCGACGGGGCTGAAGCCGTTGACGGCGGCGCCCTTCTCTCCGGACGGCGAGACCGGTCTGCCCAAGGATCCGAACAGTGTGGCGGCGCAGGGGCTGAAGCCGAGCTACCAGGATGAATTGATCCTCGGCATGGAGAAGGCGCTGACTTCGAAGCTCACCGCTGGCGCCAAGGTCACCTACCGCAAGCTGCGTGCGACGCTGGACGACATGTGCGACGAGCGGCCGTTCGACAAGTACGCGGATGACCACGGCATCGACCGGACGAATTACGCGTTCAACTGCCTGTCGATCAACCCGGGTCGGACCAACAAGTTCCTCGTTGACTATGCCGGCAACAAGACCTACACGCCGGTGACGCTGTCAGCTGAGGAACTGGGCTTCGACAAGCCCAAGCGCACTTTCCTGGCTCTCGACTTCTTCCTGGAGCATCCCTTCAGCGATGGCTGGTACGGCAAGATTGCCTACACCTGGGCGAAAAACAAGGGCAACACCGAAGGCCAGACCAAGTCCGACAATGGCCAGACGGACGTGGCCGCGACGTCAACCTGGGACTTCCATGAAATCATGGAGAACACCTATGGCTATCTGCCGAGCGACCGGAGGCATCAGATCAAGGCCATTGGCTACTGGCAGTTCACGCCGGAGTGGGGCGTTGGTGGCAATTTCGCAGCCTCTTCAGGCCGGCCGAAGAATTG
>Ga0070706_100000544_pt1 | contig 43755 bp, 41 predicted proteins | sample KBSK5501metaG_FD_65476 | JGI IMG/M metagenome (GOLD analysis project Ga0070706, IMG submission 65476) | Corn, switchgrass and miscanthus rhizosphere microbial communities from Kellogg Biological Station, Michigan, USA - KBS K5-50-1 metaG | ecosystem: Host-associated > Plants > Roots >... | reverse complement strand
CATTAAAAAGGCGGCGAAGCGCAGGCCTCGCCGCCTTCTGGAAAGTCCCTCCGATGCTCTTACGGCTTGAACTCGAACTTGGCGCTCGCTGAAGCGCCGTCCTTCACTTCGATCTCCTGCTCCAGAGGCTTCTGCTTGTTGAGCGCAGGATGCCACGCCACCACCTTATATTTGCCGGGTGGGATGTCCTTGATTTCAAACTTACCATCCTCTCCCACTACCGCGTAATACGGATTGGTCACCGGTAACGCCCAGACCTGCATGAATTCGTGTTGATCACACTGCATCCTGAAAATAGACTCACCGGGTTTGGGGGAATTTGGCTTCAGCGGCTTGTCGAGTTTGCTTCCCTTGTCCGGCAATCCAATATTAAAGATGGTTGCTGAAGACGCACCCTTCACCTTAAATGAGTGTGGATTATGCAGCACACCCCTTACCATCACGACTTTAGCGCCAGGCTTCAAATCTGCCTCACGAAGAGTACCAGTGTCTGTACGGATAGTATCTAATGACTTGACCTTTGTCTCTTTGAACTTTTTATCTTTGGGGTCCATCTCAAGGTCCTTGAAAACGAACTGGTCCCCGTCCTTTTTGATGAACTCAACTTGAGCTGCCTCTTCATCGGTGTTGACCACTCGAAACGACTTTTGATTTTCGACGACGACCGCGGTATACGGCTTGAACTCGCAAAGTTCTGCCTGGATGTCCTGGCCTTTGAAGTCCGCCACAAACTTTTCATCATTGATGCCTTCGATAGCAACGACGGCATTCTTCAGCGCCCCATCCTTGCCGACCTCGACCTCATGAAGCAGCCGCTTCTCACCCTTCGCATCCTTGTTGGGATTTTTCACGCAGAACTTCGGATTGGGGAACTTCGAGAAGAGGAATTCCTTCGGCGCCGGGGGCTTGCCCGAAAAACTGACCTTGCCCTCAACCGTCCCGCCCGCCCAAGACATTATGGGGACCATGAGGAACGCCAGTGTCCCCAAGGCCATAGCTGATAATATGCCTACCTTCTTCATCGCCCATTCCTCCTTACTTGAAAGTTATCACTACAGATAACGCGTTTCCCTTCACTTTCCATATAGAACCGATCCATAAAAGCAGCGAACCATAAGCACAGCCCCGCCCCCACGAGCACCTAGAACAGCAGGAACGATGCCAGTATCGCAATCCCGTGAAATTGTGGAAGACCCGCAGCAGGAAACATAACGACCGACTTAACTCTGCCCTAGGTGAGGAAGTGCACGCCGCGATTCGAGAAGGAGTTACATCCTCGATGGTCTTGACCCTTCGCTCACTTATACCCAGGGCCGGCTCCGTTTGTCAAGTCACGGAATCTCCTGCCCGTCGGCAATTCACGAGTCACCCTGTATAAATACACGTGTATAAATACAATAGATAAGGTCAGAGTTGCCTTTGACTCTTCAAATCCGAGCTAGCCTAAAAATTTTCTTGCTTCACACGAGACCTGTGATACAATCCCCCTCTAAAGTAATGGTCCGCCTACTTGCTACAGTCCTGGTGTGCCTGATATCTCTGACCTTCTCCTCGTTTGCCTTCGCCGCCCCCCATGGTGAGGTGTACCGCCAAGCCAAGGCCGTTACAGCTCTTGTCGTCGCTGTGAATGATACCACTCACAGCGTCTCACTCGGGAGTGGATTTTTTGTAGATCCCGACGGACTGCTCATCACCAATGCTCATGTCGTGGAAGATCATACGCGTCTCTTCGTCTATGTCCAGGATCAACAGGTATTTCCCAGTCCCCCAATACTGGTGATGGATCGGGATCTGGATCTGGCGGCGCTGCGGATCCCGATAAAGGGGACCGACATCAGTCTGACTCTTGCACAGCGGCCTCCGGATGACGGAGAGGACGTGATTGCCGTGGGCTATCCGCGGATTACTGATATCTTACAGATGGGCTTCGTTCTCCATCCCACTGTTGTGGCGGGCCAAGCCAACGGTCTCGCTTCCGGTCGCTCTCGTACCAAGGGTCGAAGCACTCCTTTTATTCAGACCACCGGCAATTTCAACTTTGGCAACAGCGGGGGGCCTTTGATTGGTTTGGACTCTCAGGAAGTCTACGGCATGGTGGTCCATACCGTCCCTTATCTAGAGCGAGCGAAAGATCGAAGCGGAACTCCCATCGGCAGCGTAATGATGAAATCCGGTATCGGATATTCGATTCCATCTTCGATCATTCGGCAATGGCTCACGGCAAATCGCCTCTCTTATACTGCATCGGAGACGAAGACCAGAAAATTGTCTCCCACCGACTCTCTGAATGCGAGCGAAGAGGCTAATCGATCCTTTGCCACTGGACACTTACTGCACACGCTGGCGATAGTCCTTCAACAGGATACAGAGCTCTTGGATCTTGCCGCCTTTCATTACGAAAATGCTGCGACTCTGCGCCCCGAGGCGCCTTGGATCACCCGGAATCTCGGACTGGTCTCCGCGACATTGGGTCGATGGGATCAAGCGTTGCAGGCGTACCAGCGTGCACTGAGACTGACGCCTAAGGACCCCGCCCTCCTGGTTGACACGGGTTTAGCCTGGGAGCGCAACGGCAACCGAGAGCGGGCCATTGAATTCTACCGAGCAGCGATCCAAAGCAATCCCGGAATGGAATCGGCGCATAACCATATCGGCACGCTGTTTCTTAAGGCGGGCCGTGCCGAAGAAGCGATTCAGGCGTTCCGGCAGGCGCTCGCATGTGCTCCGGCATCGAGCATGGCGTCGTACAATCTTGGCCTTGCCCTTGAAGCCAAAGGCCTCAAGGAGGATGCCGTGCTCGCCTGGGAAACGTTTCTTCAGAATTCCTGGCCCAGGACTGATGCTGCGGGTTTTGATATCAAGATGAGAGAAGGCGTGGCCCGTCTCAAGCCTTTGACGGCAAAGGCTCATCCTGTCTCCGGCAGCTCTCCCCGATAACTATTAAAACGCAATGCAGCCGAGACGGCACTGCTGCGGATACCATCCTCTCTTAGGACGTTGACCTGCATTCGTGCGTCCTTCTTTTGTAGGTCTTCCCTATTGACTTCATATGTAGCAAAATCCACACTGCTCGGAAGTACCGGACAAAAGACGGATATTACTACAATGCCTATAGCCGAGGATGCCGCTTATGCCGGGTTGTTGTCCCTCACGGAGTCAACCGGTGCCTGAGGCCCGCAGCTCAGCAGAAATGGCCGCCCTTGTGGTGACTACGGTGGAAGACTTTGACCGTATGGCAGCACAAACTCAGCCCGACCTCTTAGAAAGGGCAACCAGCCATACCCGCCGGTTTTTACGAGAGACCGGACAATGGAGTGACGACATCAGCCATGAGAAGTTGGCGCTTCGGTGGGGGTATGAATTCCTGGAGCGATTTTTGATGTCCGGCCGAACAGAAGTCCCGTGTCGCCCCTTCCTGCTACTCGACAGTCTGATTGCTAAATACTTTAGCCAATGTGAACCGTTATGCTATCACGAAGGCTTACTATCGCCCTTGGGTCGCTTCATGGACGGCCTGGCCTCACGCGCGGTGGTCAGCCGCGATGCTCTCATGGCCCTCTTCTATCATCTGTATGGATTCGGACAGGGTCAGGTAGTCAGAATTCTGGGGCTGGGCCCGGCGGAAAGTCAGCGGGTCTATAAGAACTTCGAACGATGGCGCCGCACAGGGTGGCAGCGCGCCGTCGCCGAGATCGGCTTTACCGATGATGAGCTCACCCAGATCGAAAAACAGAAAGCTCGTCAGCCAGAGCCGTTCCTACAAGAAGGCAGACATCTTCTCACAAGCGTGCAGAGCCACTATCGCAAAAGCGAGCCCGAACACTTTGCATGTCTAAACCATCAACAATGGGCGGACCTCTTCGAGCAAGGCTATGGTTACGACTATCGTGCGTGGCACCTCGCCTTTTGCCATGACTGCTTGATGGAGGTCTGTCGCCTTCGACAGGACGGACTGGACGGCATCCCGATCCCCGAGCTCAACCTACAAGTTCGTCCGCTGTTGAAGGGCAAGATCGTCTCCTTTGTATTGAAGCAGCAAGAGAATAACGGAACAGGACGGTCGGCGCAGCGCCTATCGACAACGCCTCATTGACGACCTGCGGGAGCAGTCGACACGCCCTCGAGAAACGCCTTTCTAAACCCAGCCCAAGCGGGCCATAAGAGGAACAACGATGTCCGACTTCCACCAAAACGGCATCGTAACCGTCCTGCATCGTCTGGGGGCCGCCAACCTTGGGAGGCTGGAGGCCGAACTGCGTCGGCATGCGACAATCAATCCCATCGCCTTAGTCCTACCCTCACTGTATTCCGAGCTGCAACGCCCGGCTCTCAAAGGGATTATCGAGAGCCTCCGGGAGATACCGTATCTCAATGAAGTAGTTGTCTCTCTAGATCGCGCGTCTCCATTAGAATTCCGTCTGGCCAAGGACTTTTTCGGAACCCTGCCGCAACGGGTACGGCTGATCTGGAACGACGGCCCGCGGATCCAGGATCTCCTCCAACTCCTCGTGTCCCAAGGAATCGATACTGGTCAGGCTGGAAAGGGGCGGGGCTGTTGGATCAGCTTTGGCTATATCCTGGCGCGCCGCCAGAGTAAGGTCATTGCGCTTCATGATTGCGACGTACTGAGTTACAACCGGGAGTACCTGGCGCGGCTATGCTTTCCGCTCGCCAATCCGAACCTCGGCTATGAATTCTGCAAAGCGTACTACAGCCGTGTGACGGACCGTTTGCACGGCCGCGTGACCCGGCTCTTCTTCACACCGCTGATCCGAAGCTTGCAACACGTTGTGGGCCCGCAGGCATTGCTCACTTTCCTCGATAGCTTCCGGTATCCGCTCGCAGGGGAGTTCGCGATGGTCCGGGATCTTGCCTGGATCAACCGCATCCCCGGGGATTGGGGACTGGAAGTCGGCGTACTTGCCGAAGTCTATCGAAACTGCGCCCTGCGGCGAATCTGCCAGGCGGACATTGCCGACAGCTATGAGCACAAGCACCAGATCCTCTCCGCAGACGACGAGACCGCCGGCCTTTTGAAAATGTGCGTGGACATCGCGAAATCGCTTTTTCGCAATCTCGCTAGCGAAGGCGTCGTGCTGTCGGGGGCCATGCTGAAGACGCTGTGGGCCACCTATCTTCAGAGCGCACATGAAGCGATCAGCCGTTATCAAGATGACGCGGCGATCAACAGCCTCGCGTTCGATCGGCACGAGGAGCGAACGGCGGTCGAGGTGTTTTTGAAAGGTCTGAAGCTGGCGACCGATGTATTCCTCGAGGATCCTCTGTGGGTACCGATGCTCTCGAATTGGAGCCGAGTGGCCGGGGCTGTGCCCGATATCTTCGACCGCTTGATTGAAGCTGTGGAGCAGGACCATGCCTGGGATCCTAAAGCCGAGGACGCACAACTCCGACGATGATAGTCGCGCCCGCGTCTCTAACGCCGCAAACGGAAACCGTGGTGCAGGCGATCGGCGAGGCCGAAATTCTCGTCGGCATACCCAGCTATAACAACGCCGATACGATAGGACATGTCGTCCGGGCTATCAGCGTCGGCTTGGCCAAATATTTTCCACGCGCCCGGGCCGTGCTGGTCAATTCCGATGGGGGTTCCTCGGACGGGACGCCGGAAGTTGTTGCGCAAAGCGTCGTAGACTATGGCGCCATGCTCATCAGTGAGCGCCAGAGCCTCCTACACAAGATCATCACGCCTTATCACGGCCTCCCTGGAAAGGGCAGTGCCTTCCGGACGGTTTTTGAAATCGCACGGCGCCTGAAGGCAAAAGCGTGCGCCGTCGTGGACTCGGACCTCCGTAGTATTACTCCCGAATGGATCGAGGTCCTGCTCCGGCCGGTCTTCGACGAGGGCTATGATTATGTCGCGCCGTATTACTTGCGGCATAAGTACGACGGCACAATTACGAACAGCATTGTCTACCCGTTAACCCGTTGCCTCTATGGTCAGCGGATTCGCCAGCCGATCGGTGGGGATTTCGGCTTTTCCGGATCGCTCGCCGCACACTACTTGGACAAGCACGTGTGGGAATCGGACGTGGCGCGATTCGGCATCGACATCTGGATGACGACAGAAGCGATCGCCAGTGGCGCGCGTGTGTGCCAAAGTTTTCTTGGCGCCAAGATCCATAATCCCAAGGATCCCGCCGCGGACCTCTCCGCGATGTTGGTGCAGGTGGCGGGGGCACTTTTCTCGCTAATGGAAGAACATCAGACGGTCTGGACGACTATCGAAGGCTCGAAACCGGTGACGCTCTTCGGCTTTCAATATCAAGTGGGAGTAGAACCGGTGCACGTGAATATTGACGCGATGATCGCCAACTTTCGGCAAGGTCTTGCAGACTTGGAACCAATCTGGCGGCAAATGCTGGCCGCCGAGACTCTCGAGGGGTTGTTTCTATTGAAGGAGTGTTCGCCACAGGCTTTCCACATCCCCGATGACCTCTGGACTCGGATCGTGTACGACATTGCAGTTGCCTATCATCGATATTCCATGCCTCGTGAGCACTTGTTAAAAGCCCTCACCCCCCTATACCTTGGGCGGACCGCGTCGTTTGTGCTTGAGACGCAGGGGTTGACATCGACGGAAGCCGAGGGCCGGATCGAGATACTGTGCGAAACGTTCGAAAAGCAAAAGTCCTACTTGATCCAGCGCTGGGGTCCTGTGGAAAAGCCTCCAGCGAGCGGACTCAATGTGAGCGGGTGACGAGGGGAAAAGCTGCCGTCCTCGGGCAAGCGGCCCATCGGGGTACCCATTGCTCCCGGGGCACCCGTTGCTCTCAGTTGCAACGGGTCGTAACAATGGGTCAATGGCCGAGGGCGTGGTGGGTGCAATAGGCCGCCGGGGTGGGTGGGTGACCCCGGGAAAAGGCTCGGTCCCACGGGTAGAGAGCCTGTCTCGGCAGGCTCGGGGCGAGGTGGGTGCAATGCCCGAGCCGGGGTGGGCGGGTGACCCCGGGAAAAGGCTCGGTCTTGGCCGAGCCGGGGTGGGAGGGTGCAATGGAGGGTGAGATAACGCTATGAAACAATTTTGGGAGACGACCCTGCTGGACCCGCTCGCAACCTTGGGCAATCAGATTCTCGCGCTTTTGCCCAACGTGCTGGGAATGGTCATCATTCTCTCCGTTGGTTGGGCGTCAGCGTGGTTGGTCGGATTGCTGGTTCAACGGCTCTTGCACGTGATCGGCCTCGATCGCGCGTGCGATCGCCTGGGACTGAACGCGGCACTGGCGAGAGGGGGCGTCAAGTCGGATCTATCCCACGTCGTGGGCCGCGCAGCCTATTGGATCGTGCTGGTCTTCGCCGCAGTCGCCGCCCTCAGCGCCTTGAACCTCCAACCCATCAAAGACTTCGCGCATTCCTTTCTCGCCTATATCCCACATTTGTTGATGGCGATGCTGATTCTGGTCGCCGGCTTTCTTCTGTCTAATTTCGTCTCGCAAGCAGTGCTAATTGCGGCAGTGAACGCCGGACTGCCGCCAGCGCGCGGGGTCGCGGCTGCGTCCCGCTGGGGCGTTCAGCTGATCGCTATCGCCATGGCCCTTGAACAACTCGGCATCGCCAGCAACATTGTTGCCGTCGGCTTCGGCATCACGCTCGGAGGCGTGGTATTCGCGGCCGCGATTGCCTTCGGATTGGGAGCTAAGGATCTGGCCAAAGAATTCCTTGAAAATCGGCTGTCGCAAAGGTCACGAAATCGCGCCCCGGATGATCTTCGACATCTCTGAAGGAGTTATTCAGCCCTCTCATGGGTTTCAAAGTAGAGTTTGGAGAGTCGTTTAGTCTTCCCCTAAGACATCCGCATTACCTTTGCGCTATTGACTGATTGCCTCCTTTTGGCCAAGGTTACTAAGTCTAGAACCGTGCGTACGCACATGGAGCAAGCCTCAGGCCCTCTCGGAGGGTCGGCTGCCTTGAGGAAGATAGCATGAGCACAGTATGCATCTTCATGCCAAAAGTCACGGCTTGCGCATCGCGCCTCGCTCCGGCTCGTTACGACCAAGCGAGGACATGAGATGGACAAGCACGCCAAAGAGCCGTTCCACTTCGTCGGGTGCGCAGAGCTGGAGCAAACCCTCGGCGACCGCGCCGATGACGAAAAGCGATTATTAGAGCTTCTGGAGCGGGTCTCCCCCGATTCAGTCTACTATCATACCCACAGCTATTTCCTCAGGCGCCGCTACATTCCGACCCCGTATACGAATGACTTCGCCGATTGGGCCGCGCTGGAGGTCCGGGATCAGGTGTTGGCCGAGAAGTTGGCGGTCGTGGACCCGTATGAGTTCGAGGGATTGGAAACGCTTCGAGACGAGCTCGTCTCGATCATTGACGAGCATCTGTCGGGCATGATGATCGCGCCCCGTGTGGTGTTCGGAGAACCGTTTTACTTCAAGCAATCCTGGATCGTTCCAGTCGACACCGGCTTAGTCGTCTCCAGCCTTAAAGAGTTTCGTGACACCCTCGCGGAGGTTGACGTCAGCACCATCTATTTCCATTTATTTGAAGCGAGAATGCGGCTCAACCACCGAGAGGGCGATTTCTCGCTCTGGTGCCGGGAAGCGCTGGAATGGCCAGCGCTGGCGACAGCGCTCGCGACTGTCAATCCTTACCTGGGAAGCCTTGAGCGGGTGCGTTCACGGCTTCTTATCGTCCTGGACGAGTTTCTCAGAAAGCAGGACGACGAGAGTCAACCATGACCGAACAGGATGGAAGAATACGCACCGTCATTGAGGGGGTAGTCCCGGAAGTCGATGGTGGCCGATTTCCAATCAAGCGCACGCTCGGTGAGAGGGTTGTTGTCGAGGCAGATATTTTCACGGATGGTCATGAAGCGCTCTCGGCAGTGTTATTGCACCGCAAGGAGGAAGTCGCAGAGTGGAGTGAGGCTGCCATGGAGCCGTTGCCCAACGACCGTTGGCGCGGAGAGTTTGAAGTCCAGCAGCTGGGGCAGTATTGCTACACACTCCTCGCCTGGCTGGATCGTTTTAAAGCATGGCGCCGTGATCTGACGAAAAGAACCGAAGCCGGACAAGAGGTCTCGATTGACCTGCAGTCTGGAGCACAGTTTCTTGTGGCTGCAAGTCACCGTGCCTGCGGTCCCGACGTGAAGGCGCTTGAAGAATGGGCTTCGTTTCTACGCTCAGACGACTCGCAAACGAGCCGGGTGGCGCTTGCCGTGAGCGAGCAGGTCCAGGCAGTCATGTCCCGATACCCGGATCGTCGCTTTGCCACGCGATACCCGCACGAACTGGCCGTTGTCGTTGACCGAGCCAAGGCCGTCGTTAGCACATGGTACGAGATGTTCCCGAGATCATCTGCGACGGAACTTGGACGACATGGGAACTTCAAAGACTGCGAGGCGCGGCTATCCTACATTTCAGCCATGGGATTCGATGTGCTGTATCTGCCGCCAATTCATCCGATCGGCAAGAGCCATCGGAAAGGCAAGAATAACGCACCGCGCAGCGCCGCAGGCGATCCGGGAAGCCCATGGGCAATTGGCTCGAATGCAGGCGGTCACAAAGCGGTTCATCCAGAACTCGGGACCCTGGATGACTTTCGCTGGTTTCTGCACCGGGCGAGAGAACATGGTCTGGAGATCGCCCTTGACCTCGCCTTTCAATGCTCGCCCGATCATCCCTATGTCCACGCTCATCCCGAATGGTTCCGGTGGCGTCCCGACGGGACCGTGCAGTACGCCGAAAATCCGCCCAAGAAGTATGAAGACATCTACCCCCTGGAGTTTGAAACCGATCACTGGCGGGAGCTCTGGAAGGAGCTTCGCAGCGTCGTGCTCTTCTGGGCGGAGGAGGGAGTACGGATCTTCCGCGTGGATAATCCCCACACCAAACCCTTTCGCTTCTGGGAATGGCTCATTGCCGAGATCAAGAAAGTCCATCCGGATGTCATCTTTCTTGCCGAAGCGTTCACGCGACCCAAAGTCATGTACCAGCTTGCCAAGCTCGGCTTTGCGCAGTCCTACACCTACTTTGCCTGGCGCAATACCAAGTGGGAACTCACTGAGTACTTCACCCAGCTTACGCAGTCCCCTGTGCGAGAATACTTTCGGCCGAGCCTCTGGCCCAACACGCCGGACATCCTCACCGAGTATCTCCAGCATGGCGGCCGCCCGGCCTTCATGACACGCCTCCTCCTGGCGGCCACGCTCGGCTCAAGTTATGGCATCTATGGCCCGGCGTTTGAACTGTGCGAGCGTCGTGCGCGCGAGCCCGGCAGTGAAGAGTACCTCGACTCTGAGAAGTATGAGATCAAGCACTGGGAGCTGACCAAGCCCGAGAGCTTGCGCGAGTTAATTAGCGTTGTGAACCGGATCCGTATCGAGAACCCTGCGCTTCACCATGACTGGAGCCTCCGATTCCATGTCATCGAGAACGACCAACTTATTTGCTATAGCAAGCACACCGAGGATCTGGCCAATATCATTCTGGTCGTCGTCAACCTGGATCCTCATCACATGCATTCTGGATGGGTTCAGGTGCCCCTCGAGGAGTTTGGGCTTCCCGCTCACGAACCCTACCAGGTGCACGACTTGTTAAGCGGCGCCCGCTATCTGTGGCAGGGCTCTCGAAACTATGTGGAGCTGAATCCCGCCGTGGTCCCCGGTCATATCTTCAGGGTACGACGGCGTGTTCGGACCGAGCAGGACTTTGAATACTATCTCTGAGGATTGAGGACACGGGAGTATGCCACTGTTGAGCGACAAGGACATCTATCTCTTCAATGAGGGCACGCATTTTCATCTGCATGAGATGTTGGGAGCGCATTCCGGGACGCTGGATGGCGCGGAGGGGACACATTTCGCAGTGTGGGCCCCCAACGCCAAACAAGTGTCGGTAATGGGCAACTTCAATAGCTGGAGCAAAAGCGCTCATGCTCTGCGCCTTCTCGGAGACTCCGGCATTTGGGAGGCCTTCATTAAAGGGGTCCAAAAGGGCGCGTGCTACAAATATCATGTCATCTCCCGCCATGACGGATACAAAGCGGACAAGGCCGATCCCTTCGCCTTTTATGCCGAACGACCACCGCTCACCGGCTCGGTCGTGTGGAATCTGGACTATGCCTGGAACGACCAGGACTGGATGGCGACGCGCGCCAACAAAAACAGGTTGGAAGCGCCCATAGCGATTTACGAGCTGCATCTGGGCTCGTGGCGGCGGGTACCCGAAGAAGGAAATCGCCCCCTCACCTACCGCGAACTTGCCCCTCGCTTGGCCGCCTATCTGCAACAGATGGGTTTCACGCACGTGGAATTTCTGCCTATCATGGAGCATCCGTTCTACGGATCCTGGGGGTACCAGATCACGGGGTTTTTCGCCCCGACGAGTCGCTACGGAACTCCCCAGGATTTGATGTACCTCATCGACGTGCTGCATCAGCAGGGTATCGGTGTTATTCTGGACTGGGTTCCTTCGCATTTTCCGACGGACGAGCATGGGCTCGCGTATTTCGACGGCTCTCATCTCTACGAGCATGCCGACCCGCGCAAAGGACTTCAGCAGGACTGGGGCAGCTTCATCTTCAATTACGGTCGACATGAGGTGCGAAGTTTCCTAATCAGCAATGCGCTGTTCTGGCTCGACAAGTACCATATCGACGGCCTGCGCATGGATGCGGTCGCATCGATGCTCTATCTTGATTATTCGCGGCGGGAAGGTGAATGGATCCCGAACGAGTTCGGCGGACGGGAAAATCTGGAAGCCATCGCATTCTTACGGCGTCTGAATGAGGAAATCTACCTCCGTTACCCGGATGTCCAAACCATCGCCGAGGAATCGACGTCGTGGCCGATGGTGTCGCGCCCTGTCTATGTAGGGGGGCTCGGCTTTGGCTTGAAATGGGACATGGGATGGATGCATGACACTTTGGATTATATGGCGAAGGACCCAGTGTTTCGCCGCTATTATCACAATGCCCTCACGTTTCGGATGCTCTATGCTTTTTCTGAGCAATTTGTCCTGCCACTGTCCCACGACGAGGTGGTGTACGGGAAGGGTTCGCTCCTAGGGAAGATGCCAGGCGATGACTGGCAGAAGCTTGCCAACTTGCGCCTGCTGTTTGGATATATGTACGCTCAACCGGGCAAAAAGCTGCTGTTTATGGGAGGGGAATTCGGGCAATGGCGAGAATGGGATCACGACAACAGCCTCGAATGGCATCTGCTGAACGCTGCGCCGCATGGGCTGCTTCAACGGTGGGTGGAGGATCTGAACCGTGCGTACCGGGATCACACCGCGTTGCATCTGTACGACTGCAAACCCGCTGGCTTCGAGTGGGTCGACTGTAGCGACACCGAGCAGAGCGTGGTGAGCCTGCTGCGCAAGGGATCAACTCCAGAGGATCTCATCCTGGTCGTCTGCAACTTTACGCCAGTGCCGCGGATGAACTACCACCTGGGTGTCCCTCGCGGGGGGTGTTGGACCGAGATGCTCAATAGCGACGCCAAAGAGTACGGCGGCAGCGGCTACGGCAACTTCGGTGGCGTTGAGGCCACCCCTATCGCGTTTCATAACAAGCCCTATTCGCTCACACTGACGCTGCCGCCGCTCGCCGCCATCTTTCTCAAACATCAGGAGTCGGCCGCATGAGTCCGCTTCGCGAGCCGCTGTGGTACAAGGACGCGGTCTTCTATGAGCTGCACGTCAAGGCCTTCTTTGACAGCAACGCAGACGGCGTGGGGGACTTTCCGGGTTTGACGGCAAAGCTTGATTATCTCCAGTGGCTGGGGATCAACTGCATCTGGCTCCTGCCGTTTTATCCTTCTCCGTTCAAGGACGACGGGTACGACATCTCGGATTATCGGAACATCCATTCCGGCTTTGGCACCGTTCAGGATTTTCGGACCTTTCTGGAAGAAGCCCATCGCCGGGGCATCCGAGTGATCGTGGATCTCATCGTGAACCACACTTCCGACCAGCATGCCTGGTTTCAGGAAGCGCGACTCTCCCCGATTTCGCCTAAGCGCCAGTATTATGTGTGGAGCGACACCGACCAGCGCTACAGAAAGGCCCGGATCATCTTTATCGACACTGAAAAGTCGAACTGGACGTGGGACCCTGAGGCCAAGGCCTATTATTGGCATCGCTTCTTCAGTCACCAGCCGGATCTCAATTACGACAATCCTGAGGTCCGGCAGGCCATGCTCGACGTTATGAGTTACTGGCTGGATCTGGGACTCGATGGATTCCGCTGCGACGCCGTCCCCTACCTCTTCGAGCGAGAGGGGACAAACTGCGAGAACCTGCCCGAGACCCACGCCTACCTCCGGGAGCTGCGCCATCGCATCGACGATCGCTACCAAGGGCGCATCCTCCTGGCCGAGGCGAATCAGTGGCCGTCCGACGTCCGGGCCTACTTCGCGGACGGCGACGAATTCCATATGGCCTTTCATTTTCCGTTGATGCCGAGGATGTACATGGCGGTCCGGAGCGAGGACCGCCGGCCGATCACTGACATCTTCACGCACACCCCCGCGATTCCCGACTCCTGCCAGTGGTGCCTGTTCCTGCGTAATCACGACGAGCTGACGTTAGAGATGTGCACGAGCGAGGAGCGGGACTACATGTACTATGCCTACGCCGCGGATCCTCTCATGCGACGCAACATCGGGATCGCCCGCCGCCTGGCCCCCTTGATGGAAAACGACCGTCGCAAGATCGAGCTCATGAACAGCTTGTTGTTCACATTGCCCGGCAGCCCCATCATCTACTATGGCGATGAGATCGGCATGGGGGACAACGTCCATTTAGGGGACCGCAACGGCGTCCGGACGCCCATGCAGTGGACAAGCGATCGAAACGCGGGGTTTTCAAAGGCGGACCCCACGCAGGTCTACTTGCCGGTCATCACGGACCCGGTCTTTAGCTATCAGGCCACCAACGTGGAGAACCAGGTGCAGCCGCCGCATTCCCTGCTCAACTGGATGCGGCGCCTGATCACAATTCGTAAACAGTCCCCTCTCCTGGGGCGGGGCACCATCGAGTTCCTGCGGCCACGAAACGAAAAGGTGCTGGTACATCTTCGCGAATTCCAGGGAGAGGTGATGTTGCTGGTGCACAATCTTGCGGGCTCGGCCCAACCGGTTGAGCTTGACCTCAGGCGGTTTCGTGGCGTTGTTCCGCTTGAACAGTTTGGACTCACCGGCTTTCCGCAGATTAGCGACCACCCTTACCAGCTAAGCCTTGGTCCCTATGGGTACTACTGGTTTCGTCTGTCCCAACCCGAGGATCCCCGGGCACAATATGGCATCGAGAACACCGCAATTTAACGCCGCGGCTACGCTCGAGGCGGCATGCTCGATCGCCTTGGCTGACCTAGTAGGGGCGCTCGATCCCGAGTACCTGCGACAACAGCGATGGTTTGGAAGTAAGACCAAGCCCATCACGCGGCTCCGCCTCAAAGATCATGCCGTGATCCAGGGAGGACTCCCATACTTCCTCCTGGCGCTGATCGAGGTTGAGTACGCCAAATTCGACCCAGAGCTCTACTCGGTCCCCCTCATGATCACGGATCGCGCCGTTCCCCAGCAAGATCTGCTCCTTGAACTGAAGACGGCGTCAGAAGTGGGATTCCTGTACGAAGCGCTCGCGAATGATGATTTTTGTAGGCTTCTTCTCCAGAAGATCGCGCACCCTGGAGCGATCCCGGCCGCGCGCGGGAGTTTTGTGTTCGAGAAGACTCATGCGTTCATCCAACCGGAGGCGTCGACCGTCACGCGCAGCCGGGCGGAACAGAGCAACACCTCCATCATTTTCGGCGACGCCTTGATTCTGAAAAATTTCCGGAAGGTTGAGCCAGGGACCAATCCCGATCTAGAAATCTCTCGCTTTCTCACGACGAAGACCGATTTTGCCCACATCCCCCTCCTGGCCGGTACCATCGAATATTTTAGCGAATACGCAGCCCCCGACTCGCACGCCGCTATCGCGCTGCTTCAACGCTTCGTGCCCAACGAGGGGAACGCCTGGGAATACACCCTGCGCCACTTAGAGGACTTTTACGCGGCTGCAGCGCGCTCACCGAAGGCACAGAGCCAACTCGATGCCTCGGAGGAGCCGGCCGCAGAGCTTATGCGCGACTATGCGGCTGAGGCTTCGCGGCTCGGCCACATTACCGGTCGACTTCATTTGGCGCTCGCCTCGGATCCGAGCGGCTCAGAGTTTGCACCCGAACCAATTGGGATGCAGGATGTGCAACGGTGGATTACTGCGATCGTAGAGCATGTCGAGTCGATATTTCGTGCTCTCGAGCGCAGCCTCGCCTCCTATGACCCGAAGGTTCAGACCACCGCGCGAGAACTCATCCGTAAGAAGGCAGCGTATCTGAAGAAGGTGGAGGAGCTGCGCGGATTGGAAGCAAGCCAGACCTGCAAGATCCGGTGCCACGGCGACTACCATCTCGGCCAGGTCCTCAAAACTGCCGACGGCTTTTGCATTCTTGATTTTGAAGGTGAGCCGCTACGGTCGTTGCGAGAACGCCGGGAGAAAGCGTCTGCGCTGAAGGATGTCGCAGGTATGATGCGATCGTATCACTATGCGGCCTACGCCGGATTGTTTGCCTTTGCCGAGCGCCATGACAGGGAACGCGACCTCCTCGATCCTTGGACACGAGCCTGGGAGCGGCAGGCGAGCCAATCCTTTCTCACCGGTTACCTGGCGGAGACCAGGCTCGCGCCCGCCGCATTTGTGCCCTCGTCCCTCGAATTGCTTACGCGAGTCCTGTCCGTGTTTCTCCTCGATAAGGCGGTGTACGAGCTGAATTACGAACTCAATCACAGGCCCTCCTGGTTGAAGATTCCCTTGGAGGGGATCCGGGTGGCCATGGAGCTGCGTTAAGCATGCCGATTAATTTGGACGACTATCGCGACGTGGCGCCGAAGGGCACGATCGACTTTCTTCGGCGCCTGAGCGAGCTGGGAAAGGACAAACGATTCCTCCATGTGACCGGAACCCGGTACGGGGGCGGCGCGCCCGAAATCCTTCGACGCCTAGTGCCGATGATGCAGACCTTAGGGATCGAGACTCGCTGGGAGGTCATCACCGGCGGCCAGGACTTCTTTGGCGTGGCCAAAAGTTTGTACAACGCCATGCAAGGACGGGAGCAGGTCATTCCGGACGATATGTACCAGACCTATCTCGAGGTCAACCGGCGGAACGCCAAGACCCTCAATTTGGACGCAGATCTCGTCATGGTCCATGATCTTCAGCCAGCCGCACTGGTCGAGCAGCGGCCGCGTGGCCGCTGGGTGTGGCGGTGCCACCTGGATCTCTCCCAGCCCCAGCGGCGAGTCTGGAGCTTTCTCCGTCAGTTCGTGAATCGCTATGATGCGGCAGTCTTCTCACTGCCGGCCTTTGCCCAGCGGCTGAACATTCCGCAGTATCTGATCTATCCATCCATTGACCCGTTGAGCGACAAAAACCGGGAACTGACCCGCAGTGAAGTGCAACGCATTCTCGAGCAGCTGGCCATCCCGCGCGACAAACCGATCATTCTTCAGATCGCCCGGTTCGATCGCTTCAGCGATCTCCTCGGCGTCATCAACGCCTATCGTCTGGCCCGCAAGCACCAACATTGCCGGCTTGTCTTGGCAGGGGGAGGAGTGGTCCACGACCCCGAAGGGGAAGCGGTCCTCGCGGAAGTGCAGACCGCCACCGCGCATGACTCGGATATCCATGTCCTCCAACTCCCGCCCGAGGCCGATCTCGAAATTAACGCCCTGCAGCGCGCCGCCACTATTGTGCTTCAGAAATCACTGAAGGAAGGCTTCGCGTTGACGGTGGCCGAGGCAATGTGGAAGGGAAAGCCGGTGATCGGCGGGACGGCCAGCGGGATTCGCTTTCAGATTGTCCATGAGGTGACCGGGTATACCGTGCACTCGGTCGAAGGCGCCGCCTTTCGACTCCGCCACTTGCTCAACAACCCGGAACTGATCGGGCGCATGGGCGCCGCCGCGCGCGAGCATGTCCGGCGCAACTTTCTCATCACCCGTCATCTCAGCGACTACCTGACATTGCTCTGCATCTTCAGAGACGGCAGCTCAGGCTGACATCGGACGCCTAATATACGTCGAGTATCCGGAGGGAAGCACGATCATGGCTGAGGTATCGCAGCATGTTGATCTCTTGATCGCGATCCCGACCTACAACAGCGTTACGACGATCGAACCCGTCACCCGGGCCATGATAACCGGCCTGACGAAATATTTCCCCGAGGCCTCCGCCGTGATGCTCAACGCCGATTGTGGATCGCATGACGGGACGACCGAGACGTGGGAGCGGTTGCTCAAAGAGGTGTCCGCCCAGAAAGTTACTGCCGAGTCCGCCGTGTCCCCGGAGAAAATGCTGCTGCCACTTCAAGCGGTGGCAGACAAGCGTGCCGCTTACAAGTTGATTCTAGAGCGCGCCCAGGAGCTGAATGTCACCGCCTGTGCGATCGTGGATCCAGATGTCCGCTCCATCACCCCGGAATGGGTCGAGGCGCTGTTGACGCCGATTGCTAAGCACGGCTACGACTATGTGGCACCCCTCTATCGCCGACACAAATACGAGGGGACTATCACCAACAGTATCCTCTATCCCTTGACGCGCGCGCTGTACGGCAAGCGCATTCGCCAGCCGGTCGGCGGCGATTTTGGCTTTTCTGCAAAGCTGGCGACGCACTACTTAGCAAAAAACGTGTGGAAGGAGCCTCTCTCCCCCCATGGCATCGATCTCTGGATGACGACCACGGCCGCTGCCGAGGGCCATCGTGTCTGCCAGGCCTACCTTGGACGGAAGGACCAGGTCGCCAAAGCCCACGAAGCGGACCTTCCCGCGATGTTGGCCGCAGTTGTGGGTGCCGCCTTCGCACTGATGGAGGAGCATCAGGCGAGCTGGTGGCAAACGGCTGGTAGCGAGGATGTGCCGACGTTCGGAGCGCAATCTGAACTCGATATAGATGCGAGTTACGTCCAAGTGGAGCGGATGGTGAAAGCCTTGCGGCAGGGTTTGCGGGACTTGCTGCTGGTATGGGAGATTATCCTGTCACAAGAAGTCATGGCCGAACTTTTGCAGCTCGGATGGCAGGACCCTGAAGAATTCACGTTTCCGCACGAGTTATGGGTTCGGGTGATCTATGACTTTGCCCTGGCGTATCACGACAAGGTGCTCCATCGCGATCATCTGCTGAAGTCCCTGGTCCCATTGTACCTAGGCAAGACTGCATCGTTCATTTTGGAGACCCGGACAAGCACCGCGCCTCTGGTCATGGAAAACATTGAAGGCCTGTGCCGGCAATTCGAGAGAATGAAATCCTATCTGAGAGAGCGATGGAGGTAGGCTATGAGTCAAGTATGGCAAGAGTTGTTTGCGGAAAGCTTCCGAGAAACGATGCACGGCATCGCCGTGTTCCTACCCAGGATAATGGTAATGCTGATGCTGGTTGTGATCGGCGTACTGGTCGGCTGGGTCGTCAAGGTTTTATTGTTACGCGTGCTCCGCACCCTGCGCCTAGACGCCGTGAGCGAACGCCTCGGACTTGCGCTGGCCCTGCAACGAGCCGGCATAAAGCGGTCTGCGTCGCAACTAGTTGGCCTGACCGCCTTTTGGTTAATCTTCCTCTTTTTCGGTTTCGTCGGGCTGAATGTCCTCGCGGTGACTGCTGCCACCGAGGTGGTGCGCTTGATCCTCCAGTACCTTCCTCATCTGCTCGCAGCCCTGTTGGTTCTCCTAACGGGCTGGTTGCTGGCCAATTTCCTCGCACAGGCGGCCCTGATCGCAGCGGTGAATGCACAGTTTTTCGGGGCCCGGTTCTTGGCCGCTGCTGTCCGTTGGGGGCTCCTCAGCTTAACCTTGGCGATGGTGCTGACCCAGCTCGGCATCGCCAAGGAGGTCGTGGTCGCCGCCTTTTCGATCGCGTTTGGAGGCGTCGTCCTGGCGCTAGCCCTCGCGTTTGGCCTCGGAGCCAAGGAGCATGCCAAGAAATTCTTAGACCGAAGCTTGGAAGAGCAGCCGGACCATCAGGACCACATCTCGCATCTCTGACAGACAGAAGCGTGATATCACCCTGCTTCTTTGCGCTTGGTGGCTCGGTTCGCAATCGAGGAGCGGAAGCCCAGTCATAAGGATGTGAAGATTGACTCTGGCTCAACAGCCCGACACAACGCTCGACCAGATGATCACGAAAATCCGCGCGGAGAGCCATCTGATTCTCCCCGTCTCGTTCTATGCCAGACGAACACTGACCGTTGCGCGAGACCTGTTGGGGAAGCATCTGGTGCGGGAGAACTCTGGTACCACCCGCACCGGACGGATCATCGAAGTGGAAGCCTATGTCGGCCCTCATGACCGCGCCTGCCATGCCTACAAGGGACGCACCAAACGTACCGAGGTGCTGTTCCGATCGCCCGGTTTGGCCTACGTCTATCTAATCTACGGTATGTATCACTGCTTGAACGTCGTTACTGAGCGGCTTGACTACCCGGCCGCGGTGTTGATTCGGGCGGTTGAAGACGAAACAGGGCTGATCGATGGACCTGGTCGCGTCTGCCGGGCCTATGGTATCGATCTCACGTTGAATTACCACGATTTGACGACGGGTCAAAAGCTTTGGCTCGAGGACCGCGGCAAGCGGCCCCCTCGGTCGCAAATCGGAAGCTTTCCACGCATCGGTGTCGACTATGCAGGTGAGTGGGCAGCACGGCCCTGGCGCTTTCGAATTGCATCCGTTAGGCAGAAAACTCGGAAAGCGCAAGTCGCGCCCCAGCAGCGTAATTCTTGACAATGCTGCGGCCCCTCTGCTAAGTTTCCCTAATGATATTCGCGGGTAAGCGGTCTTCAGGTAAGGAGAAGAACCTTATGTCGCCGGACCCCAGCCCTGACGTGAACCCGACCGAAAGCTCAGAAATCATCATCGCCGATAGTAACGGGCTTTCTGAAGATCTGGCCATCGATACCAAAGATATGAAGGCCTTGACCCTCGCGGTCAGCGGAATCGTTGAAGGGATGGTGCGCAAGGTGACTGAGGTCAGACTCGAGAGCCTGCTGCAACCGCTCATCGAGCAATCGGTGAAGAATCTATTGTCGGAATCCCTTCCTTCTCTGGTTGCTGCGGAGCTTCCGAAGCTGATGCAGGAACACCTACCGGCCCTGTTGCCGAGCCTTATCGAAGCTGCTCTTGCCGGGCAACAGGGAACCATCAAAGAATCGGTAGCAGAAGTGGCTCGCCAGTTCCTGCCCAGCATGCTGGGTCCTATCATCGAACAACTTACAAAAGACACCCTCCAGCCTGAAATCGAGAAGTTTTTGCACAGCGTCGGCGGGGCGGTGCTCGAAAAGATTGCCTGGGAAGTTGTTCCCTCCCAAGCAGAGATCGAAATCAAAAAAGAAATCGTACGCCTCAGCGCCGACGCCTAGCCCCCTCCTGTCCTCACTTTTAGTCAGTCCCGTCCCATGCTAGGATAGTTTCTCATGGAAAAATCCTACGATCCCAAACAGGTTGAGTCCCACTGGTATCAGTTCTGGCTGGAGCGCGGCTACTTTACCGCTTCTGTCGAAGCTCAAGGTGCGCCCTACTGCATCGTCATCCCGCCGCCCAATATTACCGGCTCTCTACACATGGGGCATGCTCTCAACGCCACCGTGCAAGATATCCTGATCCGATGGCGGCGTATGCAAGGTCGCAATACCCTTTGGATTCCCGGCACGGATCATGCCGGGATTGCCACGCAGAATGTTGTGGAGAAGCAGCTCCTGCAAGAGGATGCCACCCGGGAAACCGTTGGGCGGGATCGGTTTGTGCAGCGCGTCTGGGAATGGAAAGCCCAGTCCGGGGGCACAATCATCGAACAACTGAAACGACTGGGCGCCTCCTGTGACTGGACCCGCCTGCGGTTTACCATGGACGATGGCCTCTCGCGTGCGGTCCGAGAAGTATTCGTCCGGCTCTATCACGAGGGCTTGATCTACCGGGGCAAACGCCTGATTAACTGGTGCCCCCGTTGCCTGACCGCTCTGTCCGATATCGAAGTCCAGCATGAGGACATCAGCGGCAAGCTCTATTACATCCAGTATCCACTGGCGGAAGATCCCCAAAAGCACTTGACGGTCGCCACGACCCGGCCGGAAACGATGTTGGGCGATACCGGCGTCGCCGTGCACCCTGAAGATCCCCGCTACAATTCGCTCATCGGGCAGAAGGTAAAGTTGCCCCTCACGCACCGTGAGATTCCAATCGTCGCGGACGCGATCCTCGTCGACCGGGAATTCGGCACAGGGGCGGTGAAGATCACGCCAGCCCACGACTTCAACGACTTCGAAGCCGGCGAGCGACACAAACTTCCTCGCCTGCCTCTCTTCGATCAAGAAGCGAGAATGGACCCATGGGGATTGCGTGAAGCTAAAGTGGATGAGGCGCTAGAAACACGACTCAGGTTAAAGTCCGCTCAGCAGGCTCGCGCAATTGTCGTGGAGGCGTTGCAGCAACAAGGTTTCCTCTCCAAGTCGGAAGATCATAAGATGGCCCTCGGAAAATGCTATAGATGTAAGACGGTCGTCGAGCCCTATTTGTCGCCGCAATGGTTTGTCAAGATCAAGCCGCTCGCGGAACCGGCCATCAAGGCGGTTGAAACCCGACAGATTCGCTTGATTCCGGAGCAATGGACCAATAACTATTTGGCGTGGATGCGCGACATTAAGGACTGGTGCATCTCCCGCCAGATCTGGTGGGGCCATCAGATTCCGGCTTGGTACTGTAAACATTGCAATGCAGAAGCGATCATCGAAACTTCAGGCGGTGGCGCGACAGGTCCTTCTCACGCCGTTTCTGTCACTATAAAAAAATCTCTCCTTATCGCTTCAGAGGCCAAGCCGATCGTGGCTCGGCAGGCACCCTCGCATTGTCCCGATTGCGGACAACACGACTTCATCCGAGACCCTGACGTTCTCGATACGTGGTTCTCGTCGGCCCTGTGGCCGTTCTCGACACTCGGTTGGCCGGACGAGACACCGGAACTCAAGAAGTATTACCCCACCTCCACCCTCGTCACAGGCTTCGACATCCTGTTTTTCTGGGTGGCGAGGATGATCATGATGGGGCTCAAGTTCATGGGGCAGGTTCCATTCAGGGATGTGTATATCCATGCCCTCGTGCGCGATGCCGAAGGCCAGAAAATGAGCAAGTCGAAGGGCAACGTGATCGATCCTCTGGCGGTCATGGATAAATATGGCACCGACGCGCTGCGCTTCACGCTCGCCGCCATGGCCTCGCCCGGCCGGGACATTAAGCTTTCCGAAGAGCGCATCGAGGGTTACCGAAACTTCGCCAATAAAATCTGGAATGCCGCGCGATTCATTCAGATGAATCTCGATGGCCCACGCGAAGCAGGAACCATTGACGAGCGGTCCGTCGTCCATCAATGGCTCCTAAGCCGATTGCACCGCTGCATCGCCGAGGTGAATTCCTCCCTTGACACGTACCGATTCGATGAGGCAGCCAATCACCTCTACCATTTTATTTGGCATGAGTACTGTGATTGGTACCTGGAACTCGTCAAGCCAGCCCTGTCCGACAAGCAGTCCCCTGAGGCGGCGGCCACACTGGCGATGCTGGTCGATACCTTTGACACGCTCTTACGGCTCTTGCATCCGTTCATGCCGTTCATCACTGAAGAACTCTGGCAGGCACTGCCGCACACCAGTGTCAGCATCATGCTTGCGCCCTATCCCACCTCGAATGGTACATTCATTAATGAGCACGTCGAGCAGGAGCTAGAGAGCGTGCAGAGGCTCATCTCTGGGGTCAGGGACATCAAAGGAACTCAGGGTATTGCACCATCGAAGTCGGTCAATGTGACTGTCGCGACAGCAAATGCAACCATTGCCCAGTCTCTCCAGAAACACGAGAAACTGACACGGGCACTGATTCGGGTCGATCATCTCAACATTGGAGAAGGCGTTCAGCATCCTGCTCATGTCGCTTCAACGACGGCCACACTGCCTGGCGGGTCATTGATCGAGATTGGGATAGACCTTGCAGGCGTGTTGGATGTCCAGAAAGAGAAGGCTCGCGTTGAAAAGCGTCTGAAAGACATTTCATCTCAGATGGAGGAGACCCAAAAAAAGCTCGCGAATTCGGAGTTCGTTGCCAAAGTCCCGCGGGAGGTTCTCGAGAAAACACGCGCCAGGCATCAGGAATGTCTGCTCGAACACCAAAAACTGTCCGCGGAACTCACGCGGCTGGGCCGGCTCGCCGGAGGCGCGCTGTGACTGCCGACCACCTCCCATTGGGCGCGATTCGGACCATCGTCCAACAAGCCCTCGCCGAGGATCTGGGCCATGGCGACATCACCACGGATGCGCTCTTCGATGGACCTGTCCCCGCTCGCGCCACAGTGGTTTCCGAAGAGTCTCATGATCTGGTCCTTGCCGGTCTGAGCGTTGCCCTTTCGGTTTTTGCTGAAGTAGACGGTGGCCTCATCTGCCGCGTGTGTTATGCGGATGGGGACCTCGTGCCGCCGGGCGCGAGTCTCTTGATCATCGAGGGCGATGGTCGCTCGATTCTCAAAGCCGAGCGCGTCGCCCTGAACTTCATGCAGCGTCTGAGCGGAATCGCCACACTGACAGCACAATTTTGCGAAGCCGTAAAAGGTACACCGGTCCGTCTTCTTGATACGAGAAAAACCACACCGGGCTTGCGCGCACTTGAAAAATGGGCGGTCAGGTTGGGCGGCGGACAGAGTCACCGCTTCGGGCTCAACGATGGAGTGCTGATCAAGGACAACCATCTGGCGCTCTCGGAAGGGGATGTCGCGGCTGCGTGCCGTCGCGTGAGGGAACGCGCGCCACATGGATTTCGAATCGAGGTGGAGACCAACACCATCGAGGAAGTCCGCGCAGCCCTGCAGGGAAAGGCCGACATCATTCTGTTGGACAATATGAGCCCGGAAATGATCCGCGATGCGCTCGCTATCATCAAGGGCCGCGCTCTGGTCGAGGTTTCCGGTGGCGTCACACTTGCCAACATCCGGGAAATCGCATCGGCGGGTCCCGACTTCATATCCGTTGGCGCCCTTACTCACTCGGCGCCGGTTGCGAATCTGAGTCTGGACCTTGTAAAACAATGACAGTGGCAGGGGCTCCCCTTTCTCTCGATTCAATTCGCGAACAACTCACAACCCGGATAATCGGCAGGCACCTCGTCGTTCACGGGGAAGTGGATTCCACCAACCGCGCGGCTACCGTATTGGCCGTAAACGGAGCTCCGCACGGCACTGTCGTGATCGCTGAAACGCAAAGCCAGGGCCGTGGACGACTCAACCGTACGTGGATCTCGCCGCCCGGCGTCAATCTCTATTTTTCGATCCTCCTCCACCGCATCTCTACATTTCCGATCATACCCTGGCTCTCGCTGTTTGGGGGCCTGGCGGTCGTACGAGCCACGGAACACCTCAGCGGCCTTCGAAGTCGAGTGAAGTGGCCGAATGACGTGATTGTGGACCGGACCTATCCCGCGCTTAAACTTGCCGGAGTGCTGGCGGAGGCGACCGAGCGGGCGGTGGTCATCGGCATAGGCGTGAATGTCAATATGGCTCCCGACGCTTTCCCGCCTGAGCTCCGTCCCATCGCCACGTCGATATTAATGGAGACCGCGCAACCGGTAGACCGCGGTGCGCTTTTAGCGCGGGTCCTATGGGAAGCCGAACAGCTGTATGACACGGAACAGCCTCTTGAAGCGGGGATGTCGGCATACCGGGAGGCGTGCTCGACTCTGGGAAAAACAGTCCAGATCACCTTCATCAGCGGAAATCAATTAGAGGGTACTGCAGAAACCATTGCCGGCGATGGCGCCTTGTGCCTGCGCAGATCGGATGGAGCGCTGCTCGAAATACGGGCCGGCGATGTAGTACACTTGCGTTGACCGGCATTTCCCACGGTACTTCAATCAGAGTAACAGAGCGTATGCGTCTTCTGGCTATCGATATCGGCAATTCCAACGTTGTCTGGGGCGTTTTCGACGATGAGAGGCTCATTGCCGATTGGCGCGTAGGTACGGATGCCGCCAAGACACCGGACGAGTACGGCATTCTGCTCTTAGACCTGCTCGGGGTAAAAGGCATTATCCCGGAAAGCCTTGATGCGGTGATTCTGTCGAGCGTCGTACCGCCCCTCACCGCCACATTCGAAGAACTTGCCGAAAAATATCTCCACCGTCTCCCGCTCACCGTCTCCTCCGAGCTGAAGACCGGCCTGACGTTGCGGTACGAAAACCCGGCGGAAATCGGCACCGATCGCATCGTCAATGCCGCGGCCGCTTTTCGCCGATACGGCGGCCCTGTGATCATCGTGGATTTCGGCACTGCCACGACCTTCTGCCTCGTAACAAAGAAAGGAGAGTACCTCGGAGGCGCCATTGCTCCGGGCATTCGCATTTCTGCTGAGGCCCTTTTTCAACGCGCCGCGAAGCTCCCGAAAATTGAGCTCATCCGTCCCAAATCGGTTATCGGACGAGATACAGCCTCCAGCATGCAAGCCGGGATCATTTTTGGGTATGCCGGCCTCGTAGATGAAATTGTGACGCGGATGCACCAGACCATTGGTCAGGAATGTTTCGTCGTGGCCACCGGCGGTCTTGCCGGCCTCCTCGCTTCCGAATCCCGAACGATTCGGGAGATCAGGCCCGATCTGACCCTCGAAGGTCTGGCCCTGCTGTATCAGTTGAACCGAGCCTGCTGAAAGAAAATTCCTCTTAAATCCGTTGCTTGGCTTGATTACCGCCTTACTCGTGGCTACCTACCTTAAGTCGGGAGGGAGTGGCATGTCTGAAGAGGACAAAACATCTGATAAATCAATTGACTATGAGCAAGGCTCTCCAGATGAAGGAGTAGTTCCTGACACTTTGGAGCGTGCCGAGGCGCAAAATTCTTCACCCGATAGCGACTTCAAGGCGGCGCAGGATCGGTACCTTCGGTTGGCGGCGGAGTTTGAGAACTATAAAAAACGGGCTCAAAAGGATCAGGACGAGTACCGGAAATATTCCAATGAACGATTGCTGAAGGAGTTGCTTCCAGTTCTTGATGACCTTCAGCGTGCCCTTCAACACGGCCGTGTGTCCGGCAATCAGGAAGGCGTCCTGCAGGGCGTCGAATTAACATACAAGAAGTATCTCGACATCTTATCCCGCTTCGGAGTGAAGCCGATCCCTAGCGTCGGACTACCCTTTGACCCCGCGGTGCACCAAGCGGTGGCCAAGGTGGACGCCAAAGGACACAAGCCAAATACGATCGTTGAGGAGTATGAAAAGGGCTATTACCTGCACGATCGGGTTCTGCGCCCGGCCATGGTTACCGTCGCGGAGTCCAAGAGCGACGACTGACGCAATAGCGGTTATGGAATTTTTTTTTTGAACTTCTAGCAATGCAACTTGTTCAGCAACGGATGTTTAGAATGGAAGGAGAGGGCACATGGGTAAGGTAATCGGGATTGATCTCGGAACAACAAACTCGTGTGTGGCGATTATGTCGGGGGGCGATCCCGTCGTGATCGCCAACGCGGAAGGGAACCGGACGACGCCATCGGTCGTCGGAATCACCGACAAAGGCGAGCGACTGGTAGGCCAGATTGCCAAACGCCAGGCAATCACCAATCCGGAAAATACGATCTATTCCATTAAGCGGTTGATCGGGCGAAAATTCGAGTCACGGGAGGTCCGTGAGGCCATGAAGCGGCTGCCCTACAAGGTCGTATCCGCTCCCAATGGAGACGCCCACGTTGAAATTCGGGGCAAACGGTACAGCCCGGCCGAAATCTCTGCCATGATTCTTCAAAAGATGAAACAAACGGCGGAAGACTACCTTGGGGAGCCGGTGACCGAAGCGGTCATCACGGTGCCCGCGTATTTCGATGACAGCCAACGCCAGGCCACCAAGGATGCCGGACAGATCGCCGGACTGACGGTGCTGCGCATCATCAACGAGCCAACCGCGGCGTCTCTGGCTTATGGTCTCGATAAGAAGAAAGACGAGCGCATCGCCGTCTACGATCTTGGCGGTGGCACGTTCGACATTTCCACTCTCGAGATCGGCGAAGGCGTTTTCGAAGTGAAATCCACCAACGGCGATACGTTCTTGGGCGGAGACGACTTCGATCTTCGGGTCATGGATTGGCTCGTCGATGAGTTCAAAAAGGACCAAGGCATTGATCTGAAGAAGGACCGCATGGCGCTCCAACGCCTCAAAGAAGCGGCTGAGCGGGCCAAGATCGAGCTGTCTTCTTCGCAGGAGACGGAAATCAATCTGCCGTTTATCACGGCCGACGCCAGCGGGCCCAAGCATCTTGTGATCAAGCTGACCCGCGCGAAGCTCGAGCAACTAGTGGATGACCTGATTCAGCGGACCCTGGAACCGTGCAAGAAAGCCTTGTCCGACGCCGGCAGCACGGCGAAGGACATTGATGAGGTAGTGTTGGTCGGAGGCATGACTCGCATGCCCAAGATCATTGGGCTCGTGCGGGACTTCTTCGGTAAGGAACCGCATAAGGGAGTCAACCCGGACGAAGTGGTGGCGGTCGGCGCAGCGATCCAGGCCGGCGTATTGAAGGGCGAGGTCAAGGATGTGCTCCTCCTGGACGTGACGCCGTTGACACTTGGCATTGAAACCTTGGGTGGTGTCTTCACGCGCCTCATTGAGCGCAACACGACGATTCCGACCAAGAAAAGTCAGATCTTTTCAACCGCCGCGGACGGTCAGACTGCGGTGACCATCAATGTACTCCAAGGGGAGCGCGAGATGGCCTCTGACAATAAGTCTCTTGGACATTTTGACCTGGTCGGCATTCCACCCGCGCCGCGGGGTGTGCCACAGATCGAGGTGAGCTTCGATATCGATGCCAATGGGATCGTGCATGTGTCCGCCAAAGACCTCGCGACACAAAAGGAACAGTCGATCCGCATCACCGCTTCCGGCGGGCTGAACAAGGACGACATCGATAAAATGGTAAAAGACGCGCAGGCTCACGCCGCCGAGGACAAGAAGAAGCGTGAACTGGTGGAGGTCCGCAACGAGGCCGACAACCGCATCTACAGCGTCGAGAAACTCTTGACGGAACATGGCGATAAGATCGCCGAAGATGAACGAAAAAAGATCCAGGACGAGATTGCGGCGGCCCGCGAAGCGATGAAGGGCGGTGACCTCGATGCCATCCGCAACGCGACTCAGAATCTGGTCAAGGCCTCGCAAAAGATCGGCGAAGAGATGTATAAAAAGACTGCAGGAGCCGGCGCCGCTGAACCAGGACCGACAGGATCCACCGAAAATCAGGGAAACGGGCAGGCCGCCGGTCCGGACCAAGAGCGCGTTGTGGACGCAGAGTATACGGAAGTTGATAAGGATAAAAAGTAACCCTAGGTAAACTCCCGGCCTGGGTGCATGATGAGGCGACTTACTGTGGGTCGGACATGGTGAAACGCGACTATTACGAAGTTCTGGGCGTTGAGAGAAACGCGACAGAGGAAGATCTCAAGAAGTCGTACCGAAAGCTGGCCCGCCAATTCCACCCAGACACCTGCGGGGACCAAGAGAAAAAGGTCGCAGAAGAGAAATTCAAGGAAATTAGCGAGGCCTACGCGATCCTCAGCGATCAGGAAAAGCGTCGCCGCTATGATACATTCGGCCACACCGATGGGGCAGGGGGCTTTGAAGGTTTCGGCCGCGGCGGCTTCGGAGACATTTTCAACGACATCTTTGACGATTTTTTCGGGGGACGCCAGGGAGGACGCCGAACCGCACGCGGTTCTGACATTGAATACAATCTGACGATCGCCTTCGAGGACGCGGTCTACGGCAAAGAAGTCAAGCTGAATGTCCCTCGCTGGGAGACATGCCCCGACTGCCAAGGTAGCGGCGCCAAGAGCGCGGAGCACATCAAGACCTGCCCCGGGTGCAAGGGCGCCGGGCAACTTCGATTCCAACAGGGTTTTTTCACCATCAATAAGACATGCGGTCGATGTCAGGGGACGGGCCAGCTCATCACGACGTTGTGCGCCAACTGTCGAGGCGCCCGTCAACTCCGCAAAGAACGGGTTTTGAGCGCGCACATTCCGCCGGGGGTTGAGACTGGTACCATGCTGCGGCTGGCGCAGGAAGGAGAAAAGGGAGAGAACGGCGGCCCGCCGGGGGACCTGTTCATTCAAATCGGCGTCTCACCTCATCCCACCTTTACCCGCAAAGGCAACGATCTCGTTTGCGAGGTCCCGATCGGCTTTGCCGCTGCCGCACTTGGGGCAAAAATCAAGGTGCCGACATTGAAGAGCGAAGAGATGGTCATCAAGATTCCCCCGGGCACGCAACACGACAAGATTTTCCGCATTAAAGGACTCGGCGTCCGCAGCCTTCGTGAAAACGTCACCGGCGATCAACTGGTCAGAGTGAAGGTGCAGATTCCCGGTCAGCTGACGCCAAAGCAGAAGGAACTTCTGGAAGAGTATGCGACCATCAGCGGAGAGCTGCTGGATGTGCCGAGCGACGGTATCCTGGACAAGATGAAAAACATGTTCGATTGAAATGCCGGTGTTCTTCATTGAGCCGGAGGCGATCCAGGGTGATGGCATCACTCTTACCGGCTCCCTTGCGCACCATCTCGTCGAAAGTCTCCGCATCCAGCCCGGTGAAGAGCTCTGGCTCGGCCACTCAGGTGGTCTTCGATTCCGCGCTCGCGTAATCCGCGCGGATGCAGGGCGTCTGACCGCGGATATTATCTCCAGCTCCAATCCTCCTCCTGCACCCTCTCCCCACACTACCCTCGGCCTCGCCCTGATCAAGAGCGAGCACATGGACTGGGCAATCCAGAAGGCGACGGAGCTGGGCATAACCCGTCTCGTCCCATTGGTGACCGCACGAACCGTGATCCGATTGAGCCCCGAGCGGATTCCCAATCGCACAGCGCGGTGGCGTGCGATTGCGCGAGAGGCAGCGCAGCAAAGCATGCGCTGGGAGCTTCCCGAAGTGACGGAACCGAAGCCATTTGCAACATGGTGCGAACAGGAACGTAAGGCAATGTGCCGGTTGTTGTTGTGGGAGCATCCTCAGGGAAGACGCCTGCGAGAATCGCTGCGCGGCAAACAGAAGCCGGAGACGATCGCCGTGGCGATCGGCCCGGAAGGCGGGTTTGACGACGAGGAAGTGGGCCGGGCGGAACGCTGTGGGTTCGAGAACGTCTCGCTGGGGCCGAGGATTCTTCGAACCGAAAGCGCCGTCCTTACCGCCTTGGCGATCATACAGTATGAGTGGGGCGATGTAGGTTAACGAAGAGTTCAGGATACAGCGCTCACTAGGGAACCGAAATCTTCAAAATGGTGCCATTGTCTCCGACGGCGAATCCGATTTTCGCGCCGGAAAATGTGACTCCGTAGAGCGTCGAATTGGGTCCTTTCCCAAAAGGTGCCCAGCTAAATCCTGCATCGGTGGTCTGCAGAACTGTGCCTCGGTCTCCTACGATCCATCCTGTTTTGATGTCGCTGAAATAAACCCCGGTCAGGTCCACAGGCCTGGAGAGGGACCGGTCTTCCCACTTCGCACCCCCGTCAAAGGTCTGCAGCAGGATCCCGCCATTTCCCACGATCCAGCCGTTCTGCGGGTCGGTGAAAAAAAGGTCGAACAACGTGCTCGGCGTCTTGCTCTCCTGGGTGATCCATGTCCGGCCGCCGTCTTTGGTAGCCACTATGGTTCCTAATGAACCGACGGCCCATCCGGTTTTGGGATCGATAAATTGGACCGCGTATAGAAGGGCCCGACTGCCGGTCGGCAAATCCTGCCAGGAGGCGCCCCCATCCGCAGTCGACAGGAATGTTCCCTCGGATCCAACGATCCAGCCGTGCTGCTGATCGAGGAAGGCGATATCGAAAAGATTGGCCGCTGTACCGCTTTTCTGAGGTTTCCAACTACCGCCACCATCAATCGACTTTAAAATCGTGCCGCTCGCCCCGACGGCCCACCCGATCTTCTTTGAGGAGAATGCGACGTCATACAGGGCTTCCTGCGTCCCGCTTTTCTGTGATTTCCAGGAGGTCCCGCTGTCCGTGGTGAGCAAGATAGTACCACCGCTCCCCACAGCAATCCCAATTGAAGAAGAGGCAAACGCCACGCCGAAAAGCGACATCGTCGTGCCGCTCCTGATGTCGCTTATGGCTGCCGTCGCGTCCTCTGGCGGAAGGAGTAGCCCTGAGATGGAGCACAAAACAATCAGCACCAGACTTCGGAAAATAGGCATACCCAGCCGCCTCATGTGGAGTCAGAGCAAGTTAGAAGGATTATTGTTCGCCCTGTTTTTGGAGGTTCTTTCGATAGTTCCGGTCGATCTCTTCAAGACCACTCGGGGTAAAGTGGCCCGCTGCTGTCTCCACCCACTGCTTATCTTTGCAGCAAGTGCCGTCTGGCAGAAGATCCCAAGATCCTCGCCGAATCACGATGTCACCAGGCTCCGCCAGGCGCGGCACGCGCACCTTGATCTCGTTGTCGTTCCAACTTTCCACAATGCCGGCGACATATTTTGCCCGGACGTAATCCTCTTGAGCCGGAAACAGCACCGATGTTCTGGCAACGTTCTCGCTGAGCTTGGTGAATTTATGCTGATGGCCTTCCCGTGAGATATTATCTTGCGTGCGCTCATCGGTGGTGACAAAGTCCCCGAATCCGGAGCCTTTAATCGTGACCACACTTCCGATCTCCGCTGTTTCCGGTGTGACGGAGTCAACTTTCGGCACCGTCAAGGTGAACTCTCCCGCGCCGGCGGTCGCGAAGCCCTGCTCCGCGCAGCATGATCCATCCGCATTGACCTTAACTGCTCCGCGACGGATCTCCAAGGGACCGGTTTTCCCGCTGACTGGCACCCAGACATGGATCACGCGGTCGGCCCATTGGAACACGCGGCCCGGGACTCCACCGAACAGCACCTGGTTGGGGCCGCTGTCGGAAAACACCCCGAAGTGCTCGCCGGAGATGGTGATAAGACTTCCCACCGGCGCGGTGTCCGGCTGGAAGCCGATGACGTGCTGCGGGGTGAGGCGAAACTCTCCGACCGTGCGGCTCTCGCTTCCTCTCTTTAGCGTCACTGGTCCCGACGTGCCATTTAATGGAAAGCTCACACGAATGCGGTTGTTCGACCACTCACGGACCTGCGCCGGGACCCCGTTAAACAAAACCAGATCCTCACCCAGTTTCATTTGTCCGAAGCCTCCGCCGGAGATGACGACCGGCGTTCCGATCGGCCCTTCCATGGGTTCCATCAGCATAGTTGCTACGACCGTAAACGCCGCCGGTTTGCTGATGCTGTATCCCGCCGGGGCACAACAGGAGCCGTCCGGAAGAGGATCTACCGAGGCTAAGCGCACGGTGAGAGGCCCGCTGGTCGCGTTCGAGGGCACTTTCACTTCGATGCGGGAATCCCGCCAGCGGATGACTTCGGCGGGAACACCGTTGAACAGCACTTCATTGACGCCGAACTGCATCTCGCTGTCCTTTTGCCCGACGGTCGGCCCGAAGTTCCGACCGAGTACTTGGACGATCTCGCCGGCCGGTGCCGAAGCGGGGGAGATTTCCTTCACGACAGGCTGCTCGAGCGTGAAAACTCCAACCTGATTAGTCTTCTTGCCGTTCTTGATCACGACCGGTCCGGTGACGGCCTTCGAAGGAACCCGCACGACAATGCGGCCGTTGTCCCATTGCTGGACCAGAGCTGGAGCCTTCCCAAATAGCACCACACTCTTCTTTGTCGAGACAAACTTGCCGAACCCGTCGCCCGTGATTGTGGTCTCAATACCGATAGGGCCGGAATCCGGAAAGATGGTCGTCTCGGCGAAGGCAGGATTGCCCAGGAGCAGGATGATGAAAAGTAGCAAAATGGTCTTCATTGGTGTCGTCCGATCCCTTCATCTATAACAAGCGCGGTTTTGGGCTGTCAACTCGCCGGGATACCGGGTCCTGCCACCTAAACAGTGGGTCCCGTCCGCGCAACAGCCCAGCCGTGCTCGCTCCCGCAGCCCAAGTCGCTGCGCGCGGACTGGGCGCCCGTTCGCGGCCACCCACATGGCAGGCCCTCCTGGTCTTCAAGGGAGAGTATAGGGTAAAAGTAGCTTCAGCGGACCTGGAGGATGAGCTCCAGCTCGATGGCCATGTTGAGAGGAAGCTCAGCGGCGCCGAGGGCCAATCTGGCGTGGCGGCCAGCCTCGCCGAAGATCTCTACCAGAAGATCGGACGCACCGTTGAGCACTTGCGGTTGCTGAGTAAACCCTTCGGCGGACGCGACATGTCCTGACATCCGCACGACGCGCTTAATCTGATCTAAGCTGCCGAGTTCCTGCTTAACGATGGCTAACGCGTTTAAGAGAGTCAGTTTCGCTGCCTCGTACCCTTGCTCAACGGTGAGATCCTTGCCGAGCTTACCAGCGTAGACAATCTTGCCATCCTTGAATGGTCCGGTGCCGCTGAGAAACAAAAAATCCCCCGCCCGCACAGCGGGGACATAGGAAGCCACCGGCTTGGGCGCCGGCGGTAACTCAATCTTCAGCTCGGCAAGCCTGGCTTCAAACGACATTTGCGTCTCCTTGGATGGAGCTCTTCATCATCAAACCGATTGACGGATCAGCTACTTTATCGCACCTGCAATGTTTTTCCAAATCGCAATCGATCTGCCTCTTGGACCTTTGTTTTGCCGCACACCTGAGCCGCGGTTCACCAAGCCGTATATGAGGCACCCCGGGCTCTTCATTTCGGTCCCGGAAACAAATTGCCTTGCAATACCTTGTCTTGCACGCCTACCTGTTTTGGTCTGAGCTTTGCACAACCTTTTTCTGATGTCGGGCATTTTCAACTCACATCAATAAGGAGGATTCTCATGAAGCGATCCATTTCGGTTTTAGCGATGCTGGTGGCCTTGGGAATGATCTCGGTAAGTTACGCTGCCGATCCCATGGGTAAAAGCGGCTCTGCGCAAACCATCAAAGGAGAGGTGCTGAAAGTCGACGGCGAGAACTACACCATAAAGGATGCATCCGGCAAAGAGGTCCGCATCCATGTCGACAAGACCACCAAAGCGCAGGGAACTTTGAAGGTCGGTGATAAGGTCGAGGCCGAGACGACTGCCGAGGGCCATGCCATATCCATCAAGGCTGCAAAGTAGTCAGTTATAAATACAAACCTAGTTTACAAGCGGGGGACCCGGATGGATGTTTTCCCGGGTCTCCCACAAGGGTTAACCGTGTAAGCCCCTTATGGAACTCCTGCTTCGTTGGCCGTGCGAACGCTGCCGTGGGACATTGAAACCTTGTCCTTCGTGCGAGAGCACAGGCTACATCGACCGCTGGCTTCCGTATGCACTTGTGCAGGAGCTGAAACCGATCACTTGGGTCATCTTAGATCGCCGCGCGTAGGTCCTCGAGAGCACCGTATGGGTTCAAATGCTACCGCTTATACCAGAGCAACCCCTGGTGGGCGCTCGATGAGTTCGATTTCGTAGCCGTCGGGCGCGTCGATGAAGATAAAACGGCTGCCCGATGATGTCGTGGTCGGGCCGTCGGTGATTGCCACGCCTTTAGTCTTTAGCTCAACAATAGTCTTGTCGAGGTTCTCCACCTGAAACGCAAGGTGCACCAGGTCCTCCTGAACCTTCACGGGGCCGCTCGGTGGAAAGCTCGCGAGCTCGATTAACTCCTCGCTGTTTGGTGCCTTGAGAAACGCCAGGTGCGAGCCACGCGGCGAAGTTTTGCGCTCGACCACTTCCAGACCCAGCACATCGGTGTAGAAGTGAATGGTCTGATCGATGTCGCTCACCCGCATTCTTGTATGCAGAAGCTTTTTGACCTGCATGGTTGGATTCTGTGGAAACGGCAGAATGCTGTCAATAGGGTTCGGTGGAGAAACTCGGCTGACGAGTGATAGACTGATCCGGAGGAGCAGAAGATGCCAATCGGCGGGGTGATTTCAAAGGCGCGCGTGCCGGTGAAAGTCTGGAGCGATCTCAAGCTGATCGAATCCCAGGCCATAGACCAGCTGGTGAACACGGCGAACTTGCCCTGCGTCTACAAGCACATCGCCGTCATGCCTGACGTGCACGTCGGGATCGGCGCCACCGTCGGTTCGGTGATCCCGACAAAGGACGCTATCATCCCGGCAGCCGTCGGTGTGGATATCGGCTGTGGAATGTTAGCGTTGAAAACCCAGTACACTTCTGAGGTGCTGGAAGGGCGGTTGAAAAAGATCCGGGACAAAATTGAAGCCTATGTGCCGGTGGGACCGACCGCGCATCGTTCCCCTCTGAAAGGAGCGGAAGGCTGGGAGGGTTGGAAAGAGGCTGCCCAGTGCCATCGCGCTGTCCAGGACCTTATGAACAGGGCGCGCGCCCAGCTTGGGACATTAGGCGGGGGCAATCACTTCATTGAACTGTGCCTCGACACGGAAGGTGCGGTCTGGATCATGCTGCATTCCGGATCGCGGCATATCGGGAAGTCCCTGGCGGAACGGCACATCAACTTGGCCAAGGGACTGTTGCGCCAAAGCCTTATCAACCTACGGGATCCGAATCTAGCGTACCTGACTAAGGGCACGAAGGAGTTTGAGGCGTACTGGCACGATCTGAAATGGGCCCAGGAGTATGCCTATCAAAATCGCCGGTTGATGCTCGAGCTGGTGATGAAGGCCACCCAGGAGGGGCTCGGCCGCCAGGAACCGATCAAGTCTCAGCTTCTAGTGAATTGCCATCATAATTACGTCGCCCTGGAGCACCATTTCGGCGAAGATGTCTTTGTGACCCGCAAAGGGGCGGTCCGCGCGCAGGAGGGGGACTATGGAATCATTCCGGGCTCGATGGGCACGCGATCGTTCATCGTGAAAGGCAAAGGGAACCCCGAGTCGTTCAACTCGTGTTCTCACGGGGCAGGCCGCCGCATGTCACGCACTGAAGCCAAACGGAGATTCACCACGGAAGACCTGTGCAAGCAGACTGCCGGCGTCGAATGCCGCAAAGATCAAGGCGTCGTGGATGAGATTCCGCAAGCCTATAAAGACATCCATGCTGTGATGAACCAGCAATCCGACCTCGTGGAGATTGTCGCGGAGCTCAAGCAGGTGCTCTGCGTCAAAGGATGACGCGCTCATCGTTCAGGGTCCTGTCGCCGAGCCACCCTGACGTGCTCGCGCTCCGCGAAACGCAAGCAAGTCGCGCTGCGCTCCGCCAGGGTCCAGCTCGGCACCACCCGCGCTTCTGCCAAAGTTGACGCCTGCAAGCGCGTACGTCGCACCAATGTCAGCCTGAACCAATCGCTTGCCATTCTGAGCGAAGGATCTAAATGAAAAACTCAGGGCAGGTTCCGTGAAGGATCTCGACTCTTCGCTGGGCTCAGAATGACAATTCGCTAGGAACCAGCGACTTGCAGCACGGCGGCGCCTTGAATGGTGCCGGCTTTTAAGGCCTGCAGCGCGCGGTTCGCCTCAGACAGCGCGAATAGCTCGGTATGCGGACGAATAGGAATGGCGGCCGCTTCCTGGAGTAGGTCGATTCCATCTTGTTTCGTGTTCGCGGTCACGCTACGAAGCACACGTTCGCCGAAGAGCTCGCGATCGTAGTCGAGGGAAGGAATCGGGCTCAAATAGATGCCGGCGACCGCCAAGGTGCCGCCTTTCTCCAGAGCCCGCAGGGCCGGCGGGACCAGCTCGCCGGCGGGAGCAAACATGATGGCTCCGTGCAATTTCTCTGGCGGAGACTCGGCCGCGCCGCCCACCCAGACCGCGCCAAGTTCGCGGGCAAGTGCCCGGTGCTCCTCACGAAGCGAACACACGAACACCGAGCATCCCCAGTGGCGGGCGACCTGAATGGTGATATGGGCGGAGGCCCCAAAGCCGTACAGGCCCAAGCGCTGGCCAGGCTTCACGCCGCTCAAGCGCAGCGCCCGGTAGCCGATGATCCCTGCGCAGAGTAACGGCGCGACTTCTTCGTCGGTAAAGGCTTTGGGGATTGGATAGGCGAACGACTCGGGGACCACCGCGTATTCGGCATAGCCGCCGTCCACGTGATATCCGGTAAACTGCGCGGAGGGGCACAAATTCTCCCGCCTGCTGGTGCAGAATTCGCACTGCCCGCAAACGCGCTGCAGCCAGGCGATGCCCACGCGATCCCCTTCCTTGATCGTGCGGACATTGCGGCCGACGCGGTCGACATAGCCGACGACCTCATGGCCTGGGATCACCGGCCGCTTGGCGGGCGGCAGTTCGCCTTCGACGATATGAAGGTCCGTCCGGCAGACGCCGCAGACCTGGACCCGCAGCCGAACCTCACTGGAACCTGGCTCCGGAGCGGGAAGCTCCGTCCAGGCCAAAGGTTTCGTCTGGACATCGGCAGACTCTCCAAGAAGCATCGCATGCATGCACGATCAACAGCCGACGCCGGTGCAGGCAGGTCGTCCAGCAACAGGCATCTGCTGAAGACGAAAGCCTTGTTCGTGCTCGTTCTGCAGCCGTTCGAGCCGGCGCTGCTCGGCGGCATACTGCGCAGCCATTTCCTCCCATCGCGTAAGCGTTTCGGACTCGCGAGCTGACAACTGGCCATAGGCTTGTCGCTCGTCTACGAGACCGGACGCCAGGTTCGCTCGAACCTGTTTGCGGTATTCGAGCAAGTTGTCGAGACCCGGCAACGGAGGACTGACTTCCGCGAGGCGGGCGTAGTACAGATCCCGCCCTTGAGCCGGTGAGAGCTCACCGGCAGCGACGCGTTTGAGAATTTCGTCGTGATACGTTCGCAATGCAGCGATTGTCGGCTCAGACGGTGGTATAGGACCTGAGGCGCAGCCCCAACTCAACAAGATCCATACGAGAGTGAGAGCGACAGTCGGCAAGCCATTTTTTATTTTGTCCTGATTAGTCATGGTTGCTCCTCAGCCAGTCAGACAGATACTCCTGTTGCAGCCGGCGAAATGTGAGACCCAACCGTATTCCTTCGAGTGTCTGCGCAAGGACCCGGCCAGCCGAGGCCACATAATTCTCCGACGTTTTGAAGAAGGACTCCACCTCTCGAAGCCAGTCCTCTCGCCACAAGGCCTTGGTTCCGCCGATAATCCTTTGAGCCCCGACACTTCCCCCCTTCTTCTTTAGCGCGGCCCAGTTGGCTTGAATGAAGATCCAGGTCTCGCCTTGGGTTGCCGGGTTTGCGAGCAGGACGCGGAGAGGTTTCCAGACATCCTGCCCTCGGATTTTCTCGCTGAGAATCAGCGCAAGAATTTTAGCCGTGAGCTCCGGCCGGGAAAAATCACCGAAGGCGACAACGTATCGGTCTCGCTCCTCGGGCGCCACCGCCTTCAGATACTGCTCGACATAGTGTTCGAACCGCGCGTGATCCCCGATACGCGCACCGAGACGGATCAGAGGGGGCACCAACGTGGGGTCAAGCGCGCCGGGACTCCGCCAATACGCTTCGAGCCATCCGGTGACCTGCGTGAGGAGTTCCGGAGGCCTGGCGATGTTGCCGATGGTCCACAACATTGCCGCGCGAGTCAGCTTCGGCTCGTCCCCCTCAGAAGGGCGAGCTGTCCAGCCGTACTCAGCGATGAGGGGCTCGAAGCGATCGGCAATGAATTTTCCAAGCCGCGGACGATCCGACTCCGAAACCAGGCGGTCATTGATCGTCTCCAGGTATCCTGCCAACGCCTCGACGACAATGCGGGTATCATGTCCGCGGAGCAGGCGAATCAGATCGAAGAAAACGCCGATTGGCACTTCGCCCTTGTGCGCGAGCGTCCAGGTGTTGTCCAAGAATCCAAAACGCTCCTCGGAGGATAACCCTGGAAGGGACCGGCATAAAGCTTTATACAGACCGTCGTCATAACGGGTCCGGTAGTATCCCTGCTCGTGGGCATTGGCATAGACCCAGCGGATGTTGTTTTCCACCCGCCCAGCCCCAGGCGCGCCGAGACGCGCCCCTTCCCGTACCGGCAACGTCAGCTCGAATCGCGGTTCGGTCATCAAGAGCCGATGCCTGTGAACCCCCGCCTCATCCTCATAGGCAAGACTGAGCGGAATGGCCCAGACTCCACTGTCCTGCACTGATACCGTCGCATCCGCGACAAACCGATCCTGCTCAAGCTGCAGGTGGCCGAAGTCGCCCGTCGGCGCCTTCACCGTGAGCATGGGAAAGCCGGGCTTTGTGAACCAGTCATTCGCGATCGCCGGGACAGGTTGTCCGGAGGCCTTCGCGAGCGCCTGCCACAGATCCGCCGCGGCCGCGTTGCCGTACTGATGCGCGCCGATATAGTCTCGAATCCCCTGCCGGAAGACGTCCTCTCCCAGGAATTGCTCCAGCATGCGGAGGACCGATGCGCCCTTCTCATAGGTCAATGCGTCGAACATCTCCTCCGCCTCGGCCGCCGTGCGCACTTTGGAACTGATAGGACGCGTCGCATTTAAGGCATCCACCCCGAAAGGGACCTGTTTGTCCCGGGCGAACTCCACCCACGACTGCCAATCAGGTCTCCAGTCATCCACAATTTTGCAGGCGAGCCAGGTCGCAAAGGATTCATTCAGCCAGAGGTCCTCCCACCACCACATCGTTACGAGATTGCCAAACCATTGGTGGACGACCTCGTGGGTAATGACATTGGCCACGCCCCGAAGGCTGTTCGCCGAGGCTTTAGTGACGTCAACCAGAAGACGATTCTCGCGAAAGAAGATCGCTCCCCAGTTCTCCATGGCGCCCATTGCAAAGTCGGGCACACCGACGAGATCCAGCTTCGGGATGGGATATTTTAGGCCGAAATAGTCGTTTAGCCTGGGCAGGCAGGCCTGCATCACCTCTTTGGCGAATTTTGTCAGGCCGGCAAGTTCCGGCCTGCTATAAATCGCGACGCGCGTTCCCTCGATTTCGAATTCATCGGCCACCAGCCGGGCGATGCCCAAAGCGACGAGATACGTCGACATGGGCGGAGTCTCTTTAAAAGTAACTCGCTTGCGCCGGCGAACCCGGTCGCGTTCCTCGGATTCGCACTCCATGTTCGAGAGCGCCATCAGCTCCTCCGGAAACTCCGTTGTTATCCGAAATGAGGCTTTGAAGCCGGGCTCATCGAAGCAGGGAAATGCGCGCCTGGCGTCCGTCGCCTCGAACTGTGTAAAGGCGTACCGCTCGCCGTCGGTCTTCGCCTCATAGAGGCCCTTCATTTGCTTATTCAGCCGGCCGTCGAATTCGATCTTCAGCAGGCCTGGACCGGCCGGCAGCTCCTGCGGGAACGTGAAGACGGCGACCTCTGACTCCGGAAGCAACGAGATCTCCGCAGAGCGTCCGAGCCCCGCGCCCTCGAACAGGGCCTGAGTAATCTGAAGATCGACCGCATGCAGGATGATCGTTGGCGTTGCCTCGTGAATCTCCAGGTCAATGCTGACCGCGCCCGAAAACTTGCCCTGCTTGGGTTCAACGGCAAGAGTGAGGTCATAGCGCTTGGGGACTACCGAGCGCGGCAGCCGCCCACTAGGAATGATGTGCACGTTGATTATCCTACTCCTCTGCGCGTTGTTCGATGTATTCGAGCAATGCGCGGTAGGTCAGCTCCCGGGTCTTGGCCTTGGAAGGGGCCGGTGCCAGACTGGATTCCAGCCAGACGATATCTTTAATGTGGCCTTGCGCTTCGTTGCAGAGCGTCCACATGTGATGCAACATGTCCGGGGGAAGTCCGACTTGCGATCCTTCGGATTCCAAGCGATCATCCAGAATCGCCAACAAATCGGAAATGGCATGATCGGGTCGGTACGGCGCCTGTTTGTAGCCAAAAGACTCCTGCTGCTCCTCTTGGCGCGCCTGCTCCGTCAGATCCCACATGTACTCTTTCAGCATACCAATCATGTGGCCCGTTAGTCGCATAGGCTCCGATTCGAACCCCCGTTCTTCATTATGTGAGATTCACCCGATGGCGGCAAGCGCAATCAAGCTGCGTTGATTCTCGATTGCCTCATCAGTAGAGTATGGTCCAGGACCAATATGGATTGGAATAGATGACACGACCGGATGCCGAATGGATCGCGGAAGCCCTGGTCCAGGCTGGATTGAAAGCCGACATTGTCGGATCGCTGGCGCTGAAAAACCAGTCACATCACGACATCGATCTCACGGTCCAGATCCTTGAGGACCGCGACTATCAGACCTACTGGTACGCTCTGGAGCAGCTCGGGTTTCGCTACGAGCGGACAGATCCTCCGCCGTCCGGGGAGATCTGGGTCGGGCGCAGCCGCGACGGCACCTCACTCGTCCTCGACATGCACCCCACCCGGACAGTGACCTGAACTAGAACAAGCTCCTCGATCAATTCATCGACGGATCGGGAGGCATCGTGGCATAGAACGTAAAGTTGCCTCCCAACGAACGCATGACGCTCGCCCACATGTGATGAGGGTCGCGGGCAAATACGAGTTTGAGATCGGCGGGAAGGACAATCCAGGATCCTCCGGACAATTCAAACTGAAGCTGTCCGGGAGCCCAACCCGCATAGCCCATATAGACCCGCACAAGATCGGTCGCCTCGCCTTCCTCAGACACTTCCTCGAGCGCGCTCAGATCGCCCCCAAGACAGACGCCGTCAAAGATCGGTTGCGATTCGGGAACCGACGTGCCGACTTTGTGCAAGATCAAAAGATTGTCCTTCTGCACCGGTCCGCCGCTATACACCAGCCCTGCCCTCTCATGCAGGCCCGTCGTTTGAGGCAAAACCTCCATGATGTGATGCTCCGTGCGGCGGTTGACGACAAGACCCAGCGATCCTCCCGGTCCGTGCTCGCACATCAACACTACGGTTTGACGAAAATTCGGATCCCGCAGGTGCGGGCTCGCGATCAAGAACGATCCTTTAATGTCCGGAGTCTCTGTCTCTTCTTCCATGGCTGTTGTTATTGTAACCCAAGGCGAACTCACTTTCAGCCCCTTCCGAAGAATCAAGGCCGGTCGTGGACCAGCGCGGTTTGGAGCGCGACCGGCCGTTGACGACGGATGGAGATGGGCGTAGGCTCGACGTAGAGATGCGCAGGTGACTGCGCGGCGTTTCGCAGTTTATCCCGTTGCGTATGATCAGCTGGAGGGAAGGATGAAATCGGTCTGCGCGGCGTGCCTGATTGTGCTCTGTACCTTCACTCCGATGGCCGGAGCAGAAGACATCGGCGTGGAGGTCCAGGAAGTTAAAGTCGTCCTTGTTGAGCAGAGTCTAGTGGTCCTTTTGATTGTCGGTAATCGATTTGTGCCCATTCATGTCGACGCGACCGTCGCGGGGTCAATCCACAGCGTCCTGACCGGCACTCCCACCCCCCGCCCTCTTTCCCATGATCTCATGCGGTTGATTCTCCTGGAACTCGGCGCAAAGGTGACGCGCGCGGTGATCACCCTCAAAGAGAAGACGTACTACGCGGATCTGACGATCACGATGGGTGACCGGACCTGGATTTTCGATAGCCGGTCTTCCGATGCCATCGCTCTCGCGCTCTTGTTCAAAGCTCCGATTGTTGTGGCGAAGGCCACGTGGGACTCGGCGAGCCAGCCTTGGGAGGCGCCCAAAGGGGAGACTTCATGATCTTTCGCTCATTCCCGGTACCGCCGCTGGGATGCAATTGCTCGATCATCGGGGACTCCGTCTCCAAGAAGGCGATCGTCGTGGATCCGGGCGGGGATCACGAGGGCATCCTCGCCACCCTGCGGGACCTGGACCTGGCGGTGTCCCTCATCATCCATACGCACGCTCATTTCGATCACTTTCTGGCCTCCGGCGAAATGCATAAGGCAACCGGAGCGCCGCTGTGCTTGCATAGAGCCGATCAGCCGCTCTGGGAGAATTTGGAACTGCAATGCCAGCTTTTCGATGTGCCCTACATCCCCGTTCCCGCTCCGAATCAGTGGCTGGGAGATGGAGAGACGTTGAGTGTGGGGAATCTGGCCGCGATCGCCACCCACACACCAGGTCATACCCCGGGTTCCATGTGTTTTCATCTTGAATCCGAAAAGCTGCTGCTTGCGGGAGATACGCTCTTCCGGGGAAGCATCGGTCGAACTGATCTCTGGGGAGGGGACGCGGCGGCCATCGAACGATCCATCAAGAAGCGGCTTTACACACTTGACGAGGCAACGCGCGTGATTACCGGCCATGGACCTGAAACCACGATTGGCTTCGAGATCCGAAATAATGCCTTTGTTCGAGGAGTATAGGATTCGCTGTTAGCGGTCACTCCCTTGGGCACCGGGGAACGCGGCGCCTTCGTTCCCCAGTGCCACAGAAGCGAGGATCACTTCACTTCAACCGTAATGGTATCGTTGTCCGCCTTCCGACCGTTGGTCGCAGGCACGACGGTGATCCAGTGCTGGCCTTGCGGTAGTCCCCTGAAGGTGCCGTCGAAACGGGACTGTTTCATTCCATCAAGGTACACGTCGGCTTTCGCGTCGTGTAAACCGTCCAGCATCTTGTACTTGAGAGTGAACGTATCGGACACGTCATCTCCATTCTGAGGGGAGACGATGGCGACACGTGATTCCTCGGCCACGGCGCTTGTCGGTCCCGCCAATCCCATGAGCGCCCACAGTGCGATTGCTCCAAACCCCAGTATCCTCTTCATGACGTCCTCCTTTGTTGAATGGTTAACTGCATCCTACGTTCAAGGGATTGTGCAACTGCGATGCCAGCATGAATTAGAGAAGCGAACTCGAGAGAACCACCGAGAATTGGCGGATTTAGAGATGCTCCCACGCCGGCGATGCG